>Ga0222651_1000109_pt1 | contig 63019 bp, 70 predicted proteins | sample AntAcemetagen369_FD_179855 | JGI IMG/M metagenome (GOLD analysis project Ga0222651, IMG submission 179855) | Saline water microbial communities from Ace Lake, Antarctica - #369 | ecosystem: Environmental > Aquatic > Non-marine Saline and Alkaline > Saline | place: Antarctica: Ace Lake...
CCACCGGCCGGATCATGTCGTCAATTTTGCGGCAGAGAGCCATGTCGACCGGTCTATCGACGGCCCGGCTGCGTTTATCGATACCAATATTGCGGGCCTGTTTACGCTTCTGGAATGTGTCCGTGATTATTGCGATGCGTTGCCGGATTCCGGTCGTGCCGCTTTCCGGTTCCTGCAGGTCTCGACGGATGAAGTATACGGCTCTATCGCCGACGGCGCATTCACAGAGGACAGCCCCTTCCGACCGAATTCACCATATGCTGCATCCAAAGCGGCCGGCGATGGCCTCGTCCGGTCCTATAACCGCACCTATGGCGTGCCGACGCTGATTTCAAATTGCTCGAACAATTACGGACCGTATCAGTTTCCGGAAAAACTGATCCCGCTGATGATTTCAAAGGCGCTGGCCGGGCAGCCATTGCCGGTTTATGGCGATGGAGCGAACGAACGCGACTGGTTGTTCGTCGGCGATCATTGCACGGCGCTGGAGGCATTGCTCCGCGGCGGTGAACCGGGTGAAACCTATAATGTCGGCAGTGGCGAGAGCATTTCGAATATCGCTCTTGTCGAGCGGCTTTGTGATCTGCTGACGGACATCCGGCCCCCCGCCAAGGGGGCGTATCGTGACCTGATCGCCTTTGTCGAGGACCGCCCGGGGCATGATCGCCGCTATGCGATCGACCATTCTCGGATCTCCGGGGCGCTTGGCTGGCGACCTGACACGTCGCTTGATGACGGGCTTCGCCTGACGGTCGAATGGTATCTGGCCAACGAGAGGTGGCTGGACAATATCCGCACAGGGCGTTACGCCGGGGAACGGCTGGGGCATGGCCGAAACGCAGCAGGATAAGGGCATGAAGCGCAAAGGAATCGTTCTTGCCGGTGGCTCGGGCACGCGGCTGTATCCGATGACCCGGTCAGTCAGCAAACAGATGCTGCCGATCTACGACAAACCGATGATTTATTATTCCCTGTCCGTGCCGATGCTGGCCGGTATCCAGGATATCCTGATCATTTCAACACCGCGTGACCTGCCCGGCTTTCAGGAACTTCTGGGTGATGGTTCGGAATTCGGCATTTCGCTGTCCTATGCGGAGCAACCGGCACCGGAAGGAATCGCGCAGGCCTACCTTATTGCTGAATCCTTTCTTGCCGGGGCGCCGGTGGCGCTCGTGCTGGGCGATAATCTGTTCTTTGGGCAGGGGCTTCCCGGATTGCTGCGTCGGGCGTCGGCGCGGGCGGAAGGTGCGGTTATTTTCGGGTATTCGGTCAAGGATGCGGGACGATATGGCGTTGCTGAAATCGATGCCGACGGCAAGGTACTGTCACTGGAGGAAAAGCCGGTTTCGCCCAAGTCGAACCTTGCCGTTACCGGATTGTATTTCCACGACAATGATGCGGTTGAAATTGCCCGTTCATTGAAGCCGTCGGCGCGGGGCGAATTGGAAATCACCGATCTGAACCGCCGGTATCTCGAAGCCGGAACGCTGGATCTCGAAGTCTTCGGACGGGGCTATGCGTGGCTGGATACCGGTACGCCCGATGCGTTGCTGGATGCGGGGGAATTCATCGCGGCCATTGAACGCCGGCAGTCACTGAAAGTCGCGTGTCTGGAAGAAATCGCGTGGCGCAATAAGTGGATAAGCGACGATGAACTGTATCGCGCTGCCGGTCGATTGAAAGGCTCTGAATACGCCGGGTATCTGCTTGGTCTGACTGGGGATGGCAGGGCGCCATGAAGGTCACTGAAACCGATGTGCCGGGCGTGAAGGTCTTCGAGCCGAATGTCCATGAGGACGGTCGCGGGTTTTTCTTCGAGCTGTGGAACGGGGCGCGTTACAGCGAAGCCGGGCTGGCCGATGCATTTGTGCAGGACAATGTTTCACGCTCGGTTCGCGGTACTCTGCGTGGTCTGCATTTTCAGTATCCGACGCAGCAGGGAAAACTGGTCACAGTGCTGTCGGGCTCGATCTTTGACGTAGCCGTGGATGTCCGTAGCGGCAGTCCGCATTTTGGCCAATGGGTCGGTGTCGACATCTCCGACCGGGACCGCAAGCAGCTTTGGGTGCCGCGCGGTTTCGCGCATGGATTCCTAGTGACGAGCGACAGCGCCGATGTGCTGTACAAGGTCGATGACGCCTATTGTCCGGCTGAAGAATTCGCCATCGCCTGGGACGACCCGGCGCTGGGAATTGATTGGCCGGCGCCGGTGCTGCATCTCAGCGATCGCGATCGTGTCGCCCCTCGACTTGCCGATGCGACCGATTTACCGGTCTTCGACGGAAACTGATTACTGTTTTTTCCGTGCAGCGGCCTGGGCGGTGAAGTGGCCTGCCAGCGACGCCGCCAGCATCAGCAGCATGAAGCACGCTGTCAGAACAAAGATCATGCGCGGCGCGCCCTGATCCATGACCCATCCGAACAGCAGTGGCGAAATGGAACTGCCGATGCTGAGCCCGACTGAAACGAAACCGAACACCTTGCCGCTCTGTCCCGGTGGGGTGGCGGCGCGGACCATCATGTCGCGCGCCGGGCGGGTCACGCCCTGCGCCAGCCCGGCAATGGCGAGGATGCCGAACAGCATGATGACCGACAGGTCCATGAAGGCCGGCAGGATGATAAAGCCCGCAGCGATGACCACGGCGATCATCATCGTCATTTCCTGCCGCTTGACCCGGTCCGCCAGCGGCCCGCCAAGCAGCACACCGAAGGAACTGGCGAACAGGAACACGGTCAGCGCCATGGTGGCCCCCGCCAGGGTAATGTCCTGGGTTTCGATCAGGCTGGTGATGGCGAAGGCCTGCATGCCGCCGCCCGCTAGCGAGATCGCAACGAAGAAGGCGAAGAACAGCAGCATCGCCGGGCTCATCAGCAGCTTCATGCCGGTCGCCTGTTTTTCGCTCGCGGGCGCATCGCGCGTGTTACCGGTGTCATCCACCAGAAGGCGGCTCTGGCTCGCCATGATGGCCGCGATAACCAGCCCGGCGACCCCGGCCGCGATCAGTGCCGAGCGCCAGTCCCACATCGCGGCCAGGGTACCCATGACGACGGGGGCGAAGCCGCCACCGAATTCGCCGCTGAACGTATGCAGGCTGAAGGCACGGCCGAGTTTGCCTTCGCTGATCGCGCCGGACATGACCGCATAATCCGCCGGGTGAATGACACTGTTGCCCAGCCCTGCCAGCACGGCGAGAATCAGGATTGCCTCGTAGCTGCTGGTGAAACCCATCAGCAGTACCGAGCCGGACATCAGAACGACGCCCGCCAGCAAGATATAGCGCGCGCCGTACCGGTCGATCAGGAAGCCCATGGGCGCCTGGATGATGCCGCCAATCAGGTTGTAACTGGTCATCATGAAGCCGAGCGCTGCGTAACTGACGCCGAATTCATCGCGCAGCAGCGGGAACAGCGGCGGCAGGCAAAGCAGATAGAAATGACTGAAGAAATGCCCGGCGCCCAGCACGCCGATGACCCTGGTGTCGCTGCTGGCAGGTTCTGTCACGGCGGTCATGCGTCAGGAATTTCCATCGGATATGATATCGGTCCAGATTTGCGGCATCCCGGCGTCGTCACGACGCGCGTCCAGTTTTATGAGGATATCGCGTTTTTCCGTATCGGTCGCTGAAGGCCATACCGTAATTTCCGCCGGCGTGCGGAAGCAGCCATAGCAGGAGCCGACCCGCGCATCGATAACGCAGACGCCGACACAGGGCGAACCGATTTTCGATCTATCCGTCACGCATTGTCTCCATCCTTCTTCCCGCAACGGGTACTTGGTTCCCGGCGCGCGCGCAAGACGCCCTGCTGATCAACTGGCGAAATAGCGGGCCGGCGAAACGCCCAATGCCCGCCGGAACATGGCGATGAACGCGCTTGGGCTTTCATAGCCAACATCCAGCGCAACGGTCGTGACCGGCTGCCCCGCGGCCATCAGTTCCAGCGCCCGCAATAACCGCGCCTGCTGTCGCCAGGCACCGAATGTCATGCCGGTTTCAGCAGTGAACATGCGCGCCAGCGTGCGGCCGCTCAAGGCGATCTCGCGCGCCCATTCTTCCAGATTTCGGTTGCTGGCGGGATTGGCGAGCAGATACCCGGTCAGTTTTGCAAGTCGTAAATCGGTCGGCATCGGCAGATGCAGCGGGGTTACCGGCAGGGCTGTGATCAGGTCCAGCGCCACGTCGGCAAGGCGTTCTTCCACACCGCCGGGCGGGTAATCCTGGGTCGCATCCATCAGCGCCAGAATGACCTCGCGCAGCAGCGGAGCGACCGTGACGACGCAGGAGCTTTCCGGCAGGCCGGTGATGGCGGTGGACCGGATCAGTAGGGTACGCATGGAATAGGCGTCGCGCGAATGTACCCGGTGCACCGTGCCGGCGGGCATCCAGACCGCGCGCTGCGGCGGCACCACATAGGCGCCGGCATCCGTCGTCACGGTCATGACGCCACGGCTGGCGAAGATGAGCTGCGCGCGGCGATGGCTGTGTGGTGCGATGCTGTGCCCGGCCGGGTAGTCGTTGGCCAGGGCGACGACATCGGGGCGCAACCCTTCGGCATGGGCGTGGTCGTTCCGGCGCGTGTGGGGTTGGCGGTTTGGCGACATAATTTGGCATGTTATCGCAAGACAGACGGCATGCCCAGCGTCACAATGCGATGCATTATCGGGAGGATATTGCGATGCTGCGGGATCGAATTGCGTTTCTTTTTCTGAATCTGGGACATCTTTACGACCATATGTTCATGGCGTTGTATTCGCTGGTTGTGGTGGTGATGGTCAGCCAGTTCGACATGACCTATGCCGAAATGCTGCCCCTGGCGACGCCAGGTTTCGTGGCCTTCGGTGCGGGGGCGCTGCCCGCGGGCTGGCTGGCGGATCGTTGGTCGCGGCCCGGCATGCTGACAGTGTTCTTCATCGGTATCGGTTCGGCGGCGATCCTGACCGGATTTGCATCGACGCCACTGCAGATTGGTCTTGGGCTGTTTGGTATCGGGCTTTTCGCCTCGATCTATCACCCGGTCGGCATTCCCATGGTCGTCGAAGGCCGCGACAAGATTGGCCGGGCGCTGGGGATCAACGGCGTGTTCGGCAATCTCGGTTTTTCGGTTGCCTTTGTCGTGGCCGGCGCGATGCTGGATTACGTCAACTGGCAGGCCGCCTTCATCGTGCCGGGCGTGGTTTCCATCCTGACCGGGTTGGGCTACATGGCCTTCGCCAGGGGCGGTGCGGTGACCCGCAAGGAAAAGGCCAAAGCGGCGGGTGAGTTGCCCGACCGGCGCGGCATGATCCGGGTGTTGGCGCTGATCGCGCTGACCACTTCCTTCGGCGGCGTCATTTTCCATGCGACGACGGTTTCGCTGCCCAAGGTATTCGACGAGCGCGTCCCGGAACTGGCGGTCAGTGCGCTGGGCATCGGGTCGACCGCGGCATTGATTTTCGTATTCGCCGCCTTCGCGCAGATTGCTGTCGGCATGCTGATCGACCGTTATCGGATGAAAACGATTTACCTGATTATTGCAGCGATCCAGATTCCACTGTTCCTGATTGCGCTCAATATGACCGGCCTGCCGCTGCTGCTGGTATCGCTGTGCTTCATGCTGCTGGTGTTCGGTAACATACCGATCAACGACGCCATTGTTGCACGGAACACGACCCCGGCGGTCCGGGGCCGGGTCTATGCCATGAAATACGTCCTGTCGCTGACCGTTGGTGCGGTTGCGGTTCCGCTGGTGGCGTATCTGCACGGCGCCGGCGGCTTTAGCGGCATGTATATCGTGCTGTCCCTTTGTGCTGCGGGAATCGTTGTCTCGATCCTGTTCCTGATGCATGAACGGGTGGTTGCCGAACCGGCAGCGGCTGCGGGCGATTAAACACCTGCATAGGGGATATGGAGCGTGACCATGTTCACACTGTATTACGCGCGCCATACCTGTTCGCTGGCGTCGCATATCGCGCTGGAGGAGGCGGGGGCGGATTACGCGTTGCAGCGGATCGATTTCGCCACCGCGGAGCAGACCCGGCCGGAATTCCTTGCGGTCAACCCGAAGGCAAAAGTTCCGGCGCTCGGCACGCCCCAGGGCGTCCTGACCGAAACCCCGGCGATGCTGGCCTATATCGCGCAATGTTTTCCGGCGGCGGGGCTTGCGCCGTTTGATGACCCTTTCGCCTTTGCAGAAGTGCAGGCATTCAACAGTTATCTTTGCGCCACGCTGCATGTCGCGCACGCGCACCGGATGCGTGGCTATCGCTGGGCCGATGACGATGCGGCGATCGACGCCATGCGCCGCAAGGTGCCGGAAGCCGTCGGCGCCTGCTACGACGTTATCGAATCCCATATGTTCCGTGGCCCCTGGGTGATGGGCGCGGCGTATTCCATTGCCGATCCGTATCTGTTCACGATTGCGCAATGGCTTGAAGACGATGGCGTCGATCCCGACCGTGTGCCCAGGGTCGCGGATCACCGGCAGCGGATGCGCGAACGCCCGGCGGTCCGCACGGCAATTGCCGCCGAATTTGCGGAATAATTCCGGACTGCGGTTTTGCATCATCGGGGGATAGCTGGTACGTAGCCACTCCTTTCCCTGACCGGTATGCACGGCACTGTTCATGTCACAAAACACCCTGGCGTTTTTCATCGATCTGGAACCGGCTATCGAGGATTTCCGCGAATCCGTTGTCGCCGGTCTGTCCCGTTCCCCCCGGGAACTTGCCTGCAAGTTCTTCTATGACCCGACGGGCATGGAGCTGTTCCACAAGATCTGCAACACCGACGAATATTATGTCACCCGCACCGAACTGGCGCTGCTGCGCCAAATCGGGCCGGAGGTCGCGGCGCTTGCCGGGCCGGACACTGCGGTTGTTGAATTCGGCGCGGGGTCCGACCTGAAGGTCCGGCTGCTGCTCGATGCGCTGGAACGGCCGGCGCAATACGTGCCGATTGATATCGCCCGTGAACCGCTGCGCGACGCGACCGAAGCGATTGCCCGGGATTATCCGGCGATGCGTGTCGGTGCGATCTGCGCCGATTTCACCACGCTGGCGGCGCTGCCGGAAGAAGCGATGCGGGACGTAAAGGGCCGACGGCTGGGTTTTTTCCCGGGTTCGACCATCGGCAATTTCACGCGGTCCGACGCGGCAGATTTCATGGCGCTGATTCGTTCGGTAATGGGCCCCGGCGGGGCGCTGCTGATCGGTGTTGACCTGAAGAAGGACGAAGCCCGCCTCAACGCTGCCTATAACGATGCGGCCGGGTATACCGCAGCGTTCAATCTAAACCTGCTGCACCGGATGAAACGTGAACTGGGCGCGGAGCTGGACCCTGATGCCTTCGAACATGTCGCCTTTTACAACGACGCCGAGGGCCGCGTTGAAATGCACCTGCGCAGCCTGAAGGCGCAGACCATCCGCATCGGGTCGGACAGTTTCGACCTCGCCGCCGGCGAGCAGGTTCATTCCGAAAATTCCCACAAATACGGGATCGAGGAATTCACCGCCGTGGCGCAACGGGCCGGGTTTGAAAGCGCTGCGGTCTGGACCGATCCGGATAACCTGTTCAGCATCCACTACCTGACGATCCCCGGCTGACGCACCGTCGGCTGAAAACAGGCCGGGTGATGTGCATCGGTTTACATTTATTGACATCTATTGGCATTGATTGCCATCGCGGCATCCACGGCACTCGCCATACCTCTTTTAAACCCTCTCATCCTTGGCGCAGAGGACAGGGGGAGGCGGGCTGCGTTTCGTCAGAACCTGCGTATTGATTGGCATCTATTGGCATCTATTGGCATTCATTGCCATCGGTGCGCATTCGCTCATATTCCTTCTTCTAAAAAACAATCAAAAAAAGGAATGATAGCATAAAAAGAACAAAATGGCAACTTAATCTATTAGCCCAGCAGTGCGGTCGCGATTTCTTCCCACTCAGCGGTCAGCGGTGCGGTGGATGCGGGCTTGCCGGCGCGGCGGTACCAGTAGCCGGCATTGGGGAGATCGCCTTCGACCCGGTGCAGATAGGCATGCACCCAGGCGCCGGTTTCGTCATGCTGCGCCTGCGCCAGTTTATGCGCCGTGTCCCAGTCGCCCCTGGCGTCATGCCACAGCGCCGTCAGCGCCTTGTCGAGGCCCGCGGGCGGGGTGTCACTCGCCGTGGAAGATCGAAAAGCTGCAATATCCATCACGCGACCCTCGCTTCGTCCATCGTGGAGATTTCCTGCATGACCGTAAGGCGGCGCAGGTCGCGGCGCTGGGTCATGTCGTAATCGCCGGCGCGGTGCATCAGGCTGCGATTGTCCCACATCAGCAGGTCGCCGACCCGCCAGTTATGGGTGTAGACGAACTGCCGCTGGGTGGCGTGTTCGGTCAGGTCGCGCAGCAGCATGCGGCCGTCCGGCACCGGCATGTCGCGGATTTCACTGGCATAGGCAGCGAGATACAGCGACTTGCGGCCCGACCCCGAATGCGTCCGCACCAGTGGATGCGGGGCCGGCGGGAAGGCGGCGTGTTCTTCCGGTGCGAAATCGGTGAAGCCGATTACCTCGCGCGAATACATCAGCGAATGCATTGCCACCTTGTCCGCGACCTGTGCCTTGCGCGCGTCGGGCAGTGCGTCATAGGCCGCGCGCATGTCGGCGAATTCGGTCTCCCCGCCTTCGGGGGGCACCGCATGGGCGAAAAGCAGCGAATATTTCGACGGGATCGGCCGGAAGGCATGGTCGGTGTGCCACAGCCGGTTGCCCAGCGCCATCATCCGCCGCCGGTCGTTCAGCGCCAGAACCTCGCTGTTTTCGTCCAGGTTGGAAATATCGGTGAAATGCGGGTTCAGCCGCGGCGTATAGCCCTTGCGCTTGACGATGGCAGTTTGCCCCAGCGGGCCAAACCGGGCGCTGAACGCCATCTGCTGCTCATCGTCGATCTTCTGGTCGTGGAAAACCAGCATGCCGTATGTGTCGAGGGCCGAGACCAGGGCCGCCTGGGTTTCCGCATCGACCGGATCGCGCAGGTCGATGCCGCTGACCTCGCCGACGAAAAGGGAATGCACTTGTTTGAATTCGACCATATCAACCTCGCCTTGCTGCCCCGGGAAGTATGGAATGACGGCTGGCCCCCGTAAAGAGGCACGCCGGGCATGCCGTGGATTTTCAGCGCGTGTCGGTCAGGCAATAGACGACGGTTCGCTTGCCGGCTGCGGTGAACATTTCCGCGTAATCGCCGGGCAGCTTGCCGCCGCGGCCCAGTGTCATGTCCGTCGTCCCGTTCACGCCGACCGCGATAAAGTCCCGCCCGGACCCGATGCCGATGGCCGTGACAGGCCCGGCGGGGGGCGTGTCCGCCACCGGTGGCGGCAGCAACGTGACCGATGCGGCATCCCGCGCCAGCGCCAGGTAGGCCCAGTCAATGTCGATCCTGTCGAAGAAATCTGCATCGGCCGCGGCGTTCCGGCCGTCCGGCTTGCCCAGATAATCCAGCAGGGGCGGCTGCCGGATGGCGGCATCGGCCCATTTTTCCAGATACCGGACCTTTTCGTCATCCTGTGCCAGCGTGATCAGTTTACCGCAGTCGGATTCGGAAAACCGGTATGTTGTGAACAATGTCACCGCGAGCGGCAACACCACGAGCAGGAACAGGAACAGCGCCGCGATTTTCAGGATCGTCTTCATGGATGCCTGCCTTTCTCCGTGGCGCCGTCTACGTCGCGCGATCACGATATCCCGAAAGTGCGGCAATTGCCCAGCATGCCGGGCCGGGCTGGCGCGGTGCAGTGGGCATGGCTAGGCTGGGGACCGTACCGGGGAACCGACGGATCACGGGGGGAACAATGCCATGAAACGCATGCCGGAACTGACCGATGATGAGTTGGACGCCGACCAGCGCGCCGTCGTCGACAAGATCACCGCCGGGCCGCGCGGCGGGTTGCATGGCCCCTTCCTGCCGCTGCTGCACAGCCCGCTGCTGCTGGACCGGGTGCAGGAACTGGGGCTGCTCTGCCGGTTTCAAAGCTCATTTCCGCCGAAGATCTCCGAACTGCTGATCCTGATATCGGCCCGGTTCTGGACCGCGCAGTTCGAGTTTTCCTCGCATGTGGAATCGGCAAAGAAAGCGGGCGTGCCCGAAGCCGCGATCGAGGCGATCCGCACCGGCGGCACCCCGGTCTTCGCCGACCCGGACCAGACCCTGGTCTACGCCTTCGCCAATGAATTCTTCACCACCAACAAGGTGAGCGACGAAACCTTCGATGCCGCCGTGGAACGCTTCGGCCGCCGCAGCATCGTCGATCTGGTCGGCATCATGGGTTATTACGCGCTGATCGCCATGACGCTGAACATCTTCGATCCGGCCCTGCCCGAAGGCACCAAGCCGCCGTTTGAATGAGGGGGGGGGCATGCCGTGAGCGGCCTTGCGGCCGGGCGCGCCCTCGGGGGCCGCGCCTGGATCCCGGCTCGGGGGCCGGGATGACGGTTGGGTGTGTTTCTGCATACTGTCATCCCGCACTTGATGCGGGATCCATGTTGTAACCGCGCCGCCGCTGAAGAGGAGCTCCGCCCATGACCGACCCCGACGCCTTCCCGATGGAGGGCGGCTGCGCCTGCGGGGCCACGCGCTACCGCATGGAAGCCGCGCCGATGTTCGTGCATTGCTGCCACTGCCGCTGGTGCCAGCGCGAAACCGGCAGCGCCTTCGCGCTGAACGCGATGATCGAGGCCGGCCGCGTGACCCTGCTGCGGGGCGCGCCGGAGCTGGTCGACACCCCGTCGGAAAGCGGCAAGGGCCAGAAGATCGCCCGCTGCCCGCAGTGCCGGATCGCGTTGTGGAGCCATTACGGCGGCGCGGGGTAGGCGGTCAGCTTCGTCCGCGTCGGCAGTCTCGACCACCCGGACCGCGTGCCGCCGGACATCCATATCTTCACGGAGTCAAAGCAGCCCTGGGTCATCCTCCCAGACGGCGTCCCGGCAATGCCGCGATACTACCGGGCGAAGGAAATCTGGCCTGCGGACAGCCAGACGCGCTGGCGGGCGTGCCTGGGGAAGGGGTGACGGGAAGGAAAACGGACTGCCCTTGCTGCGGCGCCCGGATCAGTGTGCGTTGTCGAGATATTCGTTGAGCGGTAGCAGCGCCTTGTAGACCTGCAATGCCTGTTTCAAAAACCCGGGCCTGAACATCGCGCCGTCATCGAGCCTGTGCCGCGCCATATGGCTTTTCAGCCGGATGAGTTCGATGTCCGGGTGATCCTTTGAAAACCCGCGCGGGGCGGTTTTGACCGCTTCGCCTTCCAGCCCGTTGAAGGTCTCGCGGAAGGTGCGGTCCTGCAGGATGCGTTTCAGGTTGGTGCTGTCGGCGGCAATGCGCTGGCGAATGGTGTGCAGCCATTCCGGCTCCGGGCGGAACGCCCCGCCGCTCAGGCGGCACTGGCCGGGTTCGATATTCATGAAATAGCCGGTCCGCCGGTGCAGGTTCTTGCTGCCGCCGACAAGGATGCGGGCGCCAAAATTGGTCTTGAACGGCGCCTTGATGTTGTGGAACCGCGTGTCGCGATAGATGCGAAAGATGCACCGCCGCGGGTCCATGCCCGTGACCCGGCTGTCGAACTGTTCCATCTCCATCAGCAACACGCCGATGAAGGAGGTAAAGTCGCCCTTGGCGGTGTCGTAGCGCGCGCGGTTATCCTCGAACCATTCGCGGCTGTTGTTCCGGCCAAGCTCGGTGATGAAGGCGAAGGTGCTCGGGTCGAGATGCGGCATGGGCGGGATGTGTTTCGTGGTGTTGTGATCGGGCGGCGTCGCCCTTATTATGAACCCGTCGAACGGCTCCGGCATTTTGAACGGGCTGGACGCTAACCGATTCCCCCTGCGACCTGCGACCTGCGAGCGCGTGCCGCCCGACGTCCATATCTTCACGGAGGCAAAACAGCCCTGGGTTATCCTCCCAGCGGTGCCACAATACTACAGGGCGAGAGACGTCTGGCCAGCGGAAAGCCAGGCGCGGTGGCGGGACTGTCTGGGAACGGGTTAAGGAAGTGAACTCGCGTGACTTGATCATGCAAAAACAATTCTGCCGCGTTTTTTATTTTCGGGGCTGGCAGCGGGGGAGCGAGATATCAGGGCAGTCTACGTATTGTCCCTTAGGGCTTCTACTAGAAGCACTATTTTGGCGGCAGCGAGATGCAGCGCGTACGCGGCCACATAAGCTGGTGTCGTTTTAGGTTGAGCACCTTGCCCATGACCACCTTCCTCGTTTCTAACCTTAGGCAAACCGGAAGAGAGTGTCGCGGCAAGTTGATCAAACGACTTGTCGAGATAGTCTGGTAATAGCCCGTTGGTTCGTAAAACCTTTAGCAAGCCATTGGCTGTCGCGCCTTTATCGTATTCCCACCCTTTAATTTCGCAGATCGCCTTCATCGTACTCTCAAAAGCGTTCAGCGCGTCGGCCACGCAATCCTTATATTCTCGAGCGCGATAATGAGCATGGGCGGAAAGAAACTCGTCCTGGGGGCCAGAGAATCGCGGGTCGCGGAGAAGGTTGAGCGCGGGGACTACTACTTCGGAGTGGAGCAACTCAGAGTCTATCCGAATAATCTGGTTTTCGACGAATTGGTAGCCTACTGCCGCTTCGCGAAAACGAAAGTTCAGTTCTTCTATTGCATCAATGGGGCTTTGCGTTATCCCTAACCTATTCAGTTCGTACTTTGGTAATGGATTCAAATCCGTATTGATGTAAGAAAAGGCTACTTCAACTAGGTCAAGCAGACTATCAATCTTCTCTTCTCTATGGATAAACCCGATACAGTCGTTCTTCGGATTACTATCGTTCGCCAGTGATAAGAGGCCCATTTCCCGACAAAGAAGATCTCTAATATAATGCCACGCGGCATTATTGTGACTAGGAGTACTCTGCATCCCGTACCCTTTTGGCACGTAAAATGGACCAATGGAGCTATCCAGTATGATGCGTATCTGCGTTCTCAACGTGTCAGGAATCCGGTCGTACCGATAGATATCGGGCTCCGTCTGGTTCTCCCGCTTTTTTCTTCTCGAATAGATATCTCTAATTGGCATACCTTCGGTTTAGCGCTCAACATCATGCGTGTCTATAATCAACTATTATACTATTTATGATGGTAGGTTGGCGCTTTGAAGAATGGCGACAAATTCTGCCCGGCGTCTCACACGTTCACCCGGCTTTTCCGCTAAACGGGGTCATGTCCTGTTTTGTGCACCCCACCCGCATGCCGCTTCCGTAACCGCCCCGCCGCCTTCTCCAGACTCTGCGCGATCCGTTCCGCCGGGAAGCCCAGTTGCGCCATCGGGATGCCGATGTCGAAGATTTCCGTGTACTGGCGGATCAGCCCGTCGGCGTCCAGGTCGAAGCGGGACATACCCTCGAAGACCACCCGCTTGCCTTCCGCACCCGGCAGTTTCGACGTGTAGCTGAAATCCCAGTTCGCGTAGCCGGTCGTGCCGTCACAGAGCGGGTTGTGCATTTGCCAGCGGAAGTCCCGCGCATGGGCGTGGAAGTGGTCTTCCAGTATTGCGGCGATGGCCTCCCTTCCCGTCGAGGGGCCGTAGAAGCCGTCATTATAGGTGCCGTCTTCGGTGAACAGGACCGCCAGCCGCTGCCCGTCGCCGCTTTCGATCGCGGCGGTGAAACGGTCGAGCAGGGCCGGGAAGTCCATGGTCATGATGCGGCCTTTCGCGCCCCCTACGGTGCCTCGTTGGAGAACACGATGGTGCCGCTGGCGGCGAACATGCCGCCGACGCCGTGGCAGACCGACAGCTTCGCCCCCTCCACTTGCGCCGGGGCCATGCCGCGCATCTGGCGGACGCTTTCCTGCAGCGCGAACATGCCGTACATGCCCGTGTGGCAGTAGCTCAGCCCGCCGCCATTGGTGTTCATCGGCAGCTTGCCGCCGGGCGCGGTGTGGCGCGCGCGGATGAAGCCCGCGGCCTCGCCCGGTTCGCAGAAGCCGAGGTCTTCCAGCCCGAAGACCGGCAGATGCGCGAAGGCGTCATAGATCATCAGGTGGTCGACATCGGAATGGGTGATGCCCGCTTCGCCGAACGCCTTCTTGCTGGCGGTGCGGAAGGCGCGCGAGGAGGTGAAGCTTTCCATCTGCGAGACCATCGGCGTTTCCACGCTTTCCCCGGTGCCGAGGATATAGACCGGCTTGGTCGGGAAATCCTTCACCCGCTCCGCCGAGGTGAGGATCAGCGCGCCGCCGCCATCGCTGACCAGGCAGCATTGCAGCAGCCGGAAGGGATAGGCGATCATGCGGCTGTCCAGCACGTCCTCCACCGTGATCGGGTCGTGGAAGGTGGCGCGCGGGTTCTTCGCCGCCCATTCGCGCTGGATCACCGCGACGGTGGCGAAATCCTCATGCGTCGCGCCCATGTCCTTCATGTAGCGCATCACCGGCATCGGGAACATGGTCGGCGGGCCCATCGGGCCGTAGGGGAATTCGAACTGGCCGATCAGGCTGGACGGCGGCGGCACCGGCCGGGCGCGGCCGATCTGCGAACGCCCGCTTTCGCCATGGGTGATCAGCACGGTATTACACAGCCCCTCGTTTATGGCGGCGGCGGCATGGCGGACATGCAGCATGAAGGAACAGCCGCCGACGGCGGTGCCGTCGACCCAGGTCGGCGTGATGCCCAGGTAATGGGCGATCTCCACGGGCGTCTGCCCGGCGCAGGCGACGCCGTCGATATCCTTTGCGGTCAGCCCGCAATCGGCCATGGCGTTCAGCGCGCAGTCCGCATGCAGCTGGATATTGGACATGTCGGGGATCTTGCCCAGCCCGGTGGTTTCGGCGGCGCCGACGACGGCAACGGATTTCTGTTTCATGGTTCAGGCTCCCACGGGGCGGAATTGCGGAATGGCGATGTCGTCGGTGGCGGTCACGAAGGTGACCTCCAGCGGCATGTCGAGCGCCAGCGCCTCGGGCGTCTGCGGGCAGTCGACCAGGTTGGACATCATGCGCGGGCCCTCGGCAAGCTGCACCACGGCGATGATATAGGGCGCCTCGAACCCCTTCGGCGCGCGGTGGTTGATGACATAGCTGAACAGCGTGCCCTTGCCGCTGGCGGTGAACCAGTTCACGTCGCGCGACGAGCAGGCGGGGCAGAACGGCCGCGCCGGGAAATAGACATGGCTGCAATCGCCGCAGCGCTGCAACCGCAATTCGCCCGCCTTCGCGCCGTCCCAGTAATTCTGGGTCTCCGGCGTCGGCTGGGGCAGGGGGCGTTCGTATTCGCTCATGGTCGGTACTCCTGTTCGGTTTGGCTTCAGGAAGCCAAAGTGCATTTGCCGTTGCGGATGACGGTCTTGTCGCGTTCCTTCAACCGGCACTGGAAGGACACGATGTTTCCGTCGCGCCACATGTCGGTGATGATCGTCTCGCCGGGATAGACGGGGGATGAAAAGCGCACATCCAGCCCGCGGATCATGGTGTGGTCGTAATCGCAGATCGTCTGCAGGATCGCCTTGCAGGCGGTGCCGTAGGTGCACAGCCCGTGCAGGATCGGCACCGGGAAGCCGACGCGCCTGGCCAGCACCGGGTCCGCATGCAGCGGATTGCGGTCGCCGTTCAGCCGGTACAGCAGCGCCTGGTCGGGCCGCGTTTCCAGCGCGCAACTGAAATCCGGTGCGCGGTCCGGCACGTCATGCGGCGCGGGGGTCGGTGCGGTCGAGCCGCCGAAGCCGCCATCGCCGCGGCAGAAGGAGGCGCTCAGCGTGCTGAACAGCGGCTGGTTGTCATCGGCCGTACGGACCTTCGTTTCGACATAGACCAGCGCGCCGCGCCCTTCGCCCTTGTCATAGGCTTCGACGACGCGGGCATCGGCGATCAGCGCGCCTTCCGGCGGCAGCGGCCGGTCCAGCGTGATGCTCATCTCGCCATGCACGACCATCGCGCGGTTATAGCCGCTGTCCTGCATGATCGGCACGCGGGACAGCACGCTGGCCATCGACGCCACGGTCTTCAGCGGTTCGCGTTCGAACACATAGGCCAGCTCGGTCTCGTCCAGCGGATCGCGCCCCATGCCGATGCCCAGCGCATAGAGCATGGTTTCCCGGTCGGTATAGGAAAACCGGTTCCCCTCCGATGTCAGCGACATCACGTGGTCGTAGTTCATGGCCATGCGGCGATTCTCCCTGTTGTGCTGTTCCGATTGTCGGCGGTCAGGGCGGGTCAGCGCAAGGGGGGGGCGGCGCTAATGTCAGGCGGGTGCGTCGCCGGCGAAGGTGACGCGGTGCAACACGCGCTTGTGGCCGTGATAGTCGTTGATCGGGTTGTGCAGGGCGCAGCGATTGTCCCACAGCGCGACCGAACCGACGTCCCAGCGGAAGCGGCAGGTGAATTCGGGCCGGGTCTGGTGTTCGAACAGGTAATCCAGCACCGGCTTGCTTTCGGCTTCGGTCCAGCCCTTGAAACAGGTCGTATGAGCGAAGCTGATATACAGCGCCTTGCGCCCGGTTTCGGGATGCACGCGGATGACGGGGTGTTCGGCGACGCGCGCGACGCTGGCATTTTCCTTAGGCGAATCCCCGGCGCGTGGCGCGCGCGTATCCACCACCCGCCCCTTGTGTGAGGAATAAACGCCGGTCAGCGGATCGAGCATGGCCTTCATGCCGTCCGACAGGGTCTCGTAGGCAAGGTAGCAATTCGCGAACAGCGTATCGCCACCATAGGGGGGCAGTTCGAGCGCGTAGAGCATCGAGGCCATGGGCGGGCGCTGCTGATAGGTCGTATCGGTATGCCACAAGCCGCCGAAATTGATTGTCTCATTTGCCAGTTTGACCACCGGGGTGATGACCGGGAACCCCGGCAGGCCCTGAATGAAGGGGTATTCGATGGGCTCGCCGAAGCGCTCGGCCAGAGCGACCTGCTGCGCGGGGGTCATGGTCTGGTCGCGGAAGAAGACGACCAGATTGTCCAGCCAGGCCTGGCGGACTTCCGCCACCTCTGCATCGGAAAGGTCGCGTGACAAATCGACGCCATCGATTTCCGCGCCGAGCGCGCCGCTGATGGGCCGGACCTCAATATGTTTGTAGGCCATGCAGCCATTCCTCCCTCGGGTCGCGTTTCCTGTTCCTTATCCCTAACAGACTAGCCGCGATCCTGGCGATGCGGCAATTCGAACAAGACCGGCCCCCTGGAGGTGCGGATCGGTATGGGGGGATGATTAAACAATAATCCGGCGTGGTTTCCGTGCTTCGCCCTATCGCCGTTTGATATTGGTTTCGGTAATGGGCGATACTGTCGCCGGATGGGGGGATTGCTTGGCGCGGAAGGCCTTTGGGTCCCGTGTCGCTATTTCCGCAACGCCCCCGTTACCCTTACCGCATTGAAGGAACCTGCCGGGCATGGATGACAGCGACAGAATAATAATCGATACGACAACGCGCATATTCCAGGACCTGGGCGCGCCGCAGATGATCGTCAACTCCGGGGACGACAGCTGGAAGGCGCCCTTGTGGGACACGCTGGAAGAAGCGGGCCTGACCCAGACCTGGACGCCGGACGATCTGGGCGGTGCGGGTGCCGGTATTGTCGACGGGTTCGATGTGCTGCGGGTTGCGGGCGAATATGCGGTATCCGTGCCGCTGGCCGAAACCCTGCTGGCCGGGTGGCTGCTCGCGCGCGGTGGCATCGTGGTGCCGCAGGGGGCGATGAGCATTGCGCCGGTCCGGTCGAGTGACCGGGTCAACCTTGCCGCCGACGGCGCATTATCGGGCACGGTGCGAAAAGTGCCCTTCGCCAGTGCAGTCGACCGGATCGCGGTGCTGGCGCATCGGGGGGATGAAACGGTGGTCGCGCTGGTCGACACGGCCGATTGCGTCATCACGGCGGGCCGCAGCCTGTCGGGGGAGCCGCTGGATACAGTCTGTTTCGACGGGGCCGTGCCTGAATCCGTTGAACCGGCCCCTGAAGGACTGGACGAGGCGGCGCTGTTCCAGATGGGGGCGGCGGCGCGCGCGTCGCAAATCGCGGGCGCGCTGCGCGGTATTCTCGATATGTCGGTGGATTATGCCAAGGAACGGATGGCATTCGGCAAACCCATCGGCAAGTTTCAGGCCGTGCAGCATATGCTGGCCCGGCTTGGCGGTGAAACCGCCGCGGCCATTGCCGCCGCCGGATCGCTGGCGGATCGTATCGCCCGCAGCGACAGCTTCGACGAGAAGGTGTTCCTTGAGGTTGCGTCGGCGAAGATCCGTGCTGGCGAGGCGGCCGGGGCTGGCGCTGGAATCGGCCATCAGGTGCACGGCGCCATCGGCTTCACCGACGAACATGTGCTGCATCGCTATACGATGCGGTTGTGGTCGTGGCGCGAGGAGTTCGGCAGCGAAAGTGTCTGGGCGGTGCGGCTGGGCGAAATGGTGGCGGCGCGCGGCGCGGATGAATTATGGCCGATGGTTTCGGCGCAGTAGGCAGAGGAAAGATCATATTATGGCAAGCGTAATCCAGTTCGACCCCATCCAACTGCCGCCCGAAGCCGAGGCCCTGCGCGTTGAAGTCCGCGCCTTTCTGAAGGAAGAAATCGCCGCCGGTACGTTCGACCCGCAGACCGTGCCGATGACCGACGGCTTCAGCCGCGAATTCAGCCGCAAGGTCGGCGCGAAGGGTTGGATCGGCATGACATGGCCAAAGGAATATGGCGGGCAGGAACGCAGCTTCCTGGAGCGCTATGTCGTGACCGAGGAAATGCGGGCGATCAGCGCACCGACCCGGGCGCATTTCACGGCCGACCGGCAAAGCGGCCCGGTGCTGCTGAAATACGCGCCGGAGGAAATCAAACGTGACGTCCTGCCCCGGATCGTGAGCGGCGATTGCTGCTTCTGCATCGGCATGAGCGAGCCGGACACGGGCTCCGATTTGTTTGCCGCCAAGGCGCGAGCGGTGAAGGTCGATGGCGGCTGGCAACTGAACGGCTCGAAGGTATGGACCACCAACGCGCATCACGCTGAATACATGATCGGGCTGTTCCGGACATCGCCGGCAACCGCCGACAACCGGCGGCATGGATTGACCCAGTTCCTGGTCGATATGAAGAATACCGACGGCATCACGATCAATCCGATCCGGTTCATGAACGGCATGCATGATTTCAACGAGGTCGTGTTCGAGGATGCCTTTATCACGGACAGTCACCTGCTGGGCGAGGTCGATGCCGCCTGGACCCAGGCGACGACGGAACTGGCCTATGAACGCAGCGGGCCGGAACGTTTCCTGGAAACCCTTTACACGCTGGTGGAAGTGATCCGGGCGCTGGGTGACAGTCCGGACCGGCGCAGCGCCGAAGGCATCGGGCGTCTGGTGGCGCAGCTTCATACCATGCGCCGAATGTCCGTTTCGGTGAACGGCATGCTGCAGGCGGGCAAGGACCCGATGCTCGAAGGTTCGATCGTCAAGGAACTCGGCACCAACTGGGAGCAGGCGCTGCCCGGCCATGTTCGGGAACTGGCGGCGTTTATCGACGAGGATGCCGGTAACCGCGCCACGCTGGATGAGCTGCTGCACCATGCGACAATGGTTGCCCCGAAGCTGACGATCCAGGGCGGCACGACCGAAATCCTGCGCGGTATCGTCGCCCGCGGTCTCGGTCTGCGCTAGGCCGGGATGGCGGCGGATCAGGCAATTTGACCGACAGTAACGAACCCGGGCGGGAGGCAAAATCCGTCGACAGCGCGATGGTCCGGGGGGCGGCGTGGATGGTGTCCATGCGCTGGTCGATCCGGGCTATCGGGCTGGTCAATACGGTCATTCTGGCGCGGTTATTGACGCCGGAAGATTTTGGCATCGTCGCCATGGCCATGATCGTCGTCGGGCTGCTGACCGAACTGGCGGAAACCAATGTCGAAATCGCATTGATCCGCAACCGGAACGCGGACCGGGCGGATTACGACAGCGCCTGGACCATGAAAATTCTAACGGGCGCGCTGATCACCGGGGGGCTATTTGCCGCCGCGCCGTTCGCGGCCGGATATTTTGGCGATGACCGGGTGGAAATCGTCATCCAGATCGTGGCGCTGCGCGCGCTGATCCTCGGCTTTGAAAATATCGGTGTGGTCGATTTCCGTCGCAATCTGCAATTCGGGCTCGATTTCCGGTACGGGGTCTTTCGCCGGCTGTCGCTGTTCGTGATAGCGCTGGGCATAGCCTTCGCCCTGCGCGACTACCGGGCGCTTGCCATCGCGGCGCCGTTATCTGCGGTGCTGACGGTCGGGCTCAGCTATTACATGTCGTCCTATCGGCCCCGGTTCTGCGTTTCCCGCTTGCGGGGCCTCTGGTCGTTTTCGCAATGGCTGATGGTCGACCATGCCTGCCGGTTCATTAGCGAACGGGTCGATCAGTTCGTTATCGGCGGCTTGGCCGGGGCATCGCGGCTGGGGCACTATTACATGGCGTCCGAAGTGTCGGCGATGCCGACCCGGGAGGTCATCGTCCCTGCTGGCCGGGCGCTGATCCCGACATTCGCGAAACTGGCGCATGATGCGGCAGCGTCGCGCCGGGCGTTCGTCAATGTCGTCGGAATCCAGGCGCTATACGCCTTTCCCGCCGGGTTCGGCATGTCCGTGGTCGCCGCCGACCTGGTGCCGATACTGCTCGGCGCGCAGTGGGTCGGTGCGGTGCCGTTCTTTCAATGGCTCGGTATTCATGCCGCTTTCGAAGCGTTCATCCTTGGACTGCGGCCCTATTTCATGGCGCGGGACGGCGAGCGCGCCTTCGCGCTGACCAGCCTGTGCCACATGCTGCTGCTCGTGCCGTCGATTGCGCTGGCCGGGCATCTGCAGGGGATCGAGGCAGTGGCGATCACCCGGACCGGTGTGACGGCAGGGTTTGTCCTGATTGTGATCATGGTCGCGACCCGGATGGGTTTCGCAAACCTTTCCGCGTTCTTCGCCATTCTTTGGCGGCCGCTATCGGCGGCTGTCACGATGTGGTTTGCGGTGCGTTACCTGCATGACAGCGACATTGAATTCGCTGTGCTGTCGCTGTTACGCGATGTTGCCATCGGCGGCGGCGTGTTCGCGGGGGCGCTGCTGGGATTGTGGTTCGTATCCGGCCGCCCCGAAGGTGCCGAACGCGCCACGATCGACTTCGTGGCGCGCCGGCTGAAACGATCTAGCCCCTGAAACCGCCGACCGCTGCGGCCTCGCCAAGCAGGGCGATGCGGAAACGATCCTTGGTATAGCCGCCGTCCAGCGGTGGCTTGGGACTGTCCAGTTCTTCATGCATGATCTTGATGGCGTGGAATTGCGGACCGGCTTCATTGTGAACCGACCCGACAATTGTTTTCAGTTCGCCTTCGGTCCGGACTGTCGATGTGAGTGGAATACCGGCACCCTTGGCAATTGCCGCAAGGTCGGTCACACCGGCAGTATGGGTGGGCTGACCGCCGGTTTCGCCGAACAGCTCGTTATCCAGCACGCAGATGGAAAGATTGCGGGGCGCGACATTGGCAACGGTTGCCAGTGACCCCATCCCCATCAGCATGTCGCCATCGCCGGTGATCACCAGCACGTTTTTATTCGGCTGGGTCCGGGCGAGGCCGAGACCGATAATGGCCGTCAGCCCCATGCCGCCGACCAGGCAGAAATTGCGATCGCTATCGCCGGAGGCTGTGACATCCCAGGCCGAAGAACCGAGGCCGGCGATGACCAGTGTGTCCGGGGTACGTGGTGCAAGCAATGCCGCCACGACGTCCCGTCTGTGAAGTTGTCCTGCCATGATCAGAACGACTTCGCGCCAATCAGGCGCTGTGAGAGAAGGACTGCCGTCTGCTTGTTGCTGCTGAAAGCAATTTTCGATGCGGCTTCGACAGTTTCCGCAACGTCCTCGGCATTGTTTGCACGAAACACGGCGACTCCCATCGCTTCCAGCGCCTTGGGTGCCCCCTGTCCGGCCGGATACTGCCAGGGATTTCCTTCGCCCCATTCGCCGCGCATCGACACGATGGTCAGCAGCGGCATCTGGCAGGCTGCCGGCAGCGCCAGTGCATTGATCGTGTTACCCACGCCGCTGCTCTGCATCAGCAATGCACCGCGTTCCCCGCCAAGCCAGGCGCCCGCCAGCAGGCCGACGCCTTCTTCTTCGGTGGTCAGTGTTGTTACCGCCATGTCGTTCTGCGCGTTGCAGAGCGTGATGAGCCGGTCATGCCCCGCATCGGGAACATGACAGACCTGTGTGATGCCTTGTGCCCGCAATACGTCGAATATCTGGGCCGGCCAGTCTGTTTTCGTCACTTATTCGCCCTTTTCCATGACTACCAATCAGTGACGTTGCATGCGCCTTCAGCCAATGGCAAGCCCAGGCGCCGAAATGGGGCTATTTGCAAAGCCTCTGGTCGGGTTCTGCTTTGGTTCTTATCGTCAAAGTGTTTTGGAACGGTTAATCGATGCCAAATTAGCAGGAAAAATTCGCTACCATCGTAGTGGTTGTGGGCTGGTCGAATTCGCCGGTATCAGTGATTCTCTGATTAATGCCTGACCGGCGTCTGTGGTTTAAGCAGAAGATTCTGGATTTGGAAGCAACAGGTTACTGATTTCCGGACAGAAATTTCAGGCGTCTGAGGCGGTGAATATTAATGAATTTAAATAAAATTTTATATTTATGCGAATCGTAAAGGTTAACGGAATTCTTTTAAGTTTCAATAGTTTATCGTTGATTTTCTTGTCAAATTCTGCCAGTTTGAAGAGACTGAGCGTTAACATATGGGAGCGGTCTGGTGATCCCAGACCGTATGATAACGACGATGGCAGAACAGATAGGTCTATCCGGGGCAGTTCGGTCCAACCTCTTCAGCCTGCAGCAGACGACGCGGCTGGGGGCACAGACCGATGACCGTCTTTCGTCCGGACTTCGTGTCCGCGACCCGCTGGATGGTGCAAGCGAATTTTTCGCTTCGCAGTCGCTCAGTAACCGTGCGCAGGACCTGGGCCGCACCAAGGATGGTGTTGACCAGGCAATCAGCGCCGTGCAGGCCGCGACGAGTGGGCTGGATGCTATCGGCCAACTGACCCAGCAGGCAGAAGGGCTTGCGCGGGCAGCACGCAGCACCAGTGACCCGGATCAGCGTGCCGCTCTGGCGGGGCAGTTCAATGAAGTGCGCAACCAGATCGACAGCCTGGCGCAGGATGCGAGTTTCAACGGTACGAATTTCCTGCAATCAACCCCGGACGACCTGGACGTCGCCTTGAACGAGGACGGTTCCAGCAGCCTGACAATCGAGGGGACGGATGCAACCAGCGGCGGGCTTGGAATCAACGGGACGACATTTGCAACCGATGCCGAAATCGATGCGGCGCTCTCGGAAACGCAATCGGCGTTGTCCAGCGTCCGGACCAGCACGGCGACGTTGGGTGCCAGCACCTCTGCTTTGCAGACCCGGCTCGACTTTACGCAGGACCTTGCCAATACGCTTGAATCGGGGGCCGCCAAGCTGACGGAAGCCGATCTGAACGAGGAAGCGGCCAATCGCCTGGCGCTGAATACCCGGCAGCAGGTCGGTATCAGTTCGCTAAGTCTTGCAGGACAAAGCCAGACGGCAATTCTCGGCCTGTTCGGATAGGGCGGTTGACGCTTCGGTAATCCTGAAACCGACTTTGCGCGCGAAGCCTGAAATCTTTACATAGAGGTCCAACCGGACTGTGCGACGTATGCTGCCCGTTCCGGGAAGCAGCGCTGCGACCGGTATCAAACGGTGAGGGATGGACCTGACATGACAGCCAGAAAATTGGAAGCAGATGATGTCGCGCTTCCGGTAATTGCCCTTGGGGACGGTGCGACGGACGGTGTTTTTTCCCTGTCCAGCCATTCCCGTGCGCGTGAGGCGCTGGAATTCGGCCTGAATGTCAACGACCCGGGTTTCAATGTTTTCGTCGTCGGTGAAGACCGCAGCGGCCGGATGACTGCGACGATACAGTATCTGGAATCGTTTGTTGCCGGCGGTGCGCCAGCCGATGACTGGGTGTATCTGAACAACTTCCAGCATTCGTACAGGCCGACGCCGCTGGCATTGCCCACCGGTGGAGGACGCCGTTTCCGCGACCGGATGAATGGTCTGGTGCGGCAATTGCGTGAAGGGCTGGCGACCGCGTTCGGCGGTGAAGGGTTTCAGGCCGAGGTCGAGGCCGAAGGTGGCAAGCTGCAGCAGGCAGTCAACACCGAGATCCAGGCCTTGCGGGAACTCGCACGCGGCCAGGGACTCGATATCATGCAATCGCAGCAGGGGCCGTCGATTGTGTCCGTCGATGAAGAAGGCAAGCCGATGCCGACAGAATCGCTATCCGCGGAAGAGCGGGAACGCCGTCAGGAAGCTGCCCGTGACATCGGTGAGAAACTGGCTGCGATCAACCGCCGGGCCGCCGAACAGCAGGCGGAGCTGGGGGCGCGGATGGCCGAGCTGTATCGGCAAACGGCGGACAATGCGATTGCGCCGCTTTTCGATGCGGTACAGGAAGAACTGGGCGGCTACACGGGCGTGACCCGCTGGCTTGTCGAGATGCGCGAGGACGTGCTGGAGAATCTCCAGCTCTTTGGGCTGGATGGCGAAGAAGGGAAAAGGCGCGAGAAGCCTGAAGACCGATACGCCATCAACCTGTTCGTCGACCATCAGGACGATAAGGACCCGGGGGTTCTGCTGGAACCCAACCCGACCTATGAAAATCTGTTCGGGCGGATCGAGTACCGTCCGGCTGAGGGCGGGTTGAGCACGGATTTTTCGATGATCCGGTCTGGTTCGATCCACCGTGCCAATGGCGGCATTCTGGTTTTGCGCGCCGAAGCGCTGGCGAAGAATCCGATGAGCTGGGAGTTCCTCAAGGCGGCGTTGCGGGACAAGGTGATCCGGATCGAGGAATTGCAGCGCGCAGGGTCCATGCCCCTTGCGGGTGCGCCGCAGCCGGCGCCGATCCCGTTGAATGTGAAGGTCGTGATCGTCGGGGCGCCGCATTGGTATTACACATTCTTTTCCGTTGACCCTGATTTCCAGACCTATTTCAAGATCAAGGCGGATATCGATGCGGACATGGATGTGACGCCGGAAAATGTCGCCAGTTATGCCGCACTGATCCGTCGGATTGCCCAGGATCATCGGGGCTTTGACTGTGATGCCGCTGCCGTACAGCGATTGCTCGGCATCGCGGCGCGCTGGGCTGCCCATCGCGAAAAGCTGACGGCGCGGTTTGAAATCATCGAGGACGTGGTGACCGAAGCGGTCGAACTCGCGGACTCGGCGGGACAAAAGACGCTGACGCTCGATATGGTCCGCAAGGCGACCGAAAATCGCCGCCGCCGGAATTCGCGGGTGGAGGACCGTATGCAGGAATCCATCCTGAAGGGGGCCGTCATGATCGCGACGGACGGCCGCACCGTCGGACAGGTCAATGCGCTGACCGTGCGTGATATGGGGGATCACGCCTTTGGCGGTCCGTCGCGGATTACGGCGCGCGCCTCCGTTGGGCGGATGGGCATGATCAATATCGAACGCTATGTCTCACTCGGCGGGCCGATACAGCAAAAGGGCGTCATGGTATTGCAGGGGTTCCTGTCGGGCCATTTCGCGCGGCGGTTCCCGTTGTCCTTCGACTGCTCGATCACCTTCGAACAAAATTATGGCGGGGTCGAAGGCGACAGCGCTTCCCTCGCGGAACTGTTGACGGTTCTATCGGACCTGTCCGGATTGCCCCTACGGCAGGATCTGGCGATAACCGGCTCGATCAACCAGCGCGGCGATGCGCAGGCTATCGGCGGTGCGCATCACAAGATCGAAGGGTTCTTCCGGACATGCCAGGAAAATGGCGCGCTGACCGGAAACCAGGGCGTTGTCGTTCCGGTGTCGAATGAAAAGAACCTTGTGTTGCGCGACGATGTTGCCCAAGCGGTTGCGGCCGGCACGTTCCATATCTGGAGCGTGGCGACCATCGACGAAGCGGCTGAACTGTTCATGGACATGCCGGCGGGCGTTGCCGATGCTGATGGCGGGTTCCCGGTGGATACGATTTACGGCCGCGTCATGGCGCAGCTGGAAGCGTTTGACCGGGCCCTGTATGAACGCGAGCAATTGGCCCGGAAATGAGCCCTCAGCCCAGCGCAAGCGGGTAGGACAGGTAGCCGCGGAAGCGTGCCCTGCCGCCGCGAACCGGTTCGCCCTCCCCCCGCAAATTCGGGAAGCGTTGTAGCAACCTGCTGATGGCAATGCGTCCTTCCATGCGCGCCAGCGTCATGCCCGCGCAGGCATGAATGCCGGCACCGAAGGCAAGGTGCCGGTTCGGGCTGCGTGCGATATCCAGCCGTTCCGGGTCGGGAAATTGTGCGGGGTCGCGATTTGCAGCACCGATACACAATGTAATCAGGCTGCCGGCGGCAATGGTGACACCGCCGATTTCGACATCGGCGGTCGCGCGCCGGTTGCCCAACTGGTTGGAACTTTCGAAGCGCAGGAATTCCTCGACGGCGGAATCGATCAGGTCGGGATTTTCGGTCAGCTTCTGCCGTTCCGCCGGAAACGCCAGCAGGGACGCAACCCCGTTGCCAATCAGGTTGGAGGTGGTTTCGTGTCCTGCGTTGAGCAGGAAAATGCAGTTCTGCACAAGTTCGGTGCCGGTCAGGCTTTCGCCATCGACGCTGCCGGTGATCAGGCTGGTCAGCACATCGTTTTCGCGCGGGTGCTTCCGCCGCGCATCGATCAGTGCGTCCAGATAGCACGAGAATGCCGTGACAGCGTCATTGCCGCGTTGCAGGACATCCGGCGCCGGGGAGGGTTCCAGCGCGCCGAGAATTGCCAGTGACCAGCCACGTAACGGGTGTCGTTCCGCCCGGGGAACGCCCAGCATGTCGCCGATGATTTCAACGGGCAGCGCGGCGGCGAAATCACCGATCAGGTCCATCGACCCCTTCGCTTCCGCGGCGTCCAGCAGCCCATCGACAAGGGAGACGAAACGCGGTTGCAGCGTATGCAGGGCGCGTGGTGTGAATGCGGGCGCCAACAGCTTGCGGACCCGCGTATGTAATGGCGGGTCGTTGAATACCAGGCTGGTCGTGTGATGGGTATAAAGCGGACTGTCGCCGAATTTCGGACCGAATTCCGCTTTTTTGTCGGAAGAGAACCGCTTGTCCCGGTACACCGCCATCACATCATCGTATCGCGTCAGAAAATATGAGCCGTCCGGGCCAATGTGCATCGGGTCATGCGTGCGCAGCAATGCGTAGGTTGGATAGGGGTTTGCCAGAAACCCCGCATCAATTCGGCGCAGGTCAAAAGCGTTGGCGCGCGCGGCTTCTTCCGCGCCGTTCCCGGTGGTCATATGTGTCTCCATCCTGTCAGGCTACCTGCGCAGACGGCGTCGGGGCAATGTCCGTTGGGGAGAATTCGGTTGCCGTTTTCCTGAAAAACACCCATTTATGACCTGATTGACGGTCATTATCCGCTAGCACGACGAGGTTTCAGGGAAGACATTATGGACGCGTTGTCGATCATATCGTTGGCATTGGGCGCGGCTTGGGCCAGCGGAATTAACCTTTATGCGACGGTGCTTGTTCTCGGTTTGCTGGGGACAACCGGTCTGGTCGGGCTGCCGGCAGGGCTGGACCCGTTGATGAACCCTATCGTGCTGGTAATCGCCGGGGTGGTCTATGCGATCGAATTTTTCGCGGACAAGATTCCAGGCGTCGATTCGGTCTGGGACACGATTCATACGTTTATACGCATCCCTGCCGGCGCATTGATGGCGGCGGGCGCGACCGTCGGGCTTGGTGAAGAATACATGGTTGCGCTGGCGCTGTTAGGCGGAGCCGCGGTGGCGGCTGGCAGCCATGCGACGAAGGCGGGCAGCCGGGCGATGATCAATACCTCGCCGGAACCGTTCACCAATTGGGGGGCGTCGATCTTTGAAGACATCCTCGTCGTGGGCGGGCTGGCGCTGGCCCTGTATAATCCGACATTGTTTCTGGGCTTCCTGCTGTTGTTCGTGCTGTTTGCGATCTGGCTGTTGCCGAAAATCTGGCGGGGAATCCGTTCGATCTACCGCCGGATTGCCGGCACGGCGGCCGGCCCCGGCGCGGGTGATGACGCTACGATGCTTGAACCGCCTTCCAAAGGGTTCAATCTGTCATCCGTAAATCGCGACCCGGACTGAGCGAACGGCTTGGCTAAGACTCCCGCAAAGAAGAAGCCGAAAAAGGCACCGCCGGTCAAAGAGCGGCGGTCATTCCTGCGGCGTTTGTCCAGCCTGCTGGCGACATTGTTCATTTCGCTTGGCGTCTTGTGGGCAGGGGCGTTCCTGATCCTGGCACCGGAAATGCCGGATACCGCCGAATTGTGGCGCGTCAAGAAAAGCCCGGGCATAACGGTTTTGGCCGCCGATGGCGGGGTGATCGCGCAGCGCGGGGCATTCACCGGGGCGATGGTTGGCGTCGGGCGGTTGCCGCCGGATTTGCCGCATGCCGTTATCGCGACGGAGGATCGCCGTTTCTATCAGCATTTCGGCATGGATATCATCGGGTTCGCCCGTGCGATGGTTGCCAATATCAGCGCCGGGCGGGTGGTGCAGGGCGGCAGCACCATTACCCAGCAACTGGCGAAGAACCTGTTTTTGACGCCGGATCGCACGGTATTGCGGAAAATTCGGGAACTGATGCTGGCACTGTGGCTGGAAGGGCGGCTGACCAAGGACGAAATCCTGACCCTGTACCTGAACAGGGTGTATCTGGGGGCCGGAACCTACGGTGTGGAAGCCGCTGCGCAGCGCTATTTTGGTAAATCGGCGCGCAAGGTCACCCTGCAGGAAGCCGCGATGCTGGCCGGACTGCTGAAGGCACCGTCGCGCTATGCGCCGACCAGCGACCTGAAGCTGTCGCGCGATCGCGCCGCGCAGGTTCTGCTGAACATGGTTGCCGCCGGCTATATCGACCAGAAGAAGGCGGACGCGGCGCGCAAAAAACCGGCCCGGCTGGCCGCGCAATCGCGCACGAAAAGTTCGCAATACTTTGTCGACTGGGTCGAGGAACGCATGCCGGGCCTGATTGGCAACCGGGACGATGACCTGATTGTACAATCGACCTTTGACCCGGTACTGCAGCGTGCGGCGGAAGTGGCTCTGACCGGGACGCTTGGCAAGCATGGTAAAAACCGCAAGGTCGGACAGGGGGCCGTTGTCGTCTTGGACCCCGGCGGCGCCGTGCTGGCAATGGTCGGGGGGCGTTCCTACGCCAGCAGCCAGTTCAACCGCGCGGTTCAGGCGCAGCGGCAGCCGGGTTCCGCATTCAAGCCCTTCGTTTATCTGGCGGCGCTGGAATCCGGGTTTGGGCCGGATTCGGTGGTGCGCGATTCGCCGGTTACCGTGGAAGGGTGGCAGCCTCGGAATTTTTCCAACAAGTACAAGGGCGACATCAAGCTGCGTGATGCCCTGGCCGGGTCGGTCAATACGGTAACGGTCAAGATTGCCGAAAAGGCGGGGCGATCAAAGGTCGTCAAAACGGCGCAGCGGCTCGGGATTACCTCACCGATATTACCGCACCCGTCGTTGTCGCTGGGGGCGTCGGAAGTCAGCCTGCTGGAACTGACCGGAGCCTACGCGCCCTTTGCCAATGGCGGGCAGGCGGTGTTGCCGCACGGGGTGCGGGAAGTCCGCACCCGGTCCGGGGAGTTGCTCTATCGGCGCAGCGGTGCGCGCGTCGGCCAGGTGCTTGCCGGTCGTGAGCTGGCGCGGATGAATGATATGCTGCGCACGGCGGTGACCAAGGGGACAGGGCGCGCGGCGCGATTGAAAGGCCGTGAGGTTGCTGGCAAGACCGGCACCAGCCAGAATTATCGCGATGCCTGGTTTATTGGATATACCGCAGACTTCGTCGCGGGGGTGTGGCTTGGGAATGACAATGATACCCCCACCAAGCGTGTCACCGGTGGCCAGTTGCCGGCCGCCCTGTGGCATGACGTGATGGCGAAGGCATCGAAGGGGCTGCCGTCGCGGCAGATCCCCAATGCACCCGTCGCCGTCGCCCGCGTCGAGCGCCGCAGCGAGCCACCGGCGCCGGAACGTCCGGGCAAGGAAGTCGACTTCGGTAAATTCATCGACGGGCTGGCCGGGCTGCTGTCGGGTCTACCCTACAAGCCGCTGGAAGACGATGACCTGTCTAATGTTGGGTCTGACTAGGCATTCGCCCGGTCGGGGTCAGCTTCTGCCGCGCATGTAGCGCCAAAGATACAGGGCGAGCCATATCGGAATAACCACGACGGCGCCGATCAGTATGTAACTGAACGCCCAGCCAAATATGTCCACGCCCATTTCGAACAGGTTTATGGCGCCGTCCCGCAGCGAGTACAGCACGTTTTTCGGGTCGACATTCAGACCGACCAGAAGCAGCCCGACGACAAGGGACAGCACCAGCAGCTTGACGACGGTGCCTACGGTAATTCTGGGCATTTCCGGCTTCCGCTTTGCTTAGTCGGCGTTTTTCAGCGCGTCGATCTTTTTGTCGGTATTGTACTGGCTGAGCGTATAGACCGCCCAGATCGCCGCGGGTATCCAGCCGATCAGGGTAATCTGCGCAATGAGGCAGATAATCCCGGCAATTGGCCGTCCGACGGTAAAGAACAGCAACCAGGGTATAAGCAGGGCGATGATAAGGCGCATGAGAATTCCTCTGTTTCAACGATCCATTTGTGGCAATCTGCCATATTGTGACGCCCGTGTGAATCACTGAAGCGAAAGGTTTGCCGAATGGGTAAGGAACTGGAGACACTGAGCAAGCTGGTAGACACGGCAATCGAGTTCTCCGTTGCCTACGGATTCCAGTTTTTGGGCGCCCTTGTCGTCCTTGTCATTGGCCTCGTGATTTCAAACTGGATTGCGGGCCGGGTCATGCGGTTATGCGAACGCAAGGAGATGGATGTCACCTTCTCGCGTTTCATTGCCAATGTCATACGGGTCGTTCTGATTGTTGTGACAATCATTATTACCCTGGGCAATTTCGGGATCACGATTGCCCCCTTCATTGCTCTGGCCGGTGCGGGCGCTTTCGGTGCGACTTTGGCGCTGCAGGGGCTGTTGTCCAACTATGCGGCGGGGCTTGCGATTATCGTCACCCGTCCCTTCGTCGTCGGCAATACCATTGCGGTAAAAGGTGTCAGCGGCGTCGTGGAAGAAGTCAAAATGGCCACGACCATTCTGCGCGGCGAGGATGGCGAGAAGATCACCATTCCCAACAAGGAGATTGTGGGCGAGATTCTAGTCAATTCCGATGCCAGCAGGATCGTCGAATCTGTCATCTATGTCGGGGTCGATACCGACACGCAGCAGGCCACCGACATCATCCTGAAGGTTATTGGCGAGCACGTTATCAACGCGGATAGCGCCCCGCCAGTTGTCGGTATCCACGATTTCGATTACGGGGCCATCGCGCTTGGTTTGCGGTATTGGGCGCCGAGTTCAAAATACTTCCAGACCCGCTATACGGTGAACGGTGCGATCAAGCAGGCGCTGGACGAGGCCGGCATCGCATTGCTGACCCCGTCATTTCCCGTGCGGCCCGCGCCGAACTGAGTTAGGCCACCCAGGCCTGATACAGCAGCCCGGAAGCAAGCGACCCGGTCAGGGCGAAGGCGATGTAGAGTGCGAAGACCGGCTTCTTGACCAGCGCGAAGACGGCGATTGCTGCGGGGATGCTGGTGACGCCGCCGGCGACCAGGAAGGCCATGCCGGCGCCGGGGGCCATGCCCTGGCCGATCAGGCCGGAGACCAGCGGCAGCGCCGCATAGCCGTTCAGATAGGCCGGTACGCCGACAAGTGTGGCCGTCACGATTGGCCCCACCCCTTCGCCGCCAAGTGAGGCAGCGATCCATTCCGCCGGGACATAGGCCAGCATCAGGCTTTCCAGCACGAAGGCGAGGGTCAGCCACTTGCCAAGGAACAATATGGTTTTCAGCGCGTCGCGACCGAACCGGGCGACCCGTTCTTCTTCCTTCCAGAAGGCCCAGGCAACGGGCTTGGGGGCGCGCACGACCGCACCGCCGCAACTGCCGTTGCCGACGCCGTCGCGCAGCGGATCGGCAAACCGGCCGCTCTTGACCAGCGCGTAGGTCGCAAACCCACCAAACATTCCCAGCCCGACGGCGGTTATAGTCTTGGCGATGGCGAATTCACTGCCCAGCATGCCGGCGGTGAGCACGAACATGGACGGATCGATGACCGGTGAGGCGAGCCAGAAGGCCATGACCGGAGCCAGCGGCACACCCATGGCCAGCAAGGCGGCGATCAGGGGGATTACGCCGCAGGAACAAAATGGCGATAGCCCGCCAAAGGCCGCCGCCGCGATGATCATCGTCGTCGGATTGCCAGTAAAGACCTGTGCGATCAGGTTGTCCGCGCCGGTTGCCCCGGCATAGGCCGCAATGGCGATCGACAGCAGCAGGTAAGGCGCGGTCGACAGCAGGGCATTGGCGGTGAAGGACAGGCTCTCCCAGCCTTGCGCCGGGGTGAGGACGAACAGGACCAGCAGGATTGCAGCGGTCGCTGCCCAGGCGCGGTCGATCTTGGAGAAAGGCGGGAAGCGGCGCAGGCGGACGGCAATCGCATTCATGTCGATATCTCCGGTTTTTTCGTTCTTTTTATGCAAAAGGGGGGAAGGGCGACGGTCATGCGGCTTCTTCCCCGGACCGGGCAACGCCGGCGCAGCATTCTTCGGTCAGAAAGGATACCAGCGCGGTTGTGGCGGCATAGTCCGCACGGTTGATGATCTCCCGTCCCTGGCGTTCCTGCATGACCAGCCCGGCCTGAACCAGTGCTGAAAGGTGATGTGCCATGGTGGATGCCGGCATGCCGAGATGCCGACCGATTTCGCCGACTTTCATACCGTCACTTCCAGCCCGCACGAGCAGGCGAAAAACGCGCAACCGGGCTTCATGGCCAAGAGCGGACAGCGAACGGGCGGCAGATCCATCATCAATATTCATGCCACCAATATAACTATAAAACCGGTTATGTCAAATTGAATCTGCGGCGACGGATGGCGGTGTCGCCACATGGCGCAGATGACCTTCCTTGATCCAGAGCAGACAGCCGTCGGGACCGGCCTTCGCCGTCAGGGCGGCACCGACGGGTAGGCGTAGCCAGGACCATTCATGGAAGGCCTCGCCCCCTTCGTCGAAACGTCCCTGCAGGCAGAAAGCCTCGATACCGCCTGCAGGTGCAATCGATATGAGGGCGTCCGGCGCCCAGCGTTCGATCCGCACTGTTTCGCGGTCGTCCCGGAACAGCGCGACCGGGTTGGCCTTGCTGCCATAGGCATCGATGCGGACAGGCGTGCGGTCCGCTGGATCGAATTGCCACAGCTTGACCAGAATGGTGCAGCCCGCGGCAGAGCCTGGTGTATGGCTGGATTCCGGCGGATTGCGAATATAGCTCCCGGCGGGGTAGTCGCCATGCTCGTCCTGAAACACACCATTGAGTACGATGAATTCCTCACCGCCATCATGGATGTGTGCTGAAAACCGGCTGCCGGGGGCGTATCGGACAATCGAGGTTGCACGGGCGACCTCGCCACCGATGCGGTCCAGCATCTTGCGGTCGACGCCGGCGATGGGGGAGGGCACCCAGTCCATCCGCGCCGCGTGCATGGCGGCCCGCCGGTCGAAATCCGCATTTAGTATCATGAGGTCTGATCCGCCGCCGTTTCCTGGTCGCCGGACAGGTCATAATGAAAAACCTTGGAGATGATCCGCCAGCCTGACTCTGTCCTGATAAAGGTCAGCAGGTCGGTGAAATAGCGGGGGCCAATGGCGCAATGGGCGCGAACCTGGGCCGTATCGGGGCCGGCGAAGGTGATTGAGACGATTGAATCCTGTCGCGTCTCGCGCCGTGCGGCGGGAGCCTCCCTTGACTCAACGATCGGAAAATACGTTTCCATATCGATATCGACCAACTCGTCACCGGTCGCGCAGACATAGCGTGCCTGCGGGTGGAAAACGGTTTTCAGCCGCTGTGTATCGCTGTGATACAACCCGTCGAAATAGACCGCCATCTGATCGGCGATTGCCGCGTATTCCTTTTTCATCTGTATTCCTCCGATGCGGCCGGGGTGTGGACTGGACCGGACGACGTGTGAAAGCGGTATGTCTTCAAGATGAACCGTGACTGATATTGGACCGTTTGGCCTCATCTTTGTCGGCGGGACCCCGATAATCGTCGCAGCCCTGGGCAATGGCAAAGCAGGCAAGGCGGACTGTTTTGGGAATGGCGACACGTTCGCCATCGCGTTCGCCCTTTTCGTAATACTGGAGTATCCGCCGTTTCAGGCCGAGCGCTTGTGCCGCTTCTTTCTGGGAGAGGTTCAGGGCTTTGCGCCACTGCTTGAAATCCCTGGCGGACATCACGGCGGGTTCTTCGTCATGCGCGTCTTTTTTGCTCATATCGCCCCCGTCGCACATCCCCTTTCAGGATGATGTGCCTGTCCTCCTGCATTGTCGCGCAATGGTATAGACGCACATAGTGCACATTTCAAGCTTGCAAGGCGCACTATGTGCGTCTATGTATATTATGAAGGCGCACACAGTGCGTCAATCTAATGGCGACACGATGAATTTTCGGGCCGGGAGGCGGATCAGCATGGATGCTCTTGGAAACTATCTCGGTGCGTTGTGGAACGATTCAATGCAGCGCATGACAGTGACGCAGTGCCGTCATAGTGCGCAGGATTTTGCCGCATATGACCGCCAACTTGCACGCCGCCCGAAGCTTGAATACTCGCCGTTGACACGACGTTGGGAAATGCGTGGTGGTGTCCGCGGTCTTTACCTGGCGGCACGAAACGGAGAAGTGCTGGCTGTACCGGATAGCGAAATCGCGTAACCGGACGGCAGCATGCGGGCGTCAGTTGAAAACGAGGCGCCCAACCCATCATAATAAAACGGCCGCCATGATTACCATGGCGGCCGTTCCGTATTCGAAGCCTGGGATCACCCCGCTCCGGTACTCTGTCTTACTTGGTCGCTGTCAGGCCGACGACTTTACCGGCTGTGGCGTTCCAGGTCTTCACGCATTCCTCGGAACAACGCTGGGCCCATTTCTTGAGCACGTGTTCTTTCAGGATCTTCTGACGCAGCGCTTCGTCTTCCGCACTCGGGTCGGTGATGACCACCGAGCCGCCCGGACCGCGCGAGCATTCGCCCTTGCCGCTGAGGCACCGCAGCGCTTCGTTATCTTCGTTCTCGGACGCTTTCCACATTTCTGCTTCCAGACGCTCTGCCTGGTCGACGAAGAACTTCTGCGTATCGGCGTTCAGGGATTTCCACTTCTTCATGTTCATCGCCATGAAGGACATGCCCATGCCGACGCGGACCTTCATCGCGTGGGTGATGACTTCATGCCATTTCGCGTTGAATGCCGGCATCGAGCCGGTGATGCCGCAATCCGCGACGCCCTTTTGCAGGGCGGGCACGACTTCGGCGAAGGAAATCGTCACACTGGTGCCACCGGCGCCTTCAACGAAATCACCCAGCGTCGTTGCATATACGCGGACCTTCTTGCCTTTCAGATCGGACAATTTGGTGACCGGCTTGCTGCAGAAAATCATCTGGCTGGGGAACGGGTAGCTGAACAGGTATTTCAGCCCGTACTTCTTTTCGAAAACTTTCGTGACATAGGGTTCGTATGCCCGGACGACCTCGTGGGCCTCGTCGAAGCTGTTCGACACAGACGAGAGATCCGCGCCTTCAATTTCCGGCGCTTCGGAAGCGACATAGCCTTAGGAAGCAAAGGCAACGTCAAACACGCCGATCTTGGTCAGGCGCGCGACCTCGAAGCCCTTCAGGCCGAGTTCGGTGATCGGGTTGATCTTGCCGCCGGAGAGCTTGGAGACCTGCTCGTCCCAGAACGGCTTTTCGAACTGGTAGAACGGCGGCAGGTTGTGCCAGGTGCCGACAACCTTGAAGTCCAGTTTCTGGATTTCTGCCGAAGCAATCGGAGCGATCAGCCCGGTGCTGACGCCGACCACTGCCGCAGCCAGAATATTCTTAACCGATACCATACGTTTATTCCTCCCTAACAGATTGATGCTGAATGTATTTTTATAACTGTAACACATACCGTTATGTCTTGAAAGTTGCAAGTACCGCGGCTTTAGCCGACCGAATCTTCCACTTCAACCTCCAATAGTGTCGGTTTGCGGCTTTCTATCGCCTTGGAAAGGGCGGCGCCGAATTTTCCGGGTTCGGAGATACGTTCCGCCGTCATCCCGAACGAGTTGGCGAGCCCGACGAAATCGATTGGCGGGTCGGTCATATCCATACCCACAAAATGGTCGTTTCCGTGCATCGACAGTAACCGCTGTTTCAGGATTCGGTAGCCCCGGTTGTTGGGAATAACATAGGTAATCGGCAGTTTATGATGCGCTGCCGTCCACAGGGCCTGTACGGAGTACAGCGTGCTGCCATCGCCGATAATCGATACGACCGGCCGTTCCGGCTGCGCCATCTGGATACCGACGGTCGCTGCCGTGGCCCAGCCGATACCGCCGCTGACCATGCCGAAAAAATCGTGCCGGTCCCGGTAGGGCAGGAAATCCATCAATCGCGCGGAACTGGTAATGCCTTCGTCGACAACCACGGTGCCGGCGGGGATCGTGTCCGTGATTTCCATCATCAACCAGTCGGGATTGATCGGTACCGCGTCTGCCTTGGTTTTGGCCACTGTTACGGCCCGTGCCCGCTTGGCCGTCCAGTTTGTGTCCGCCAGCGCCGCGATGCGGGATTCTGCCGTTGCCTTATGCGCCGCGCCGCCCAGTTTTTCGACCAGCGGTGTCAGGACCTTCAGGGTTTCCTTCACATCCGCGCGCAGGGCGATTTCCGCCGGGTAGACCTTGCCCATTTCCCAGTCGTTCAAGCCGATCTGCACGATCGGCATATCGGCCGGCATCGCATCGGCTTCCTGCCAGACAGACATGCGCAGGACGTCGGACCCGACAAAGACCAGCAGATCGTATGGTTCCAGTGTCTTGCGGACCTCTGCCTGGTTGCGCAGGACCGAGCCCATGAAGGCGCGGTGTTCGGACGGATAATGCGAACCAAAGGCGATTGACTGCTGCCAGGCGGGCGCGCCCAGCGCGTCGGCAAATTCGGCGATTTCAGTAAAGGCGTCGCTGGTGACAATTTCCTCGCCAGCGATAATGGCGGGATTTTTTGCGGCGAGGATACGCTTCGCGAAATTCTCCAACGCGTCGTCGGCCGGTCGTGCGCGCGTATCCACCCGGGTGGATTTGCCAAGATCGATCCCGGCTTCCGCGTTCAGGATATCGCCCGGGAGGGAGATGAATACCGGGCCGGTCGGCGCCGTCGTGGCGATTTTCGCGGCGCGGCGCATGATCTGCGGCAGGTCGTCCAGCCGGGTTACCTCGGTCGCCCATTTGACCATCGGCGTTGCGATTGGCACCAGCGGGTCATACAGAAGCGGTTCTTCCAGCCCGTGTCCCTGTTCCTGCTGCCCGGCGGTGATGATCATCGGTGTGTTGGATCGCTTGGCGGTATAGATCGAACCCATCGCATTGCCGAGCCCCGGCGCCACATGCACGTTGACCGCGACCAGTTGCCCGGAAGCGCGTGAATAGCCGTCCGCCATGGCCACAACCAGGGCTTCCTGCAGGGCCAGAACAAACTCCATATCCGAATGTTCCCGCAGCGCATGCATGATGGGCAGTTCGGTCGTTCCCGGATTACCGAACAGCTTGGTGATTCCCTCATCCTTGAGGATGGCGAGGAAGGCGGAGCGCCCGGTAATACGGTTGGGTGAATCGGTCATGTCGTCCTGCCGGTTGGGAATGGGAAAGGCTCTGGGCCGCAATCATTATCGCCGTGCGACGTCCCTGTCGACTCGCGGCCGGTTCGGGCGCAATCTTCATCCGTCAATTGCGTTACAGGGAGGGAGATGGCGATGGCGAAGGGAATATTGTTTGTTCTGATGGAACCGGTGCCGATCAACGAAGAGGAATTCAACGACTGGTACGATCTGGAGCATGTGCCGGAGCGTGCGGCTGTGCCAGGGTTCGAGGTTCTGCAGCGCTATGTCTGCACGGCTGGCTTCCCGCGTTATATGGCACTGTACGATCTGGAATCGGCCGATGTGCTGGACGGCGACGCGTACAGAGCGATCGGTGGCGAAAATTCCAGCATCTGGACCAAACGGGTCACCCGGTCTGTGCGGGGGCATTACCGGATGAGCGGGATGCAGCTATATCCCGGTGACCGGGTTACGGAACTGGTCGAAGGACAGGCCAAGCGCCTGACCGCCATTATTTGCCGGGGCATGGACGAAACCAGCCTTGTGGAACGGGCGTCCTGGCAGGATGCCGACGACGGCAGGGTGCGCCTGTACCGCAACGAGGAGGAAGTGGGTGACCACCTGTTCCTGATTGAACATGCCGCTGCCACGGGAGGCACGGGGTCCGGGCTGGTCGCGGCGCTGGAAGAAATGACGCCCGGCGGCGTCGTAACGGTAAATCAGTACGCAGCATACTGGCGCCGGGACTTGTAACCGGTTTCCTGCCTTGATTCTGACACGCTAAGCGTCTAAATCCCGCGCATGATGTTGCAGCGCAGCGTGAAAAGATTTCTGGCGGCGGGCCGTTGGCGTTACCTGGCGGGGGCGGCGGTGCTCGTTGGCGCTTTTGCCCTGTACTGGTCCTTTGGTTTTGACCGGGGGCTGCGGGACCCGGCGGACAGCGTGGCGCTGCACCATGTGCGGGATGTCTCGCTGGAAGATGTCCGCCGGACCGGGCGGGTTGCCCCTGCCTTTGTCGAACGGCTTGATGTCGATCTGTCCGCGGTTCCGGCGGATGATCGCAAGCAGGCGTTTTTCCGGGTTGCGATGCCGCTGGTTGCGCGTGAGAACGACCGAATTCGTGCCGAACGCAAGGTCGTGCTGGAAAAACCCGACGATATTCCCGGTGATCTATATGAACGTTATGGCGTCACGCCCGGCGACATTGCCGCATTGAAGCGACGGGTCGACATCATTCCCGCCTCGCTGGTGCTGGCGCAGGCGGCGGTGGAAAGCGGTTGGGGGACGTCCCGCTTTGCCCTGCAGGGAAACAACCTGTTCGGGATGCGCACCTATGACGAAGACGTGCCCGGCATCGAGCCGAAAGGGGCGACAGGGTTCAAGGTCATGCGCTTCGATTCGCTGGGCCACGGGGTCGCGGCCTATATGCGCAACCTGAACACCCATGAAGCCTATACAGCGCTGCGCCGGGCGCGCGCGGTCGGCCGCAGCGCAGGCAGTCCACCTGCGGGACTGGACCTGGCCGGGCTGCTGACAGGCTATTCCGAAATTCCCGAGAAATATGGCCGGATCCTGCGCGGTGTCATCGCGGCGGAAAATCTCACCCGTTTTGACCGCGTCCGTCTGTCCGATACCCGCTGATTCGTCTCCCCCCAACGAAGGAATCCGTGCCCCATGCGTATTGAAGCCATTGCCATCGGCAACAACCCGCCCGACGACGTGAATGTGCTGATCGAGGTGCCGGTCGGTGGACAGCCGATAAAATACGAACTCGACAAGGATGCCGGCGTGCTGGTGGTCGACCGGTTCCTGTACACGCCGATGACCTATCCCGGCAATTACGGCTTTGTGCCGCATACACTCTCGGAAGACGGTGATCCCATCGATGTGCTGGTCTGCAATACGCGCCAGCTTGTGCCCGGCTGCGCCATCAATGTGCGGCCGGTCGGGGTGCTGATCATGGAAGATGATTCAGGGCTGGACGAAAAGATCGTCGCCGTGCCCTCGTCGCACCTGACCAAGCGCTATGACGGCGTCGATAACTTTTCCGACCTGCCGGACATCACCCTGCAGCAGATCCAGCATTTCTTTGAGCACTACAAAGATCTGGAGCCGGGCAAATGGGTGAAGATCGGCGACTGGATGGACGCCGATACAGCAAAACAGATGATCGTGGAAGCGATAGAAAGGGCCAAGGGGCCCTGATCGGCCGGCGCGTGATCGCGCCGGATTTAGTAGCCTTCGCGTTCCAGCCGCTTGCGCATCAGCTTCCGATGACGCCGCTTGGCTTCCGCCTGGTCGCGCGCCCGACGCTCGGACGGCTTCTCGTAGGACTGCCGCAGTCTCATTTCGCGGAAAATGCCTTCTTTCTGCATTTTCTTTTTCAGAACGCGTAACGCCTGATCAACATCGTTGTTACGCACGATTACCTCAACCATAACGACTTCTCCCGAAGCCGGCCCCGCAGGCCGGCTGTCGCATTAGCGACTGGTCAGAACAAACGCCGCGGAGATTCCGCAGCCTATTAGCGGTGCGCAGATTACATAAGCCGCAGCACGCGTCAATCCGGATTATCAAGTTATTGTATATGTTTCTCTCCGGCTTGTCTTGCGCCGAGTGTGCCGAATCCCCCGAATCCGCCCGAAAAAGATGTAATATGGGGCATCCCGCCGGTGTTCCGCTGTCGGAGAAAGGCCGGACCGACCATGAGTTTTTTCAGCATCGCCGCGATTCTCGTGGGGCTTTCGGCCCTGTTTGGCTTCATCAATCACCGATTCCTGCATTTGCCGCACACCATCGGGCTGGTGGTCATCGCGCTGGTTACGTCGCTGGCGATTATCGGTTTCGACCTGATCAGCCCGAATGTGCGCATTGGCGAAACGGTTATCGGCGTGCTGCGGCAGATCGATTTCAACGAAACGTTGATGCGCGGCATGCTGAGTTTCATGCTTTTTGCCGGGGCGCTGCATGCGGATTTTTCCGCCTTCCGGACCCGGCGATTGACTATCGGCGTGATGGCCTGTCTCGGCACCATGATCTCGACCTTCGCCATCGGCGGGGCAATGTGGTTCCTGGCCGGGCTGTTCGGGCTCGACCTGCCGTTCATCTGGGCGCTGGTGTTTGGCGCGCTGATCAGCCTGACCGACCCGGTCGCGGTGCTCAGCCTGTTCAAAACCGTGCAGGTGCCCGATACCCTGCAGGCGAAGATGGCCGGCGAATCGCTGTTCAACGACGGCGTCGGTGTTGTGGTCTTCACCGTCGTGGTCGCGATTGCACTGTCCGGCGGTGGCGTCGGGGCGGGTGAAACTGGCGGCCATGGCGGCAGCATGGGCGCGCTGGATATCGTATGGCTGTTTGCGAAGGAAGCCGGCGGCGGTGCGGCACTGGGCCTTGTTGCGGGTTATATCGGCTACCGGGCCATGCATGGTATCGACGAACCCAGCCTGGAGGTACTGATCACCCTGGCGCTGGTGATGGTTACCTACGCGCTGGCGCTGGCCCTGCATATGAGCGGCCCGCTCGCCATGGTCGTTGCCGGGCTGTTCATCGGTAATCGCGGCGTCAAATACGCGATGAGCGAGAAAACCCGTGCCGATGTGCTGACCTTCTGGACGCTTGTCGACGAAATCCTCAATTCGGTCCTGTTCCTGCTGATCGGGCTGGAAGTGCTGGTCGTTGCCGCCGGGATCAGCCATATCTGGATTGCGCTGGCGGCCATCCCCGTGACCCTGCTGGCCCGGGCGCTCAGCGTGACAATCCCCATCGCCATCCTGTCGCGCCGCGAAACCTTCACCAAAGGCGCGGTGCCGGTGCTGATCTGGGGCGGGTTACGCGGCGGTATCGCGGTCGCCCTTGCGCTGTCCCTGCCGGACAACGAATACAAGGCGCCGATCCTCTCCATCACCTACGGCGTGGTCCTGTTCTCGATCATCGTGCAGGGCCTGACCGTAAAGCCGTTGGTCGAACGGATGGTCCGCTGACGGCAGGGCGTGGTTCTCAGCGCGGTTGCGCGCCCCAGGCGATGCCGTTCTGCAGCAGGCGGGTGAAGTCTTCGGATTCCCATACGGCGTTGAATTCGGCCGGCATGCTGCCATCGGCGTTCACGCTGGGATGCACGGGGGAGGTGCTGCCCTCGCGGCCTTCATGGCAATGGCCCAGCCCGATATAGACGATCTCGCCGCGGCCCACGGGCCGGGCATAGGCCAGTGCCCGGGTCTTGCCGTCGGCTTGCAGGGCGGTGTCTTCATCAAACTGGAAGCCGAAGCCGGGCGGTGAGGGGTCCTTTGCCAGTTCCGTGGCCAGCAGGATGCGGCTGTTTGCCGGGTCGGTCAGTTCGATCAGGTAGAGTTCGTCCTGAACGGTGAACCGTTCCGGCAGGCCCTGCGTGACGGGGTGGTCGCCGGTGACGGCAACGTCGAAGGCCTGTATCGGCGGGTGGTTGAGGAAAAAGCAGCCCAGTGTTTCGTGATGGGCATCCTTGACCATTTTCTTGACCGGAATGCCGTTATGTTCGGCCCTGACGGCCTTGCCGCCTGACGTGCCATGCAGGGCGAGCCATTTGCCGCCCGCTTCCAGCCAGGCCTGCAGCGCCGCATTTCCGGCCCCCACAGGATAGGGACCGGCGACATAGGTGATCAGCAGGTTGGTGCCGGGCAGCCAGCGTTCGATATCGACGTAATCATTCGCCGTGGTGACGGCCAGGTGATCCTGGGCGCCAAGCTGTTGCAGAAGCTGCCGGCGCGCGAAGTCCATGTCGTGGCCGCCGTTGGAACCGGGCGGAAAGCCGCCGGTGATGAGATGGGCGCGCAGGGTTTTCGTCACGGCAGGTCCTCCGGTTCGCGGGCTTTTCAGGCGCAAGCGTAAAGGTGGGCGTGGTTATCGTCTACGCCTTTTGCGTGTGGCTGGGTTTCAACGGTGCGTGCAGGATCGAAAGAGCGGCACCGTCTTTCGATCTCATCCAAGCGTCATCCCGCACTTGATGCGAGGTGACAGGTTGCGGTTGAAGGTTGCGCGTGGCGATGGCGCTGCACAGCCTTCAACCGCAACATTCTTTCGTCAGTCGGCCGCTTCGATCTTGTCCTGTGTTTTCGTATCGAAATCGCCGGCGTCGTGGCGTTCGCGCAGTTGCTCGCTCGGTTCGCCCCGCACCCGGTTGACCATCCGACCGCGCTTCACGGTTTCGCGGGCGTCGAGTTCCTTCGCCCAGCGCACGACATGGGTATAGGATTCCGCTTCCAGGAACTCCGCGGCGTTATACTGGTTGTGGATGACCAGCCCGCCATACCACGGGAAGATCGCGATATCGGCGATGGTGTAATCGTCGCCTGTTATATAGCGGTTATCGGCCAGTTGCCGGTTCAGCACGTCAAGCTGCCGTTTGGTTTCCATCGTGAAGCGGTCGATGGGGTATTGCTGCTTTTCCGATGCATAGGTGTAGAAATGCCCGAAGCCGCCGCCGACATAGGGGGCGCTGCCCATCTGCCAGAACAGCCAGGACAACATTTCGGCGCGGTTCGCCGGGTCCTTGGGCAGGAAGGCGTTAAATTTCTCGGCCAGGTACAGCAGCATCGCGCCGGATTCGAAAATCCGGGTCGGCGGGTTGGTGCTGTGATCCATCAGTGCCGGGATCTTGGAATTCGGGTTCACGGATACGAAGCCGCTGCCGAACTGGTCGCCATCGCCGATCCGGATCAGCCAGGCGTCGTATTCGGCGCCCTTGTGACCGGCTGCCAGCAATTCTTCCAGCAGGATCGTGACCTTCACGCCATTGGGCGTGCCCAGCGAATACAGCTGCATCGGGTGCTTGCCGACGGGCAGTTCCTTTTCATGGGTTGCCCCGGCGATCGGCCGATTGGTGCTGGTAAAGGCCCCGCCGTCCTGCGCGTCCCATGTCCAGACTTTTGGGGGCGTATAGGATGAGTCACTCATTAATTTTTCTCCCAGTGTGTTGTCGTGTGTAACCACGCTTTGTGCCGATTATAGACGCATAATCCAATTCAATTCAGCGGTCAGTTCGAACTGATGAACTCCGCCGTGTTTCCGGGCGTCGGGGTTCCCATGAAGCCGCCGCGCTTGAGCACGGCTTCGCGGCCGCCATGTTTTTCGACCAGGGCTGCCTGGTCTTCATGGGCCCGCCGGTCGATGGTTTCCGGGTCGAACATCGTCCGCAAGATTGCTTCGAAGCCGGCCAGCCTGTCCCGGGCCTCGGGCTTCGGCGCGAGGTTGTCCATTTCCTCGGGGTCCGATTCCAGGTCAAACAGTTCAGGCGGGTAGCCGACATAATAGACGTATTTAAACCGGCCCTGCCGGATCATGAAGGCACCGGAAGACGCGCCGACGGCGTGGTACTCTCCGCCAACCGCGCGGGTCGGGTCATCATCGGCATTGGCGAGGTCGAACAGCGATTTGCCCGGCATAGCCTGTTCCGCGTCGGTCAACTCGATGCCGGTACAGTCCAGGATCGTCTGATAGCTGTCCAGCAGGTTGGTCGCGGTGTTGCTGACCTTGCCTGCCGGGACACCGTCGCCGGCGATGATCAGCGGAATGCCGGCTGATTCCTCGTAGAAATTGGATTTCCCCCACAACCCGCGGGCGCCCAGGTTATCGCCATGGTCGCTGGTATAGACGATCCGCGTATCGCCCATATGGCCGGTGGAATCCAGGGTGCCCAGCAGCTTGCCGATATTGTCGTCCAGGAAACTGACCATGCCGTAATAGGCGGCGCGGGCAATGGTGCGGGTTTCCGGGGTGAAAAACTGGTCGTAGATCTGACATTGCGCCAGTGCCTCGATCCAGGGATGGCGGGTATAGCCGGAGCCGGGTTGCCCTTTTGGCAACGGAATGCTGTCCCGGTCGTACATTTCATAAAATTCCGGCGGCGCAACCAGTGGGAAATGCGGGCAGACGAAGGACACGAACAGGACCCAGGGCTGGTCACCGTATTTCGGCGCTTCTTCGGTCAGCCAGGTCTGGGCCTCACGCAGGATGTCGCGGTCGTATTGCAGGTATGTTGAGTCCCCGGCGCCGATCCCCTCGGCCAGTTTCTTCGTCTGGTGCCGGACCGGCAGCGGCAGCTGGTCGCGGACCGCGCCGATCACATCGCCGGTCCCGTTGACCACATGCATCGGTATGATCTGTTCGTCGAAGCCGGTATCGTCCGCTTCATCGCGGTAATGCAGCTTGCCGATGGACGTCACCCGATAGCCCTGTTCCTGCAGGCGATGGTTCCAGCCCTTGATCGCGCCATGATAGGGGGTGCCGTTGCACCAGTTCCCGGTCTGGTGCGGGTACAGCCCGGTCGCCAGCGAGGCGCGGGCGGGCACGCAGATCGGCGACGGCGTGTAATGGGCGGTAAATCGGGTGCCATGCGCCGCCAGCGCATCCAGGTTGGGTGTCCGGACCATCGGGTGTCCCGAACAGCTCATCGTCTGATTGCTGTGCTCGTCGGACATGATGAAGATCATATTCTGCGGTTTCATATAGCGTTCCCTGTTCTTACTTTGATGGTCCGGGCGCGGTTGCGCCGCCTGTCGACAATCCAATGCCGTCTGATACTAGCCGTAATGTCAGTGGTCGGCGATCCATGCCGCGATAGCCGCCACGACTTTATGTTCGATGCCCAGAAAACCGTGCGGGGTGGTCGCGCCGCAGGTCCGGCCATGGCCGCTGTCGCCGCCATCGACCAGTATCAGCGCGGCTGTCGGCGTGCCGGTCAGGCGCGACCGGATGCGTCCTGCCCCGGCGGGCGGGGTGACGGCGCATTCGTCTTCCAGATGATGGACCAGCAGCGTCGGTATCGCGATGCGCTCCAGTGCAAAGTCGAGAACTGTACCGTCTTGCTTACCGGATGCGCCGATTGACGCTGTCAGCACAAGGCCGTCCGGCCCCTTGTCCGCGAGCCCTGCGGCGGCGCCGGCGGCATCAAGGGTCCCGCGGCTGGTACCGACCAGCCAGACCAGCAGTTCCGGATAGCGTTCTCGCAATGCGGCGATAGCCTGTCCGATTTCTGCCATATGCTCTGCGGACATCCTGTAGGCGTAGGTCAGGCCGTCCCGGTTCCAGCGGTCCGAAGGCGCATCGACAAGCGCGGTGCCGATGCCGCCGGCGGCGAACAGGTTGCGGGAGCGGGTCAGAAAGTTGCCCGTCGTCCCGCGTATCGAGCCGTCCGCATTGATCCGTACGATGCCCTTGCCGCCGGGAAACAGCATCGCGATGGCCTTCGCTTCGGGGGGAAGCTCGATGAGCATCCTGAGAAAAACGCCGGCGCGCGGTTCGATCTCCAGCACTTCCGCTGAAGCCACCGTGCGCATGGCCCCGGCGAGGCACAGTAGAATCAACCCGCAGCGCAGGATCGTCATTCGGTGCTTTTCCCTACCGTCCCGGATCCGCTATTGCGCCAGGTAGCCCCCATCCACAGCCAGTTCGGCGCCGGTAATATAAGAGGCATCGTCACTGGCGAGGAACAGGTTGGCGTTGGCGACCTCTTCGATCTTGCCTTCGCGGCCCATCGGGATGGCGGCCATCATTTTGCTGCGAATTGCCGGGTCCGCGGTCATCTGTGAGGTCCGCATCGGCGGCATCACGCCGGGATGGACGGAATTGACGCGGATGCCGTCGCGGGCGAACTGCACGGCGGCGGATTTGGTTGCCGTCCGCACGGCGCCCTTGGCCGCGTTATAGCCCATATGCACCATGCGTTGTCCGACAACGCCGGAAATGGACGATGTGTTCACGATGGCGCCGCCGCCGGCTTTCTGCATGGCGGGGATCACGGCGCGCATGCCAAGGAACGTCCCGCCGGCATTGATCTTCATCTGCTGGTCCCAGGTGTCGGTGTTCAACAGGTCCGGGTGACTGCCGCTGACTCCGGCATTGTTGATCAGAACATCGACCCTGCCGTATCCGTCCAGTGTCGCCGCGACGACGGATTCCCATTCCGTGGCGCTGGATACGTCCAGCTTCTCGAAACGCGCCGTGCCACCGGCGGCCGTGATCTCCGCGACAACTGCCCGGCCTTCGTCTTCCATCAGGTCAGCGACGACAACTGTCGCCCCTTCGCGCGCGAACAGCAGTGCGGTTGCCGCACCCATACCCGATGCGGCGCCTGTAACGATTGCAACCTTGTCCTTCAAACGCATGTGACTTCCCCCTGTTTTTCGGTTTGTGCTTCCTCAGCCCGTGACCGCCCCCAGCTTTTCCTTTGGTGGCACCGTGTCGGTGACAAGGTCGCGGATCAGGTTCTTGTTGCCGAGCGGTCGCACGGTAACGGCGCTGCTGGTCAGGCGCGCGGTGCAGGCGTATTCCGTTTTTCCCGCGATGCTGACCACGCATTCCTTGCAGGAATTTGCGTTGATACAGCTGTAGCGGAAGGCGAGTGTCGTGTCGGCATGGGCGCGGATCCAGATCAGCCCGTCGAGGAGCGACATTCCTTCGCTGTAGGGAACCGTGAATGTTTCGTCTCTTGGTGTCTCGCCCGCGAGCCCGCGCTGGACGGTGATGGCAACACTGGTCATTCGGCAGCTCCGCTCGTGATGATTTCGATATCGGCACGGCGGACCGGCAGGGTATCGAGGGCTATGTGCGCGCCGTTTCGTTTTATGCGCTGGTTATAGGCCTGGTCGGCGTCGGTATCGGTCATGTCCTCGCGCTGGTGGGCGCCGCGGCTTTCGGTGCGGTTAAGGGCCGAAACCGTGATCGCCTCCGCTGTCGCAAGTGCTGCCCGCAGGTCGAACCATTCCTGAACGCCGAGCGCGAAAGCCCCGGTATCGCGCGGGTGCAGGGCGGGCAGGTCTATCGCCTGCATCTCACGGATACGGGAGAGCGCCTCGGCCAGTCCCGGCGCATTGCGCATCAGCCCGACCTTTTCCCACATCAGGGATTGAAGTTCGCCATACAGCGCACCGAACTCCAGTCCGCTTCGATTGTCGCCGCTGTTGGATAGACGCGCGATATCGCCAATCGCGTTCTGGGCCCATTCCGCTTGCCAACCGGGTGTGTTCGGGTTTTGCGCGGCGTTGCGCCCGGCGACTTCGCCGAAGACCAGCGCCTCGGTAATGGCGTTGCCGGACAGCCGGTTCGCGCCGTTGGCGCCGCCGACCGCCTCGCCCGCGGCGTATAATCCGGCAATCTCTGTTTCCATCTGCTCGTTCACGCGAATGCCGCCCATGTGATAATGGGCGATGGGGGCGACTTCGACCGGGTGGGTGGTCAGGTCGATGCCGTTGCGGGCCAGCCGGTCGATGACCGGGCCGAAGGCGTCCCGCAATGTGGCCTCACCGATATGTTCGAAGCTCAGCCAGGCGCCGCCATTTGGCGAGCCGCGACCGGCTTCGGCCTCCTTGACAATGGCATAGGCGGTGACGTCGCGGGGTGCTGTATAGGTGCCGGAATCCGTGGCGCCGTAGTTGTGGATGAACTCTTCCATATTGCCGTTCAGCAGCCGCCCCCCCAGCTTGTAGCGGAACGGGTCCCACATGATCGGGTCCATGCCGACAAGGCGCGGGGCCAGATGCCCGATGGGAAAAAACTGTACGAATTCCATATCGATCAGCGAGGCGCCGGCATCCAGCGCCAGCGCGTATGACTCGCCCCCCATATTGACTGAGGCACTGTTGCGCCGGTACAGCCGGGTCAATCCGCCCGCCGCCAGGACGACCGCGCCGGCGGCGATCGTGACCGGCTTTCCGGAGTTCAGGTCAAGGGCAACCGCGCCCGCGACGCCGCCGTCCCGGGTAACCAGCGACGTGACCGACAGGTTGCTGACCCGGCGGATGCCGTCGGTCTTTGCGATCTTCGCGCGCAGCGTTTTTGCGACGGCCGGACCGGTATTCAGGAAGTCGACAAAAACGCAACGCGGTCCGTCATGCCCCGGCGCCATGACCTGTTTCAGGTGGCCGTCCTCGCGCGTCCAGCCGACGCCCCATTCGTCCATCTCGCGAATCCGGTCCGGCCCTTCGCGGCACAGCAGGGCGGCCAGTTCCTCGTCGCACAGCCCGCGACCGGCTGTCAGCGTATCGGCGTGGTGGCGGGTCCAGTGGTCCGGCGCCTGCTCGCCCATGGCAACGGCGACGGTCATCTGCGCCATGATCGTCGCACCGCCGCGCCCGATCAGGCTCTTATCCAGCAGAAGCACCTGCTTGCCATGCTGTGCGGCGGCGATCGCGGCGTACATGCCGGCGCCGCCCGCGCCGATGACCAGCACATCGGTTTTCAGATGGGTGACTGCATCGCCCATGTCCGGTTCACCCTTTCCAGAGGGGGCTGAACCGGGTGGCCACGATTTGATCATGGGGCACCGTTACATCGGTGAGACCCATCATTTGCGCAAACCGGTTCATGCCGTTCGTGAATTCTTCGGTGACAGTCGGATCGTAATAGGGCAGGTCGCGTTCGATCAGGCGCTGGATCAGTCCGGCCTCCGTTTCGGGGAACAGCTTGCGGCCGACATCGGCTGCGAGGGCCGGGTCGGCCTTCAGGGCATTCTGCGTCTTGACGATGGCGCGCACTGCGGCGGCGACGGTGTCCGGCTGTTCGGCAATCAGCCTGTCCGTTGTGACCAGCGCTGGTTGGGTGAAGTGAAAGGCGGCCGACGGCCCGTCGCCGCGACGGACATCCAGCACAATACTGGCGACACCGCTGGTGACGGCTTTTTCGGCTGCCATGCCGTTGGCCCATAACCCGTCGATGGTGCCCGCCGCCAGCGCATCGACCGCGGCAACGCCGAAGGATACGCCCTTGGCCACGCCGCCGGACAGGGGCGCGATCTGAATACCTTCGGCTTGGGTATCGATACCGGCTTCCTTCAGCAGCCCGCGGAAGCCCAGGTCGACCCCGTTGGCGGCAACGAGGCGCCGTCCGCTCAGCGCCGACAGGTCGCCGCGTTCGACGTTGAGGTCGGCGCGCATCATCAGGAACCAGTACATGCCCTGTGACAGCGAACAGACCAGTTTGGAGCCCGCCCAGTGCGGAAACGCGCCAAGCGGCGCATGTGCCGAACCGGCAACGAAATCGACCTTGCCGTCCCGCAGGGCTTCGAAGGTGGCCGGAACCGGGTGGATCATCTCGAGTTCCATATCGATCCCTTCCTCGCGGAAGAACCCCAGTTCGATGGCCGCAATGGCGGGGAAATAAGAATTGGACACCAGGTCCGGCAAGGCAATTTTCAAGACAGGTTTCTCCCGGGGCTGAAGGGCGTTGTTGAAAGCGTAACCGATTTAACCGGCCGCTGTCTCCTGCGCTGCCGGGGACGAAAGGTTACGCGACCGCTTCCAGGGCGACGCGGTTGCGGCCGTCCTGTTTTGCGCGATACAGGGCGGCATCGGCGCGGTGGATCATGTCGTCTTCGCTGTCGTCGGGGCGCATTTCCGTAACACCGAAGCTTGCGGCCAGGTGTCCGATCTCGGCGAAGTCATGTGTTGCGACCGCATCACGCAGATGTTCCGCGAAAACGCCCGCGCCTTCCAGATTGGTTTCCGGGCAAACGATCATGAATTCCTCGCCGCCCCAGCGGCCCAGTATATCGGCGCTGCGGATATGCGCCTGAATCAGCCAAGACAGGCCGACCAAGACTTCGTCGCCCTTCTGGTGGCCATGGCTGTCGTTTACCTGCTTGAAATGGTCGATATCGAAAATGATAACCGATAGCGGGTGCCCGTAGCGTTTGGCCCGGGCGATTTCGTGTTCGAATGTTTCGTCCAGTTTGAGCCTGTTGGGAAGGCCCGTGAGGCGGTCGGTTTCCGACAGGACTTCAATATGTTTCTTGTCGGAGATGTCATAGCGCAGCGAGGTGAAGCCGGCGTAGTTTCCGTCACTGTCAAAATCGGGTTCCACCGTGATGTCGACCCAATAGGCGCTGCCGTCTTTTGCCTGGCTCATGAATTCACCGGACCATGATTTCCCGGCCAGCGATGCGTTTCTCAATTCACGATAGATCTCCCGGGGCGTATCCGGATGGCTGAACAGGGCATGCGTCTGGCCGATCAATTCTTCCTTCGGGTATTTCGATATCTTGGCGAAGGCGTCGGATGCGTAGGTTATGATCCCGTTGGCATCGGCGCGTGACATGATGACGTGGCGGTCGATGATGTCGAGCTGACGTTGCAGGACATCGCGGGCATCCCGCAATTCGCTTGTGCGTTCTGCGACCCGGCGTCGCAAATTCCGGGCGATCAGCAACAGGCCAAGGCTGAGCAGCGCCAGCCCGGCCGCAACGCCGGTTTCCCAGCGTGCCCAGTCGGGGATCTTGCGCGGGGGAATCAGGTGGTCCCTGTAATCGATTCCGGTCAGGGTCGCGTCAGCGATTTCCGGCTGCTGGGTGCGATAGATGGCTGCGATTTCATTGAACCGTTCGCGATTCATATGTCCGACTTCGATCAGCTTTGGCAGAATCATTCTTCTTGTAATGCGTGCTTCGAATTGCAGGTGATCACGGCTGTTCCTGGTATCGTACTGCTTTATCAGCCAGTCGATTACCTCCGCCGGGTTTTCCAGCGCATACTTCCAGCCGCGGATCGAAGCCCGGCGAAAGCGCTGGGCGATATTCGGTCGATCCCGCATCATAGCGGCGCTGGTAAACAGCATGTCGCCATAGAAATCGATGCCGTAATTGAGCGGATTCAGGATGCGGAGCGATACGTCTCTGTTTTCGTAATAGAACGGATGGATCGTCTGATAGGCCGCCACGGCATCAGTCTTTCCGTCCAGCAGGGCGTCGTCGCGGAAATTCTGGGGCAGGTGGATGATGTCGCTGTCGACGATGCCTTCCTGTTGGAACAGGGCGGTGATCGCGGCGTCATTGACATTCCGCTGGCGCATGACCCGTTTCCCTCGGAGGTCCTCTGGGTCATGGATATTGTCTTCCGCCCGGGTCAGCAGGACCAGTGGTGAATGCTGAAAGATTGCGGCGAGGACGACGACCGGTTCACCGCGCAACCGGTGCAGAATCAGGTTGGTGTCGGAAACCCCGAAATCCGCGTTGCCGCGTAATATGCTGTCGATTGGCGATTCCGCGGGGTCGTGTTCCAGGATATCAACGTCGAGGTCTTCCTCGGCATAGAACCCCTTTTCCTTTGCCGCATAGTATCCGGCAAACTGAAACTGATGGTACCAGTTAAGCCGTAATACAACCTTTTCGGCAGACAGGGCGTTGCCCGTCTGTCCGAAAACCAGCAGGGTGATGAACACCGCCGCCGCGACGCACCAAGTTCGATCTAGTCCCCTCATAGAGAAGAAACGTACCATCCGCTGCGAAGCGGCGAAATGACCCGGTGCGTCCGCAACGCCGGTGCGTATTCACGAATCCGTGATGTGGCGGGTTACACCGGAAGCTTGGTCGACTGCCACGCCACCATGCGCCAGGTGCCGTTCTGGTTCTGGTAGACATCGGTGAACCGGACCCCGAATGATTTTGGAGTACCGTTCGAGTCTATGCTGATCTGTGTAACGCCGGTCAGCACAACCGTGTCACCGAGATCCTGTGCGACAACATCGGATGGGATGACCGAGGTGTAGACCGTGGCACCCGATTCCATGTTCTCGATCAGGCTCTGCTTTGTGTCCAGGCGGGCCGAGGAATGGGTATAGATCAGATCCTTGCACAACAGGTTGTTCAGCTTGGCGATATCCTTGTCCGCCATGGCCTGCATGCGTTCTTTATCCAGCGCAATAATGCGGTCGCCATTCTCGCTCATCGGGGTCTCCCTTGGTTATTTGTCTTTCTGTGACGGAATAGCGTGAACTGTAGCGGCATCGGTACTGCGGCGGCAATTCCGCCTGCGCAACGGCCCGGCGGACTGTTTCGCGATTTCCCGTGCGATGGTGCCCGCGCCCCGGTAACCTGTTCCAAACGCATAACATTGGAGAGGCACATGGGCACGGAAGCAGATTTATCGGATGGTCTCGTCGCCATCGTCAAGCGGGATTGCCCGACATGCGAACTGGTCGCGCCGGTGCTGGCGCGCCTGGCCGGGGCTGCGGACCTGACGATCTATACGCAGGACGACCCGACCTTTCCCGAAGGTCTCGCCGGGGTGACGGACGACCTGTCGCTGGACGTATCGCACAGTCTGGGTGTCGAGATCGTGCCGACGCTAATCCGCTATCGCGGCGGTATGGAGGTAGGGCGCACCTATGGCTGGGATCAGTCGGAATGGGCCACGCTGACCGGGCTGAACGATATAGGCGCGGATTTGCCCGCGTTCCGGCCGGGCTGCGGTGCGCTGAATGTCGATCCGTCGAAACTGACCGAATTGAAGATCCGCCACGGAGAAACCGGTATCACCGCGCGCGCGGTTTCCATTGGCGAACAGGAAGACGATATCGAAGCCTGCTTCGACCGGGGCTGGAGCGATGGGCTGCCCGTCGTGCCGCCGACCGCCGCCCGGGTGATGAACATGCTGATGGGTACATCGCGCGACCCGGCCGAGGTGCTGGGCGATATGCCGCCGCTGCTCACCCCCTGCACGGTGGAGAAAGTGGCGATTAACGCGGTCATGGCCGGGTGCAAGCCGGAATACCTGCCGGTCGTGCTGGCGGCGGTGGAAGCGGTGCTGGACCCGTTATTCGGGCTGCATGGGGTGATCGCGACCACGCGCTATGTCGGCCCGGTGATCGTCGTCAATGGGCCCGTCGCCAAACGCATCGGCATGAACGCCAAGGGCAACGCGCTGGGGCAGGGTAACCGCGCCAATTCGACCATCGGTCGGGCGCTGCAACTGACCATCCGCAATGTCGGTGGCGGCATCCCGGGCGGGGTGGATCGCGCCGCATTGGGCAACCCGGGCAAACACACCTATTGCTTCGCGGAGGATGAGGAAGGTTCGGCCTGGACGCCGCTGACTGTCGATCAGGGGCTGGACGCGGGCACGGATGCGGTAACGGCATTCGCCGGATACGGTCTGCAGGGCGTGGTGGATGAACGCGCGCGTACGCCGGAGGAGCTGGCGGCCAGCTTTGCCGCAAGTCTGCGGGTTTCCGACAACGTCAACAAGTTCCCGGCGCCCGATTGCCTGGTCGTGATCTGCCCGGAACACGAAATCACCTTCATGCGCGGCGGCTGGGACAAAGACCGCGTACGCCGCGAATTGATGGAACGCCTGACCCTGCCCTATGACGAGGTAAAGGTCGGCGCGGGCGGTGTTGCCACCGGGGCCGGGCCGGAATGGGAAGGCAAGATGGTCCCGAAATTTGGCGAAGGCTGCCTGCTGATCGTTCGCGCCGGCGGCGGGGCGGGGAAATTCTCCGGCATCATCGGCGGCTTCTCCCCGCGTAGCCCGGTTGCGAGTAACCCGGTGACGAAACCGGTGCGGGGCTAGGGCGAGGGGATGCATCAATACGATCTGTCGAACTGTGTTGACACAGATAGGACCCGAAAAAATGGCGGATAAATTAGGATTGGACGAGGCGCGCATCATCGTGGACGCGATGCTGACGGAAGCGTCGAAACGGGGACTCAATTTTGCCGGGGCAGTGACCGATGCCGGCGGCGACCTGATTCATCTGTCGCGCATGGATAACGCTTCGGCGCTCAACGCGCGCATGAGTTTCCACAAGGCCTATACGGCGGTGAAGTGGAAACGGAACACGCGCGCCATCCAGGACCGGCTTTTCGATATGAGTCTTGGCGATAACCGGCGGGAAATCAGCTGGTTTTGTGATCCGATGTATACGCCTGTCTGGGGCGGCATTTTGTTGACGTCATCCACTGGTACCATCCTGGGGGCGCTGGGAGAAAGCGGCGGCACTGCCGAACAGGATGAGGAAATCGGCCAGATCGCCGCTAAAATCTTTGAGGAGATGTAAGTCCGGCGATTTCAGAAATGCGGTGACCGTGCGCTATTCCTTATTTATCGAAGAGGAAAAAGTGCTCAGTCACCGTAATTACTCATTTTCATGACTTTCTGAGCCGTGCCGCTAAATTTTCCGACGAATAAGGGGTTAGGAATTATGGGGATCAGCATGAGATACATGTTCATTCTATCTTTTGTCGCCGCAGGATTATCGGGTTGCGGGTTCAGTGGCACATTTCTTGAGCCCCCGACATCAAGCGCCTCGGCCCATGGCATGAATGCCGACATAAATGCGTTTCTATCGGAGGCAGCCGCTCCTGGCGTCCTTACGGCGTCGGAACGCGCGTTAGTCGCCGGCAGGGAAACCGCTCGTTTCTTTATGGCAGGCCGCGCGGTGGTAACCCCGGAAGGAAAACCGGCACTGCATTCAAGCGTTCTACCGCAGCTTTCCAATGAAGCCGCTGACCGCTATGCCGTTTGCTTGTTGAAGCGGGGCTACACTTGGCAAACGAAGTGATTTTCGTTTCCCCCTACAGTTTCGTGCCAGTAGTTTCGTGACGAAAGCATTATCGGCGTAGCTGCCCGCGATAACCCTCACCGTCGTCCCTGACCGAAACTTTCGCCGCCGTCTTCCATGAACGCGCGCTCTTCCTCGGTGCTTGCCCGGCCGAGGATTGCGTTGCGGTGCGGGAAGCGGCCGAAGCGGGCGACGATGTCGCGGTGGCGGCCCCAGCCTGTAATGCTGCGTTCGATGTTGGGATGCCATTCGCGGGGCGCCGATTTCAGCATGTCATGCATTAACGCGATGCCTCTGTCGTGGTCTTCGACCTGTTCGGCATGATGGAGCGGGTGGTAGAGCCATATGCGGGCCACCGGATGCAGCGGTTTGTCCAGGCCGTTGTCGATGGCCCGGTTGACGACCTCGAACGCCCGCGGGTCGCCCAGATAGGCATCCGGCGTGCCCCGGTGAATATTGCGGGTGAACTGGTCGAGCAACAGGATCAGCGCCAGGGCGCCATTCGATGTTGTCTCCCAATCGGACAGTTCCCCGTCACATGCGCGGGGAATGAGCGCGCCGAAGCGGGACCGGATTTCATCATCGACGGCCGTGCCACCGTCATACCACCATTCGCGGCGGGTACTGGCGGCTTCCGGATCATGCAGGCTTTCGCCCAGCCAGAAGGCGGTGATCTCGTCGATGGTTTTATCCGTGGTTTGTGTGCTCACGATAGATTGCCTGCGGCCGGGATGCGCATGGTGCCCTAGAAGAACACATAGGAGCGAACGACCACATTCTTGCGGCACGGCGCGTCCAGCGGCACGGTCGGGTCGACGCAGGCGGTGTGGAACGACCAGCGTGATACCGACCCATCGGTGACGGAATCGTAGCATTTGAGCATCGACACCTCCGTCGGCGTCTGCCGGGGAAGCCAGTACCATTCGTGGTCGGCGCGGTAGGTGAAGCGGGTGGTCTCCCCGACCCGATCGTCATAGACGCGGTAGTTGTTGATATAGGGCTGGTCGGCGAAGGATGGCCAGGCGCAGAGCACAAAGGGGAACTGCTCGACCGTTTCCATCGGCTTGGCGAGGTTGATCGACATGAACCGCCGCGACATCTTCGCGTCCGCTTCCGCTTCGGTGTAATGCTGTTCGCGCCCGAAGTTCCGCAGGTTCCGGGTCAGCAGCTCCCGGCAGCGCACCCGGCCGCTGTTATCATTCAGGTCGTTATGCACAAGGTTGGCGTAATTGGCGTTCACGCCGGGGTTCTTCGCGTCCTGGTCTTCGGTGCGGTCGCCCGTGTAATCCTTGTCGAAGATATCGTGGTTGTAGACGAGGGCGTCCGTCGCACCCGGGAAGAAATCCAGCAGCAGCTTTTCGATTTCCGGATAGAACACGCGTTCCACGTCGCCGGAATCGTAGAAATTGGCGCATTTGGATTCCAGATGCACCAGCGAAAGCCCCAACTTGTCCATACATTCCGGGCTGTCGGCCCGCAGACCCGGATGGTATTCTGAAATCCGCCGCGCGTCGCGCATGACCTGCGGGAAATACAGGTTCCGCCGCCGGTTATCCTCTTCGTTCTGGCGCAACAGTGCGGCTTCGGCCGCGCGCGCCGGGTCCCGCCACATTTCGTTGGACGGTACAATGGAATAGGTCGGTTGCTCGAGCACGGTATAAGGCAGGGGCAGCGCCACGCCGCCTTCGGGCGCTTCAATGTTGTTCGCCCGGATGTAGGCGATGCATTCATCGTAGTCGCGAAAGCCAAGACCCCATTTGGTTTCGATGGGACCGGGGGGCGCGTTGTCGATCATGTCGATGACCTTCTGCCCTTCGCCCCCGGCGATCTGCGCCAGCGCGGCTTCTATGGCCGCCGCCGTGCCCGCATCGCCGTTCCGGTCGAACGACATATAGGAGAGTCCACCATTTGCCGCGATGGGCGGCGGCTGCCCTTCGGTACGCTGGAGAGTCGGTACATAGGTGGATGAATTGGTGTCAATGTCCGTCGCAACCTGGATTTTACTGGAATCACGCTGGTTCATGGCAGCCTCCCGATTATCGCTTCTGACCTGCATACATCACTTTAGTGACGAAGATGCGTAAGCATCAATGGTGTTCTACGTTCCAGCCGCGTATGCAGCGGGTCAGCTTGACGCCTTGTGTAATCCCCCCTTAAACCCGGGATGCACGATCTGATACCCTGAAAAGAATAATCTAGGCGGGAGGTGCGATGTATTTTTCCATTCTTATTCATGACGAGCCTGGTTCAGCGGATTTGCGCGATGAATATCGTAAGGCGCATCTGGATTACCTGAAGGAATTCGATACGCAGACCCTGTTCGCCGGGCCGTTTACGACTGATGATGAATCGGCGGACCTGGGCAGTTTGCGGCTGATTGACCTGCCCGACCGGGCCGCCGCCGAAAAGCAAATTGCCGACGAACCCTATGTCACCGGCGGCGTGCAGAAGCGCTGGAGCATCCATCGCTGGAAACCGGCACTGCCGTTCAGCTAGCGCGATTGTCCGCGCAGCGAGGGCAATATCCAGGCGCTGTTTTATGGTCTCGACCGTCCGGGCGGCACGGCAACCCGCGAGGAGCACCGGGCGGCGCATCAGGCCTATCTTAGCGAACATGCCGACCAGATCATGATGCGGGGGCCGTTGCTCAACGAGGCCGGAACGGAATCTATCGGAAATGTCTGGCTGCTGGATTTGCCGAATTTGGATGCGGGCCGCAGTCTGGTAAACAATGAGCCATATAACAAAGCCGGGCTGTATCAGGATGCCACTCTCCATCGATGGCGTTTCGGGCGGGTCTTCGACCGTTTCAAGGTCTGAGGGTTTTTTGCGCCTGCTCGTGGTCAATGCCGGTTTTCGCTGTATCAGGCAGAAATAAGAAGGAAGATTAAAGCCATGGAATATACGACATTGGGAAGAACCGGCCTGAAGGCAAGCGTCGCTGGCCTTGGTTGTGGCGGTAATGCCCGGCTCGGCCTGCAACGGGGCAAGTCGGAGGCCGAGGCGGTGGCGCTGGTGCAGCGCGGCCTGGACCTTGGGGTAAACCTTCTGGACGGCGCGGCGGCGTACAAGACCGAACATGTGATCGGCAAGGCGGTCAAGGGATACGACCGCGACAAACTGATCCTCACGACCAAGTGCAACCCTGCAGCGGCGGGGGAACTCCGCCCGGTTGAGGATATCGTGGAAAGCCTCGACAATTCGCTGCGCGAACTCGGCCAGGACTATGTCGACGTCTTTTTCTTTCATGCGGTTCATCCAAAACACTATGCCGAAGTGCGGGACCGGATCGCACCGGTGCTGCAGCGCGAACAGGAAAAGGGCAAGTTCCGGTTTTTGGGCGTTACCGAAACACCGCCCAATGACCCGATCCAGGAAATGGGATCCCAGGCCGCACAGGACGGCATCTGGGATGTGATGATGATCGGCTTCCATATGCTGAACCAGACGCCACGGGTGCGCATGCTGCCGCATATCATCAAGAACAACATCGGCACGCTTGCGATGTTTGTCGTGCGCAATATTTTCAGCGTCCCCGGGCGTCTGCAGGAAGAAATCCAGGGCAAGATCGACGAAGGAAAACTGCCCGAATGGCTGGCAAAGGAAAAAGATCCGCTTGGCTTCCTCATCCACGAAGCCGGGGCACAAAACCTGATCGACGCCGCTTATCGCTATGCCCGTCATGAACCGGGCTGCGATGTTATCCTGTTCGGCACGTCGAGCATTGACCATCTCGAAGCAAACATCGATTCCATACTCCGTCCGCCATTGCCGGAAGTGGATCGCAAAAGGCTGAACGAGCTGTTCGGCGATGTCGAAGGCATGGGGTTGGACGTCCCTGAACGCAAGAAGGCGGGCTGACGCTATCCCCTGGCCATCCTGAAATTCGAAGATTTAAAAGGAATTAAACATGCTGCCAAAAAGGCCCGCCGAAACATCCGTCTCGCTGAATGAACTGATCCTTAACCGCTGGAGCCCGCGCGCCTATTCCGAGCTCACGGTGCCTCAGGAAGATCTCGTCGCCGTACTGGAAGCAGCCCGTTGGGCGGCGTCGTGCAACAATATACAGCCATGGCGTTTTATCGTGACCACCAGGGAAGATACGGAGAACCACCAGCGCATGGTCAATTGCCTGAAGCCGGCCAACCAGGAATGGGCGCCCAAGGCCCCCGTGCTGATGATCGTTTTGGCGAACCTGAAAAAGCCGAACGGCGACGACAACCGGCATGCTTTTTATGACACCGGTGCGGCATCGGCGTTGTTGACTCTCGAGGCAGCGGCCCGCGGTCTTTCCCTGCGTCAAATGGCCGGGATCGAAGTGGATAAGGTTCGCGAAACCTTTGCTGTTCCCGACGACTATGGTGTCGTTTGTGGCCTCGCGCTGGGTTACCAGGGGGCGGCAGACAGTCTTTCGCCGCAACGCCAGGAACAGGAAGCGGCGCCCCGTGCCCGCAATCCGCTCGCCGACATGGTTTTCCATGGCACGTTCGGGCAATCCTCGCCGCTGATTTCGTAGAGCCGCGTTTTGTTGTATTGTGAAACCCGATAACGGCCATAAGAGGTGACAGAATGAACCAGATGAAGACGCTGTTCGACCCGACGTCGGAACAGGAGGCGTCGGGCCGTGCCCGTCTGCCCCGTCCGATATCGCTGGACGGGCTGACAGTCGGGGTCCTGGATATTTCCAAGGTGCGCGGTGATGTGTTCCTTGACCAGTTGGCGAAACGGCTGGCCGAGCACGGCATGAATGTGAAGCGCTACAAGAAAGCCACCGTGGCGCGGCCTGCCGCGCTGGAAATCCAGCAGGCCATCGCGTCGGAATGTGACGTCATGGTTGAAGGGCTGGTGGACTGAGGCGCCTGCACGTCGTGCTGTACGCATGACCTTGCAAACATCGAAGCCCGCGGTATCCCGTCAGTCGCGGTTGCGACCGAACAATTCGTGCAGGCCGCCGCCACGCAGGCGGGACTGCTCGGAACCGATCCCGACTACATCTGGGTTCCCCACCCGGTGCAGGACCGCACTGATGCGGAACTGCAGGCGATGGCGGATAAATACCTGGATCAGATCCTGGCGGCACTGACCCGGCAGGTGGCGCAAGCCGCCGACTGAGGTGGCGGGGCAGCGCCGTATTGTTACGGCATGCCCCCGCCGACCCGGATATTGGCACCCGCGACGTAGGATGCCTTGGGCGACAGCAGCCAGACGATGGCTTCGGCGATTTCTTCTGGCTGCGCCACCCGTCCGATGGGAATTTTCGGACCGTCTCTTTCCAGCCGGTCGGCCGGCGGCATGTCGGTTTCGGTCAGGCCGGGCGCAACGGTATTGACCCGGATGCCTTCGCCGATCACTTCCTGCGACAAGCCGATGCCAAGACTGTTTACCGCGCCTTTCGACGCCGCGTACTGGATGCCGACATTCGGGTTTCCCTTGGTCGCCGAACCGGAGGAAACGTTCACGATCGCCCCGCCCGCACCGCCATGCGTCGTGGACATGCGCAATACCGCCTCGCGGGAGCAGGTGAACAGCCCGGCGACATTGACCGTCAGCACCTTCATCAGCTCTTCCTGTGACAGGGCATCCAGCCGGCCGCGCGGACCGTAAATACCGGCGTTGTTCACCAGCCCGGTGAGGGTGCCCAGTTCGGCGTCGACGGTTTTGAACAGTTGGACGACATCGCTTTCAACACCGGTATCGACCTGCACCGCGATGCCGCGCTGGCCCGCGGCCTCTATTTCCGCCACCACGGCCAGCGCTTCGTCTTTTGCCGATCTGTAGGCGACACAGATGTCATGCCCTGCGGCGGCGCACAGCCGCGCCGTCGCCGCGCCGATACCACGGCTCGCGCCGGTGATTACCGTTATCTGTTTCATGCGTTTGAATCTCCAAAATTCATGGGTTTTCCGCTCTTGGCGGTTCTGCGCCCGACCGGCCCGTATGATAAAACCGTTGGCTGCGAAGCTAGACCGGGGGCGGTAATTCTGTCCAGCAAGCTGGTGGTTCCCGTGGCATGCCAGTGTCGTGTATCGTGACGGTGAACTGACTGAAATCCGAAGGGTGAAATATCATGGCTGAATACATCCCCCCCGCACTGGACTGGGTACGCGAGCAGGTCGAACTTTACGAAGGCAGCGGCGGCACCGAGGGCACGACACTGCGCGATACCGGTCTGCCCTGCATTATCGTGACGCATACTGGAAACAAGACCGGCGGCATCCGCAAGATCCCGGTGATGCGGGTCAAGGTTGGTGACGGCTATGTCGTCGTCGGCTCCTATGGCGGGCGGGAAAAGAACCCGGTCTGGGTCTATAACCTGCGGGCCAATCCGAATGTTGAAATCCGCGACAAGACGGAGGTTTTCAAAATGCGGGTACGCGAGGTCGAGGACGACCCCGAACGCCAGAAACTGTGGGATGCCTCCGCCGAAGCGTTTCCGCCCTATCATGACTATGAGAAAAAGGCGCCGCGCAAGATCCCGGTATTCATCGCCGAACCGATCTAGACCGGCGCGGTTGCGCCCGTGTTCCGGCCTGCATTGCCGGGGCCAGCGCTGGTGTCTAAGGTTTCGTTCAATTTTGTGATTCATCCGAATAAGGGGTGCCGACACCATGTCTGACGAAACCAGCAACACCGAAGGCCAACTCGCAATCGTCACCGGCGCGGGGCGGGGGATCGGTGCTGCTATCGCGCAGCGCCTTTCCGATGCCGGATATGCCGTCGCCATCTGGGATTATGACGGCGAAACGGCCACGGCCACGGCGAAGGCGCTGTCCGATGCCGGCCGCCGGGCCATCGGGGCCCGTGTGGATGTGTCCGACGAAAGCATGGTCGAGGCGGCGACGCAGGCGGCGGAAGCGGCGTTCGGAGCGCCCTACCTTCTGGTCAACAACGCGGCCACCCGCCATAACGAGCGGCTGGAAGACCTGAAGCGTGAAAGCTGGGACCGGGAAATCGCCACGAATCTCACGGGGCCGTTTGTCTGCACGCAGATTGTCGGCCGGCGGATGCTCGCGGCCGGGACGGGCGCCATCGTCAATATCGCCTCGATGGCGGGGTCGAATGGGCAGGCGGTGCGCGGCGCCTATACCCCGGCCAAGGCCGGCGTGCTCGGGCTGACCTATCTGACGGCGGTGGAATGGGGTGGTCGCGGAATTCGCTGCAACGCCATCAGCCCGGGCATGATCTCGACACCGGCGCATGCCGCGACCTACAGCGATGAAAACCTGAAGAAAGCGCGCGAAGACATGGTCCCGACGGGCCGGATCGGCAACGGCAAGGATATCGCCGACGCCGTTATCTTCCTCGCCTCCGATGGTGCCGGATACATCAACGGTGCGAATCTTCCCGTCGATGGCGGTATCACCAAATCCATCCTCGCCCTGATGCCGGTACCCGCAAGTGACGGCGGATTCGAAACGATGCTGGGCCGGCTCAAGCCCTGAGGGTTCCCGGCCTCACGTTTTAGCCCGGTTGGCTCAGGGCCGCGATATCGGGATAGGGGCGTGCACGGGCGGGCCGGGATTTCAGATGGCGTTCGACGGCTGCGGCGATGGCGAGCAGGCGGTGATCGCCCCACCGCCGGCCACATATCTGCAGGCCAAACGGCGTGCCGGTCGCATCCAGGCCACAGGGGATTGTGATGACCGGGTGTGAGGTCAGCGTTAACCCGTAGGCCAACCCGAGCCAGTGAAAGTAGCTGCGCAGTTCTTCGCCGTTGATATGCGTCGGATATAATTGTTCGACCGGGAAGGGCGGCACGGCGGCGGTCGGCGCCAGCAGGATGTCGTAATCGTCCATATAGTCGACGAACGCGCGGTACAGCCGGGTCTGTTCCGCCTGGGCGTGCGCGGCATCGGCGAAGCTGTAGCTGGCGGCCTGTTCCATATTTGCAATCAGGTTGGGGCCCAGCTTGTCGCGGTGGTCGCGGTAATGCGCCTCGTGGTTGACGAGGAAAGCCATCGA
>Ga0222651_1000110_pt1 | contig 62967 bp, 42 predicted proteins | sample AntAcemetagen369_FD_179855 | JGI IMG/M metagenome (GOLD analysis project Ga0222651, IMG submission 179855) | Saline water microbial communities from Ace Lake, Antarctica - #369 | ecosystem: Environmental > Aquatic > Non-marine Saline and Alkaline > Saline | place: Antarctica: Ace Lake...
AACCCTTTCCACTGTGGCTGCCAACACTGTACCATATTGTTTTGCCAAAGGTAGTGTTCTTCTCGGGAGTGGGTTTTGATCACCACCAGCTCCCTGAAAAAACATGGCCATTACTCCTGGGTAATTTTTTTCCACTACTTCTTGGGCATAGCCTGGATAATCTCCAGACCATTGGTAACCACTCAGTACGGTAGGATGGCAAGCATAACCAAATAGAACAGTGGTGATTTGATCATTCTCATCTATTACTTTTATCACAGGTACAGCGTGATCCATAGGGCCATTTAGATCTGTTGACAGATGAACTTCGCTCTCCTTATTGTTTCTTCTATTGACCTGAAATCTAGCCGTTCCATTATTGGAATAAATCTTGGATGGCTTCATTTTCGATAGTGCCTTACCAATACTTTTTACTATTTCTTCCTGCAGGTTATCGGTGTATTCTTCCACCTCATTTCGTTGCTGAGGATTCATGGGGTAAATATCAAATAATGATTTCCCTAGTACAGGCGCAGAATGGGTATGACTACTGTTCAGAACAATTTGAGACTTTTGAAGACCAAACTTCTTAATTGCCGAATTACGTATCCCGTCAGATAAATTCTTAGGTAAACCTAGAAGATCTGAAGTGACGATTACTGTTTGATATCCTTTTGCATCTTCCAATGCCAACACTTTAACCCATAGTTCTCCATATTTTCCTTCCGAGGTATGGTCTCTGTGACCGTACCCAGCCATCCATAAAGGTGATTTAGGCGTAATGTTGATTTTATCTGTTCCAGTTTTCCAAGTGGTCGTTTTTTGGGCAAAGCCTTGAAAACTGGTAGACATAAATAAAAACAGTAGGGCTGTAAATAAGATTTGTTGATGAGATAAAATGAAGCTTTTCATGATCTGATGGATAAGTTAGAGGTGTGCTTATTTTATTTTTAAGGTCCAGTCAATAGCATTTTTTAAGAATTGGATGAAATAGGGATGGGTAAAGTCCGTAGGATACCCAAGAGATGTATAGATAACTCTAGATCTTCCAAATTTTCTTGAATAGGCTATAGGCATGGTTTTCCCATCGGAAGTACCGCTTAATATCACTTTTGCTTTATTGTCAAGGCTGTTTCCTAATAAATAGAGGTTACCCTGACTTTCCCATTCTCCCCCCGGGATATCTTTTAGTAATCCTTTGCCTGTTTTTTGTTCGGCCACTATATGAGTAGGCTCCCTAGCTGCTCCGTAACCCATATTCTCTTGTCCTAAAACCTCAGGAACAAACTCCCACCAGTCCTCATATCCTGATGGAATTTCACCTTCTTTGACGGAAAATGCATGATTGGCGGTTCGTATTCCAAGGACTGGTTTGCCGGCAGCAATATGGTTTTTGATCAGTTGCATTTGGTCTGAAGAAAGTGCCACCCTTCGTAAGAAAAATACCAATAGATCACTGTCCATGTTTTTCTCCAATTCAGGGAGCTTAAATTCGTTTCTTTCACCTTCACCTAAAATCACTTTAGTCTCGAAGCCACTTTCTTTTGCAATTTTCATAGCAAAATATGGGATGGTGAGGTCAGCTTCATAATTGTCCGGATCCTTGCTGATAAGGAAAGTTATTTTTTTGTTTTTCTTTTCCTTAACCGTTTTTTTCTCCTTGATGACTTTGCCATACACCTTAAGTTGGTAATCCTTATAAGAAGTATACCTACCTGTCAACCACATAACAATCTCTCTGTTATCATCTGCCAAAACAATAGGCCTGATATTGTCCTCTTTTGAATTAAAAGTTACGGGAGTAAATCTCCAAGGGCTTTCTTCATCAAGTCTTTCTGCCCTGAATACTTCATACCTTCTTTCACCATCTACAAGTATTGGATCACCGGTTTCGGGGTGAACATCTCCTGAGAAGTAGAGAATGTTTTTGTCCTTTGGGTTCAGGCTTATCAAGCCCGTGTATTCATTTTCATCTGGATATAATCGACTGCCTGCGTACGCTATTTCATTTTCAACCCATTTTCCATCATCCCACATGGCATAATGGTACCTGTTGTCAAAACCACCTTTAGAAACATTAAACCTCTCTCCTCTGGTAACTGGATCTTTGGCAACGGAAAAAACAAAGTAAGGTATGCCTTGCTCATCCAATTGTATGTCACTCGTCCAACCCACATCTTCACGAGTTTCGAGGTCTCCGTCAAATACCATGGTGAAATCTGAAGGTTTAAACTTGCTGTTTTCCGTTGTACTCAATGGTCCTACCAAGGTTCCATTAGATCGATAGGCGTTTCCATTTTCTATGTACCCATGGTATATGTTATTATTCATGTGTCTTGGATGGCCATCTGTGGTAATAAAATGTATTCGGTTTTTCCCATCTGAAGCATATCTCAAATAAGATCTTCCTTCAAATTCAAAAAGCCTTCCGCCGAATGTCCAGCTATCACCAAAGTCTTTGGAAACCAAATAATGAGGGTTGTTACCATTACCCCTAAAAAAATTATAGGTGATTCCGGCTTCTTCAAGGTAATAGGTATTAGAATAACAAACTTTTGAATTGGCAGTAAAGGTAGATTCCGCCGTCCATTCACTTATATCAAATGGATTGACAGTGGTTCTGTACCTTACGAATTCGTCATATGTGTGTCCAGAATAAACGGTTAAAAGTTTTCCATCAGGTCTTAGCATGAGTGAACCGACATTGTGGTCATCGGCTGGAAGCGTCCCCTCAGTCAATACGGTTGTTTTAGTGCTGTAATCATCAAGATTCCATTCACTTACCGTATTGTATCCTTTGGAGGTGACCCCAGTAAAAAACACTTTGTTATCGATTAATAGCGCCCGCTCATCCTGAAACCAACACCAGCTACCGTCTTCGGCTATTTTTACTGGCTGAAAAGGGTCAAGGTCTTTTCCCACTAAATGCTGAGAATAGGTATTGGTAAAATGGAACAATATAATAACTATTGTAAAAAAAAACTTCTTAGAACGCGTGATCATTTTATAAATTGGATTGTGGGATAAATCTTACAATAACTCAATTTAAGTCATGGATTTCATTCTTACATCATAAAAATTATAAAAATAAAAAATATGCTGATCATCGGTTGATTAACGTTACCAATTTTTAAGCTTAGTGCTGAATTTCTTCAATTTCAGGCTCATAAACGTCGACACTACCCCTGTCATTTATATCGACTAATGTCACATTTTTTAATTCATTTATTAAAAGGGGGTCATAATTGGCACTTACTCTAATGTAGTTTTCAGTAAAACCGAACATTTTGCCATCTTCTACATCCCCTTCAAATAGAACAGTATACGTTTTCCCTAGATTTTCTTCATAAAAAGCCCGCTTCTTCTTCTCAGAAAGTATTCTTAACATTTTTGATCGCTTGTTTCTGATTTTCATGGGGATTACCTCATCCATCTCTGCAGCCCGAGTGTTGGACCGTTCAGAATAAGTGAATACATGGAGATAAGAAATAGGTAGCTCCTTGAGGAATTCATAAGTTTCCAGAAATAATTCTTCAGTTTCTCCTGGAAAACCGACGATTACATCTACACCTATACAGCAGTGGGGCATCAAACCTTTGATTTTACTGACTCTATCTTCATACAATTCCCTTAAATACCTACGTCCCATTTTTCTTAAAATGGTATTGCTTCCAGACTGAAGCGGAATATGGAAGTGGGGTACAAAGTGTTGGGATTGGGCTACAAATGATATGGCCTCATTTGTCAGTAAATTGGGTTCTATTGATGAAATACGAAATCGATTAATCCGATCAACCTGATCCAACGCCTGTATTAGGTCTATGAATTTTTCTTTTCTTTTACCATTGTGGATACCAAAGTCCCCGATATTGACACCAGTAATTACTATTTCTTTTACTTCGGTAGCTGCAATTTCATTAGCAGCTGCTATGATATTAGCAATGGTGTCACTTCTACTTTTACCTCTTGCTAGGGGGATTGTACAAAATGCACAGCCATAGTTGCAACCGTCTTGAACCTTTAAAAAAGTACGCGTTCGATCATGTATACTATAAGCGTTGTTAAATACTTCTGCTTCAGTAATCGAAGAAGCATAGATCTTGGCCTCCTGACCGACCGAAAAATCATCGAGCAATTCAATCAATCGGAATTTTTCTGCTGCACCTAAGACAGCATCTACACCAGGAATAGTGGCTATCTCCTGAGGCTTGAGTTGTGCATAACACCCTATAATAGCAATAAAGCCGTTGGGAGATATCTTTTTTGCCTCCTTTACGATTTTCTTACATTTTTTATCTGCATTTTCGGTAACCGAACAGGTATTAATAATGAAAATATCAGGTGTTTCCTCAAAACCTACCTTTTTATAGCCCTTTTTTTCAAACATACGGCTGATAGTAGAGGTTTCTGCATAATTTAATTTGCAACCGAGGGTATAGAATGCTACTTTTTTCAAACTTTTGTTTCCTTTTATTCCGGGGCAAATTTAGTGAATAACATTGAGTTTTCCATTTTTGCAATAAATTTGACAAATTCGAAAAAAAACAACCATTCTGATGGATATTTTGGGTGTGTTTGTTGTCAATACTGTAAAAATTACTGAAATTGCTTCTAAAAATCACCATAAATGAAAATCATTCATTTATTTTTCTAATTTTGTAATTAGTTTTTAAACCATAAACTATTCAAATGGCAACATTAAGACAAAAAGCGTTAATGAAAGTGCAAGGCAGAGCTAAGATAACTGCAGTAGCACCTTCTTTAAAAATTTCTGATTATTTCGGGTCTCAGGTCTTTGGGTTAAAAGAGATGCAGGAAACCTTAGCTAGTCCTGTTTTCAATAAAGTCAAAGCTGCGATTGAAAAAGGAACGAAAATAGATATGTCCACTGCTGATGAAATCGCAACAGCAGTAAAAGGATGGGCCATGTCCAAAGGTGTCACGCATTATACGCACTGGTTTCAACCCCTAACGGGATCAACTGCTGAGAAGCATGACACTTTTTTCGATGCCATGTCAGGAATGGAGAGATTTAAAGGAAGTACTTTGGTTCAGCAAGAACCGGATGCGTCTTCTTTTCCGAATGGTGGCATAAGAACAACTTTCGAGGCTCGTGGATATACCGCTTGGGATCCCAGCTCACCGATCTTTATTTTCGATCAAACGCTATGCATACCAACAATATTTGTTTCGTATACAGGTGAAGCGCTTGATTTTAAAACACCTCTTATCAGATCTACAGAATCAATCAATGCAGCTGCTGTAGAAATCTGTCAGTATTTTGACAGAAATGTTAAAAAAGTGAATCCTTCACTTGGTGTAGAGCAAGAATATTTCGTTATAGACAAAGCATTATATGCTACCCGTCCAGATTTAGTAATGGCTGGCAGAACCGTTTTTGGACATAATCCAGCAAGAGGACAGCAGTTGGACGATCATTATTTTGGGTCTATTCCTTCCAGAGTTAAGGAGTACATGAAGGACTTTGAAATTGAAGCACTGAAATTAGGTATTCCTGTTTCAACACGTCACAATGAAGTTGCTCCTGGACAGTTTGAAGTAGCACCATTATTTGAAGACATCAATAAAGCCACAGACCACAACCTTCTGTTGATGGAAGTAATGGAAAAAGTGGCAGAAAAGCACAATCTTAAAGTTCTCTTCCATGAGAAACCATTTGCAGGACTTAACGGTAGTGGGAAGCATAACAACTGGTCATTAATTACTGATACAGGAGTTAACCTTTTTCAGCCTAGCAATTCTGCAAGAGAAAACCTTCAGTTTTTATGCTTTTTGGTAGCTACTATCAAAGCTGTATATGTAAATGCTGACCTCCTTAGGGCTAGTATTGCTTCTGCTGGCAATGATTTCAGATTAGGTGCAAATGAAGCGCCTCCTGCAATTATTTCCATCTTCTTGGGAAGTACGCTAACTGAGATTCTTGATGAATTGGAGAAAAATGGCAATTTAAAAATAGAAAAAGGAGATAACATGTACATGAAATTGGGGATTTCTAAAATCCCTGAAATCATTCTTGATAATACAGATAGAAACAGAACCTCTCCTTTTGCCTTTACTGGAAATAAATTTGAGTTTAGGGCAGTTGGATCTACTGCAAACCCTGCAGGTCCAATGACCGCTCTTAATGTAATCGTTGCTGATGTCCTCCAAGACATGAAGCGAGATATTGATAAGGAAATTGGTGGTGGTAAAGAAAAGAAACTTGCCATTGTTAACGTACTTAGAAAATATATCAAGGAAAGTAAAAAAGTTCGTTTTGAGGGTGATGGATATTCTGAAGAATGGGCAAAAGAAGCTGAGAAAAGAGGACTATCTAACTTGAAGAGTACAGCTCATGCCTTGGATATTCTTATTTCTAAGCAGGTAACAGATCTTTACAAAAAGCATGGTGTGCTTAATGAAAGGGAGCTACATGCAAGACATGAAATTAGGTTGGAGAACTATATAATGAAAGTTCAGATCGAATCACGCGTAATGGGTGACTTGGCCTTAAACCACATTATTCCTACAGCTATTCTTTATCAAAACAAGCTTATAGTAAATGCAAATGGTTTGAAAGGATTAGGATTGGATCATTCAGCAGCCCTTGAGACAATTGAGGAAATCTCCAAGCATATTGAGTCGCTCAAATCGAATCTTGGCAATATGGTTGAAGCAAGGAAGCGAGTAAATAAGGAAGATGACATCTCTAAAAAGGCAAAACTTTATAGTACTGATGTAAAAGATGGTTATTTTGATGTTATCAGGTATGCAGTAGACAAACTTGAATTGCTTGTGGACGATGAGTCTTGGCCATTAGTGAAATACAGAGAGATGCTCTTTTTGAAATAATAAAAAGTTAATTTGTGAAAAAGCCCGATTTTATCGGGCTTTTTTTTTGATCCTTTTGGACAGGAATGTTGTTGGAAATTCTCTTTTTATAATTAATATTGGTACAATGGAATATACCAGGAAATGTATTTGTCTTCAAGTTTAGGAAGACATTCATTATTTTGATCAATTTTAAATTTCCTTTGAATGGTCGTAGCCAATGCTTTGAAATCTATTGCATGATCTTTTGGATCATTTTCGCAGATGAAATAAAGATCACTTATGTTTCCTTGAATGTCTACATAAACCCTAGCCTGGATTTTTATATTTCTAAAAAAGATTCGAGTTTCCTCATCAAAATAACTTGAAATATGCCCAAAACTTAACTCCATACTAAGATTAGTGGTTGAACAGTCAAGGCTCATGCCTTCTGTGTCTATTCTGGTGAAGTCTTTTGCTTGGGGGATTACAACGTAGGCATTATTGGTTTTCAAGATTTGGTAATTACTATTCATTTGCCCATTTACAAATAGGGGACAAATCAAAAAACCGAGGGTCAGGAACATAAACGAAAACCTATTCATAGATTAAACTCTTTAGCTAACAAATTTCGTAAATAAAACAGTCAAGAAACAAAAGCCAATATACAAATGGTGGGATGGTTTTTTGAATGGTAGAAAGTTATAAAACCGAAATAGGCAATCCTTAAGGTAGTAAGTTTTCTTCTAATTCATCCCAGTTCATGCTAATTTTAACATAGCACCTATAGGGTGAAATCTCAAAAAAAACAGATTTTCTTATAAGGGAATGACTTCAAGAGAAGGGGTAGGGCAGGGCATTTCGAACCCTATTGCAGAATCCAAGTTAAAATTCGATTAAAGCTTTGATGACTTGGTTTCCGGGGTCAGTAAGTTCCGGGAATTTTTCTTTTGTCTGTACAAAGTTGAATTTATTCGTGGTATAGGAATTGGTAGGAAAGAATTTGCTCTTTAATGTGGCAATGACGTATAAAAAGTCATCTTTGGTAGCATTTCTACTACATAGTAATGTCATTTCTTTGGCATGTATGGAAGGGTGGTGAAAGGACAATTGATCTTTATACAGACCAACCAAAATGTATTTCCCACCATGAGCCACATAAAAGGGTCCCGATTCCATAGCCGATTTGTTACCAGTGGCATCAAATACGGCATTAAAACTATTTTTATATTTTTCCTTTAGCGTTGCATCACTTTCGGCTTCTTTCGCATTGATAGTATGACTGGCTTTGAAATTGTTCTTCGCCAGACTTAATCTCCAAGGGTTGATGTCCAAGGCAGTTACCTCTGCACCTGCGAGCTTAGCAAAAACCATGATAGCCAACCCAATCGGCCCGCAACCCATTACCAATACCTGATCTCCTTTTTGAATACCAGCTCTTCTAATTGAATGAGCGGCTACAGACAGCGGTTCTACAATGGCCATTTCATCCCAACTTAGCTGAGGTGTCGCGATAAGAATGGATTCAGGAAGGGCCATATATTCCTGCATGGCACCATCTGTATGGACACCCAGTACTTTGAGTTTTTCGCAGCAATTGGTTTTCCCTGATTTACAGGCACTGCATTGGCCACAATGAAGGTAAGGAATGACTACAACAGGCTCATCTTGCTTGAATGAAGTACCATTAGTTTGTGCTACTTTGGCGGCTATTTCATGCCCAAGAATTCTCGGATAAGTAAAAAATGCCTGATTTCCTGCAAAGGCATGTAAATCGGTACCACAAACACCTAATTTTTTGATGCTAACCAATGCCTCTCCTTTTTTGGCTTGTGGAATTTCAGTTTCTTTATTAACGAACAGACGCGGACGTTCACAGCTGATTACTTTCATATAGACGGCGAATGAATTTTTAGGTATGCAAAAAGTAAAAAAAGCAGGAATTATCCAACGAATAATTGTTTTTACCAAAAGTAAAACTTCATAAGTTAGTCTGTAGGTTCGCTTGCAAGTACAATAGTTGAATCCTTTATCAATACCGTTGGCTTCTTAAATTTGCGTGAGATGATATCTAGCATGTATTTTAATCGGGATATTCAATTGTGCCAATTAAATGGTTTTTAATAGCTATTACGGAATTCACTATGGCCGTTTTCTCCATGATTTTGACATCGAATGATTCCGAATAAGTCTATACCGAATCATTTTTGATAAAAAACCACTATTGATAGCTGGCTATTTTTTGGTAAATATTCCAAAGAGTATTTTTTCGTCTAGCAAAATTCTCTTACTTTATTCTGAAAATATTTTTAGACCAGATACCAGTATGGATACTACCAAAAGGATTCCCTTTGAAGTTTTGAAAACCACCTTCATCAAAGTATTAACCAAGCATGGGTTTGACCAGAAAAAAGCGGAGGTTTGTTCACGACTTTTTGCCATGGCAAGTTTGGATGGGGTGGCGTCTCATGGGTTGAACCGTTTTCCAGCTTTCTTAGAGCAGGTGTCAAAAGGAAAGGTTTTACCAGACAAAGATCCTGTAAAGGAGTTCACTCTTCCAATTATGGAACGTTGGAATGGTCAGTTGGGCGCAGGAATGTACAATGCTTCTTTGGCCATGGACAGGGCAATAGCCATGGCCACTACCAATGGCATGGGTTGCGTAGCTTTAAACAATACCAATCACTGGATGCGTGCAGGGAACTACGGGTGGCAAGCAGCTGAAGCGGGATGCATTGGTATTTGTTTTACCAATACTATCCCCAATATGCCAGCATGGGGCGGAAAAGAGCCCAAATTAGGGAACAACCCTTTGGTGATTGCCTTACCCTATTTAGACAAGGCCGTAATCTTAGATACGGCCATGACTCAATATTCTTATGGGAAAATGGCAATTTTTAAGAAAGAAAACAAAGAATTGCCCTACGATGCAGGCTTTGATTCTGAGGGCAAGCTTACCAAAGATCCATTGCAGGTGATTGCAGAAGAGTTGGCTTTGCCTATTGGTTTATGGAAAGGAGCAGGGCTGTCAATGATACTGGATCTCCTGGCATCTGGTCTATCTGATGGCCAATCTACCTACGAAATTGGTCGGCAGAAAGAAGAATATGGGATCTCCCAGTTTTTTTTATGTCTTCATCCCGAAGTTTTGGGAATCTTAAAAGATAAGCTAGACGAAAGAATTGGGAATGTTTTAGCAGATTTAAAAAGTTCCAAAGTTTTTGAAGGGATGGAAATAAACTATCCCGGAGAACAATCCTTTATTCGGAGGGAAGAAAACCTTCGGCTTGGCGTTCCTGTGGATGCTGATATTTGGGAAAAGGTCGTACAAATGATTGAATAACCCCCATAACATCTCTTCTTGAACTGTTCAAGCGGCTACTAAATTCTTTCTTGAGCCTATTTTATTGGCCGTTTAAACTCGGATTTAATAATAGGATTTCTATTTCATAATCCGGGTTAAAGAGATTGCTGATTTGTAGCATTTAAATTACTTCTTTGCCAAATGTTAATCCAGACTACTTTCGAAATGATAAGTACCAGACCCTAATTTCACAGCTTGTTTGCCATTGTAAAAGTGTCCCAATTGAATGTCGTGATGCTGATCCAAACGTTTGTCATCCAAGGTTATGTCCAGTTCATTTTTGGCGGGGATGAAAATAGTCGCCTGGGTATTCACAGGGATGCTTACTTCCATAAGGAGTTTTCCATTCTCTTTTTTCCAGGAACTGGTGATTTTTCCATGAATGGATTCATGACTTGCAGCCACATGATTGATCGCTTTTTTGGGTATTTCTGGAGCGATTATAAAAGTCTTGTAACCCGCTTCATCTGACTTAATACCTGCCATATTGTGAAACATCCATTCGAATACTGAGCCGAAGGCATAATGACTAAAGGAGTTCATTCCATTGTTGAGGCTGGCCATTTTTTCAGGATCATTCTTTACATAACTGTCCCACCTTTCCCAAATGGTAGTGGCACCATTTTTTATCTCAAAGCCCCAGGAAGGGTACTCTTCGTTAAGGAGGAGTTGGTAGGCCAGGTCACTGTGACCTGTAGCAGACAATGCAGGTAAAAGCTGCTTTGCCCCAAGAAATCCCGTAGCCAATTTCCCGTCATTTTCATAAATTAACTGTGCCAAATGGTCTCCTGCCATCTTTTTTTGTTCTTCATCTAGAAAATCAAGAGAAATGGCGTTGGCATAAGCAGTTTGTGTATTGCCTGAAAAGCCCATTTGTCCATCCACATACCCTTTGCCATCTCCATAGGCAGCCTCATTGGTGATAAGCCTCACGGTCTCTTTATCCATATAATGGTCTGAAAAAGCCGATTTTATTTTTTTCGACAGATTTTGGTAGTGTATAGCTCTTTCTGATTTGCCTATGGCAGTCGCCATTTCTGACATCAACTGGGCAACATAGCCGTAGTACATGGTGGCGAGCATATCAGGGGGTGTTTTTTTACCAATTGAAAGCCAGTCTCCATAGCCCCCTTTGGGGCTGAGATCTGCAAATGAACCCTCAGGGTAAAAGAAGGCACCCTTACTTTTTTGATGGTGGAAAGCCATAAATCTTTCCATGTTTTCCCAGCCCTTTTCAATGATGCGTGTATCACCATAGGCCCGAAATTGTTCATATGGATTGATTACTCCTGCCTCCATCCATCCCGGGGCGTAAGTATCGGTACTTCTTACCCCTGGAGCAGGTGCATAATCAGGGTAAGCACCATAGTCCCATTGTGCATCATGTAAATCCTGAATCCATTTTGTAAAAAATGCAGAGACATCCATGTTAATGGCTGCTGTACCTGCATAGGTTTGAGCATCACCAGTCCATCCCATCCTTTCATCTCTTTGAGGGCAATCTGTAGGGATGTCTACAAAATTTGCCCGTTGGGTCCATACAATATTTTTGTACAGTTGATTGACCATGGGATGATCCGTTTCAAAATGGCCTACTCTTGGGGTATTTGATCCCAAAACCAATCCTGTGATATTCTCTTTCGTAGGTTTTCCTGGAAACCCGGTAACTTCTACATATTGGAAACCATGGTAGGTAAAAGATGGGGTCCATTCTTCTCCTTCAGGATCTCCTTTGAGAATGTAGGTATCTGTAGCTCTGGCCATGCGCAGGTTTTCATCCATGAGCCTGCCGTCAGGGTGCAACATCTCTCCAAATCTTAACACGACCTTATCTCCGGCCTTCCCTTTTACTTTTAACTTGACTAAACCGGCAAAATTTTGTCCCATATTAAAAATAAATTTACCATTCTCCTGCTCATGAATTGAGACAGGTTTTATGACTTCCGTTATTTGAACAGGCTGTGCAGGATAAAGCTCCAAATTACGCTTGCCGGCATTAATGATTTCAGCATTGTCCCAATTATTGTCGTTAAAATTAGTTTTGCTCCAGTTGTCAGGAACCTTTCTGGCGTCAAAAGTCTCCCCATGGAGAATATCTGACTCCAGAAGTCCTCCTGAAGCGACTCTCCATTCCTCGTCGGTAGAAAAGGTTGCTGTTTTACCATTGGCATAAGTAACCTCCAGTTGTGCTTTCAAGGCTGGGGTGTCTCCATAAAAGGCCCTAACTATCGGATTACCTATCAATAATGCATAACCGATATAGCCACTGTACCAGCCTGGCGAAAGGACAGCCTGTAAAACATGTTCACCTTTGCCCAGTCGGTTTGTTACATCATAGACATTGTAATACACCCTTTTGTTATAATCTGTCCAGCCAGGGGCAAGAAAGTCCTGACCTACTTTTTCTCCATTGATCCGGTATTCGTACAAACCCAGGGAGGTGATGTACAATCGGGCTTTGGAAACTTTTTCGGGGAGGTTTATTTCATTCCTGAGAATTGGGGAAGGGGGGAGCAATAATTCTTTGTTCTTGTAAGGAACAGGCAGGGTACTTGATGAAAAATCTTTTCCTATCCATTTACTTTTCCAATCGCTTGTCTTTAAGAGTCCCATTTCCCAAGTTGCAGCCTTGCTCCATTCTCCTGGTTGGTCTTTTTTATCCCAGCTTTGAACTTTCCAATAGCATTTCTGACGGGAAAGAAGTACCTTCCCCTTGTAAATCACCTGGGAAGTTTGGTTTCCCAAGATTTTGTTAGAGTCCCATAAATCTGCCTTTCCTGGCTCCAAGAGCTCCATTTTACTTGCCACCAAAATGCGATAAGCCGTTTGGTGTTGATCCCTTATTGTAGAAGTTAAAATCCAGCTTAAGCGTGGTTCTTTTTCATCAATAAAAGGGTTTTCAAGGTATTCACACCTTAAGTACTCGGGTGTCAAGTCCGATACTGCCATCACTTTACTGTGAAGCATTAATGAAAACAATATTAAAAAAGTCGAAATTTTCATGGGCTTACTGCTGGTTTGGAATCAAATGTAAGTGAATTTTATCCTAAAGGCGTCCTGCACTGTACTGTATGACCATTGATTTTTAAGATGTCTTGGCCTAGGTATAAATAGGCTGTGTTGATGACCTTACTTGCGCTCAGAGTTCGGTTCTAACCTATAGCTGTTATTGGACTCAATAAAGTCAATCGCTATACTTAAAGGACGAAAAATAAATCTCTTTTTAGTCCTGTGGCCAGCTGTTCTAAGCATAATTTCCTTAAGCGTTTTCAAAACCCTTATGGTGTGATTGCCTTTATTGATCATGGCCTTCCAAACCTTTTCATTGTCATGCGCGCAATTGATTCGTGCTACCTGCGTGCCATTGAGTAGAAGTCTTTCCACGAGGTCAGGATTATTGGCAAAATCCGAAGCAAAGGTGACCATAACTGACGGCATGTTGGCTTGAGTAGGCTTTCCAAACAGTAGCTTGCTGTTGTATTCAAGTTTTTTAAGGCTAAATTTATAAGTGCAGGGGTTGAAGGCAGTTTCAGAATAAACATAACCTAAACGCTCTCTTATCGTTTGTATCTGCCTTTGAAGATGATTTTCCGAATTGGAAAGCGCAGAAAACCCATAATAATGAAGGCATTCCTCAGGGTTTTTCTGTCCTTACTCCTAAAATAAAGGTATTGGATCAAATTTGTGGCAGAAACAATCTGAGATTCTGGAAGAGAGTCCAAATACACATCAAATTCATGCGTAGCCTGGATTAAAGACTCCTCCAATCGTTCCAATTCCTTGGCAAGTTGATCAATGGTAGTTTTCATTGGGTTTGAATATTCTGGGATATCAAAAGTTACATATTAAAAAATAATTAGTTGATAGTTTTTATTCCTGCAATTAACTAATTCTAGTTTTATATACAAGCCTAAGAATATACTTTGCATTACTTTTAACCCGAAATAGGCAATAGCCCTTCTATTACGTGATGAAATCAATTCCTGAGAAAGGTCAGGAAATACTATTGCATAATATGGGTTTAACTGTTCTGCCAGTCTTGCCAACCTCCCGCATAATTGAATACGTTTTCAAAACCATTGGCTTTCAATAGGGAGTAAGCTATTGCAGATCTGCTTCCAGACAGGCAATGAACGATAACAGGTCGGTCTTTACTTATCTGGTCAAGGTTGTGATTGAGATTTCCTACAAACAGGTTTTTGGCACCATCAATATGGCCTTTTTTAAATTCTGAAGCTCCCCTAACATCTATCACTTGAGCATTGTGGTTGTTGATTTTGTCCTGAACTTCCTCCTTAATTATAGGGGTTGAGCTCATTAAATTCATGCCTTCAGCATTTTTTAACTCGTTCGGACTGATATAGCCAAAAACATCATCAAGACCAATTCTCATTAATTTTCTCGAAAGATTATCCAATTCATTCGGCTCAGCAATCAGAACGAATGGAGCACAATAATCCATAAACCAGCCCATCCAAGTAGCGATTGAATTGTTATTTTCAATGTTCATACTCCCTTTCAAATAACCCTTCGCAAAATCTTCAGGAGTTCTGGTGTCAATTAAGGGCATTTTACCACTGACCTTATTCATAAATGCATTTATTGACAGATGCTTGATCTCAGGCACTTTGGTAAGCAGTTTTCGCTCAATTTTATTCAGTTGTTTCATTTTTGCAAAATATTGTGGAGGCTCTGGTTGGTCTTCTAGCAAAGTCTTGGTGAATGTTGCTTCATCTCCCAACTGCTGGAAAGCCCAATTTCTTATTTTTTCATAGCCAACAGTACTGGAAGGAACAGCACCGAGTGATTTGCCACAAGCTGAACCTGCACCATGTCCCGGCCAAATTTGTATAAAAGCTTGATTATTTTGAAATTGTTGAAGCGAATCAAATAACTGTGCGGCACCGATTTCCTGACTGCCTTTTATCCCTGCTGCCTGCTCCAATAAGTCCGGCCTTCCAACATCTCCAACAAACACAAAATCCCCCGTGAAAACCATGACAGGAACAGAAGTTGCCGCCTTGTCAGTCAGAAGAAAACTTAAGCTTTCAGGAGTATGACCTGGCGTATAAAGCACTTCAAAGTCTAAATTACCGAGCGCTATATGATCTCCTTGGATGGTTTTATTATGTGGAAATTCGTATTGCCAGTCCTTACCTCCCATATCGGAAAGGTACATTTCTGCCCCGGTCAATGCAGCCAACTCCCGAGATCCAGATAAAAAATCCGCATGAATATGGGTTTCCAGAATTTTGGTGATGGTAAAATTATTTTCTTCAGCAATCTTTAGGTAGGTATCCACATCTCTTTTGGGATCTATCACTGCGGCAATACCTCCAGCTTGACATCCAATAACATAACTTGCCTGTGCCAAACTTTTATCATATACACGTTCGAAAAACATACTATTTTTAATTTTTGTTGACGTTCAATTTTATCTATCAAAATTGAAACCTGATTTTTTAATGAACCTTTTAAGTACCGACGATTATTTTAAAATCTGTAAAATGATGGTATTTTGATGCTACCAAAGGTTTCTGCATAATCGAAGCTCCCTGTTTTCTATTCAGTTAACCTCCTAATACAAACCTAATGGCATTATTTAAAATAAAATTAGGTTATAATAGTCGTAAATACAGTGACATTAATTACGTAAGCGTGTTTTTACCTTTTTTTTGAGAAATACTATAAAAGGTAGGGATTTAAACGAAAACGTATGGGCTAGCGCAATTGAAATCATCCTATGATTTTGCTAAATTGAAAAATAAATGGGTTTTTAACGGTAATGATTTCACTAGTTTTAAGTTGCTTTTTGTCATGTTTTTATTTTTTTTCAAATGCTTTGCCTTTCTGCGAACTTACAAGCTGTGTTTTTTGGTTGTAACCATGCAGACGATATAATTTATTCAATCTAAATAAAGGTGGAAATCCTTATTTTTCCGAAAAATTTATGTTAAAATTGCGCATTGAAAACAAAGATGCAGATTAGTCTTTAAAACCGAATTCCAATGACTGCAGCCGGACTTAATAATAATACAGTACATGAAATCGCCAGCATAACCAACTCTAACCTATTAGTTAGAATGATGGAAATGGGGGTTTTGCCAGGTAAAAAAATAAGCTTGTTGAAAAAAGCACCTTTTAAAGGGCCGATGGCTTTTATCATTGACGGAAATATACTTGCCTTAAGAATAGAAGAGGCTGATCTGATTCATTTGAAAGCAGAATAGCGAATGGAAATAGCAGAAAAACTGGGTACACGAAGAATTGCCATTATTGGTAATCCTAATGTGGGGAAGTCAAGTATATTTAATCAACTCACAGGGTTAAATCAAAAAATCGGGAATTACCCAGGAATGACTGTTGATAAAATGGTTGGGTATTTCAATAAGGGGGAGCAGCGTTTTGAATTGATAGATTTGCCAGGGACCTATAGTCTCTTACCCAAATCTGAAGATGAAGTTATCGCTCATAAAGTCCTCAACGGTCAAGGAGAAGAAAAGCCCGATGCCGCTCTTGTAATATTGGATGCCTGTAACCTGGAAAGAAGCCTTTTGCTTGGTACCCAGGTAATGGATCTAGGAATTCCGATTGCTTTTGTGATCAACATGAAAGATTTGGCAGAAGAAAGGGGCTTGCAAATTAAAACATTCGCCTTGTACCAAGCATTAGGCGTTCCTCTGGTCATGACCGATGCCAGAAACAATCAGGGGATCGACACGGTAAAGTCTTTGTTTATTGAGGATAAATTTGTTGTGGGTAAACCTTTTCATGAACTGGATTTCCCCGAATTACTTGGAGTGGTTCAGGAAAAATTTGGTTTTAGCCAGCCCTATCAGGCATTTCAACAATTGATTTTTGCTTCTTTTGACCCTACATTATCTGAGGAAAAAAGGATATGGTTGGAAGAACGTGCCAAGGCTTTTCATTTTGATCCCCAAGAACAACAGACAAAAGAAACTACTGACAGGTACCAAAAAATTAAGGAACTACTTAGCAAATCTGTCCTTTCGGGAACCAATGAACCACGAAAATTTCATGGTAAACTGGATGCCATTTTCCTGCATCCTGTTTGGGGTTATTTGACATTTTTTGGAATCATGTTACTCATTTTTCAGGCAATTTTTGCTTGGGCAGAAGCCCCAATGTATTTTATAGATAGCACTTTTGCTTCCTTAAGCAGTTGGGTGGTAGAGACACTGCCTCCAGGGGTTTTTACAGACCTATTGGCAGAAGGAATCATTACAGGTATTGGAGGGGTGGTGATTTTCATTCCCCAAATAGCCCTATTGTTTGGTTTTTTGGCTTTTCTGGAAGATACAGGTTACTTCTCCAGGGTTGTATTCCTTATGGACCGTATCATGCGTCCATTTGGGCTGCACGGGAAAAGTGTTGTGCCTTTGATCTCTGGAATGGCTTGTGCCATTCCAGGTATAATGGCCAGTAGAAATATTAGCAACAGCAAAGAACGATTGATAACCATTTTGGTGACCCCGTGGATGAGTTGTTCTGCCAGATTGCCAGTGTACGTTATTTTGATAGGATTGACAGTACCAGATGAAGCATGGATGGGCATTAATTTTCAGGCCATTGCACTTTTGGTCATGTATCTTTTTGGGACTGTATTTACTTTATTGGGAGCCTTTGCCCTTAAGTTTATCATTAAAACAAAAGAAAAAAGTTTCTTGATGACGGACTTACCAATTTACAGAATGCCACGACTGCAAACTGTATTTTTGACTATGTTCAATAAATCAAAAATATTTGTTTTTGAAGCAGGAAAAGTGATTTTGGCAATTTCCATTGTTTTGTGGGTATTGGCTAGCTATGGACCATCAGGAAGAATGGAAGCAGTGGAGGCTGAGAAGATAGCCATGTTGGAGAATGCAACGGATAGTGAAAAAGAGGAAATTATGCATGTTTATGCTTCTAAGGAATTGGAATCTTCTTATATAGGTATCTTAGGAAAGTCTATAGAACCAGCCATTCGTCCTTTGGGTTATGACTGGAAAATAGGGATCGCTCTTCTAACTTCCTTTGCGGCAAGAGAAGTTTTTGTGGCCACGGTGGCTACAATATATAGCGTTGGAGAAGAAGTAGAGGATGAATTAACGATCAGACAAAAACTGGAAAAGCAGGTGCACGCTGATACTGGTGAAAAGGTATTTGACAGAGCAACTGGATTTTCGTTAATGGTTTTTTATGCCCTGGCAATGCAGTGTATGAGTACTGTGGCAGTGGTTTACAGGGAAACGAAGAGTTGGAAATGGCCAGTATTACAAACCATTTTTATGACGATTATAGCCTATTTAGGAGCTTTAGCAACTTATCAAATATTCTCTTAGTTATGTGGCAGGAAGTGTTGGTTTTTGTTTTGTTTGTCACCGTTATTGGCGGGTGGGTTTACCGTACATGGTTTCGTAAGCGCGATAAACCTCAGACTGGTTGCGGATGTGATAAATGTGGTTAAACGGCTTCCTTGAAGTTGTTTAATTCTAAATTGATTAATAGCATTAAAATTGACCATTTGAATGTTTCGATTTATTTTTCAGTCAAAAAGCATTCCAATAAAAGGTGTTATGAAAGGGTAAAAATTTATCTGGCTGGGTTTTTAAAAATATTTTTATTATTAAATAAAGAAAAAACAGCCTTTGATTGAATTTAATTAGTTTTTTCTAAAATAGGATTTGGTTATTCTGACGGTTTTATTAAGGATAAAAAAGTAATTATTTTCTGAATTTATTTTGCTAAACGTAGAACAAATATTTTTTAAACCCTGATTAGGTAATACGGTGACTTGGTGAATCCACTTAAAAATCGGTCTATCGTTGCAGCTATTAAATCTCATAACGATCCCATTTTTAAGTCACCGTTTTTATGCTGAAGAAAGCGGTAACAGGTGCTGAACTAGGGTAGGCACAAAAAAAACTCACATAGTGTAGCTATGTGAGTTTTTTGACATTGAGATTAGCCTAAAGCCATCTTAGATTATATTAGGCCAATGCTTGTCATAACACTTTCTATCGGTCTCCAAATGTATGTATTTTCATGTGATGGCACCGCTTGTTGTGACCCTATTGAATTTCGGTGTTGGTGACAGGGGAAAGCCATTTTGAAATCGTTCAAATAAAAGATCCTAACAAAGCTTGACTTCAGTAAATCTGTAAATAACGGCGAAATGTTATTTTATTTGGCAATAACTTTAACGTCCTTAAACATGAATGGATTATCACTTAGCCTTATGTCTTTTCCACTTTCAGTGGTGACATCCCTGAGAATAACCTTTTTGGTTTTAACATAGGGATACTTTTCCTGGTAGGAATCGTCTGTGTTTTTAGAATTGAAATTAGTGAAAATAGCAGGTCCCTTATAGTCTTCTGGATGGTTAGAATCATCGATATGTAGATTTTCTATGGTGATCTTCTCCGGCATATAGCTGGTGTAGCCAAAGTCATGCATCCCAGAATAAGATCCGCTAATCAGCGCAGCACTGGTTTCTTTACCACCGTTGGGTATAAAAACACAGTTACGTATAATTAATTCTCCTTGCCATGTGCTACCATAATCAGAGCGGAGGTTGACAAGGCTTCTCCCTCGAAGCGTGGAGTTTTCCACAGTTAAGGTTCCGCTGCCTATCGCATTAATGCCCATGTGTCCCAAGGTTGAGTTGCGAATGGTGGCATTTGCAACTCCTTTATGGGCATCAAACCTGGAAAAGGTACAGGTGTCGAAAAGAAGATTTTTGCAGTAGTTTGAACCCATTATTCCCCAATACATGCGGTCATCGATGTCATTCGTCTGGCTGCAATTTATGAAGGATACATTGAGGGCATTTCCAACCAGAATGTCGTAGGTACCCATGGAGACTGGATTTCCAGCCGATCCGATGGTTTTGTATGTTTTGTGACCGGTTAGGATGGTGTTTTTAACTGTAACATAAGCGCAATTTCTGATACTTAGGAATCCTCCATAAGGTGCGCCATGCTCACCTTCTCCTGTTACCTGATGCTCAAGCCCATCAACAATAACGTTGGAGCGTCTTATCAAAAGGTTTCTACTGTAATAGTTGTATTTCGATTCAGCTTTATTGGCAATGGTGGTAAAATGTCCACCAGTGATATTTAGCGTTTCCTCATCTATTGGAAGCGCAGTAATTTCTGTGATGTCATCAAAGTCCCAAATAATGGGAGCATCCATATCTATTTTGCCGTTTTTATCAACAATAAAAATATCTGTCTGTGAAGATCCATTGTCTTGATTACTGCCATACCGTATGTAGTGCTTCACGTTGGCATTGGTTACAGTAATCAGTGATGTTCCTGGCAAGGAAACATTTATTTTTTTCTGATTCCTTTTAAGCGAAGTTATCCCCTCAAGTTTAAACGGCTTCAAGTTGGAATTAACAATGAAAACAGAGGCCTTGAGGTTTTCTACCTCGGTATCATCAATGATAAAGGTAGCTGATCCGAAATCAGTGTCTGTCTGGATATAGGCTGTTCGCTCCTTTTTCCCAATATAATAGCTTGCCCCTTCATCGGCTTTCACCTTAAGGGATTGCTGATTTGCATAAGCATGAGCACCAGCGATGGCATCTATATCTTCGGATTCCCCATCACCCTTGGCACCAAAGTCACTGTACTGAACCAATCCATTTTCTTTAAATTTAAGGACATCCTTAGGCGATACATTTACATACAATTCCCCATTTGCATTGCTTTGCACTTGGGTTTTATCCTTATCGGATGTTATCACTACATTTTCAGAATTGTCTGGAGTCTGCCCCTGCGATACAAAGACACAGGTGAATACAAAAAACAAAAGGAGTAAATTTCTCATCATGGGTTCATTTTATGGATAATCAGTTTGATTGATAAACCCGAAATAGGCAATGGATGGACCATTACCTATTCTGGATCAAATAATAAGGTTGAATGTAAACTGCTTCCAAACTGGTGATTTTTACGCAAAAATGCAAAAAATATTATACTAGGATAAACCAATTGTGAGGTTTTTTATTTTTGGTAATAGCCTCCTTTAATGCGCCTATACACTAAGTCAAACCAATAATTTGTTATGGCCTTTGGCCTGGCTTCCTTAAATCCCATAAATCCACAAGACTTCTCAAGCATTCTAGTACATCAAATTACAAATCGAACTGCCTTCTCTTCGTTTAATTCTTATTACTGGTATTTTTTGATTTCCATTAAATGTGCTGTCGCCTTTTCAATTTGTTTCCCACCTGCCAGATTAATAAGCCATTTCACCCTTTTATCAGAGGCATTTTCTGGTTTCATTCGAATAAAAATCTAAAATGCTTCAATCTTAGGTACTATTAAGCATGATTATCTTGGGATTACACCAGTTTTAGAGAAGGTGAGGGAAACGCTATCACGAATCCTATTCCAAAATCAGGGTTCAACTATTTAAAAGGTAAGTCATAAAAAAGGATAGGTGAAAATTAATCACCTATCCTCATTCTTGATTGAATATATAGTTACTTGTTAAAACTGGTTTTGCTTAGAAAGGGGTTTTAAAGCTTGGGACGTGTAATCCAAAGATTTAAGCCTTTTGTCATGATCATAGATATTGGTGGTTACCATCACCTCGTCCAAATCATACAGTTCGATAAAGTTTTCCAACCCTGCTTTGACCTTTCCAAAACTTCCAATAAAAGCATATTTTGTCATGTGTTTTATGGCGGCCTCTTCCTGAGGGCTCCAAATCTCACCCATGTCTTTTACTGGAGGAGATAGTGGGTAGAATCTACCTCTAACGATACCTAAAGCCATTTGGTAAAATGAAGTGGCCAAATATTCGGCTTCTTCATCCGTGTCTGCAACGATTACATTCACACATGCCATTAGAAATGGATGGCTGCTTTGTTGAGATGGTTTGAAGTTTTGTTTGTAATAGGTTGCTGCTTGGGGAAAATAAGTAGGGGCAAAATGACTGGCAAAAACATAGGGCAGGCCCTTTTTTGCAGCCATAAAGGCACTGTCCATACTTGAACCCAATAAATAAATCGGCACATTAAGTCCTTCGGCAGGGTAGGCACGAACAGGAGAATCAATGTTTTCCTCAGAAAAAAACATTTGCAACTCCTCCAAATCCTGCGGGAATTCCTGAACAGTCTGCATCCTTCCTCTTCTTAATACGGAAGCAGTTTTTTGATCGGTTCCAGGAGCTCTACCTAACCCCAGATCTATTCTACCAGGATATAGCGTCTCCAAGGTCCCGATTTGCTCTGCCACAATCATTGGGCTATGATTAGGAAGCATAATACCTCCTGATCCTACTCTGATGGTACTAGTCCCTTGAGCAATATGCCCCATTAAAACCGTAGGAGCTGAACTCCCCACATAAGGCATGTTGTGATGCTCCGCTAACCAAAATCGCTTGTACCCCCAGGATTCTGCTTTTTTTGCCACATCCAAAGCCCTTTTATAAGCGTCTGCAGCATCCTTTCCTTCCTTGAGTAGTGCTAAATCTAAAATCGAATAATTCATATCAAATTGTATTGGGCTTAGAACCTAAATTAGCACCTTTTGGTTCTTAAATTTAGCTAATGATAACTGTCTTTTTTGAAGAAGGAATCATCTACCAAATAATCCTAAAAGCAATGGTTATACCTATTGAAATAATAAGGGAATCTACTGATAGGAAGGCCTCACCATAGTTTAAATATGGTGAGGCTTTCAACACTCAACTAATAAATTTTATATTAAACCACTTTATTTTTCGGCTAGTTTAAGGTGGTAGTCTGTATAGCCCTTTGCCCCAGGCGTATAAAAAGTAGAATCGTCCCAAGATGCCAATTTTTCGTTTTTAGCAAACCTTTCAACCAAATCAGGATTTGAAACATATAATTTCGCATAGGATACTGCATCTGCCAAACCCTCTAAAATAAATTGATTGCCTTTCTGCAGATCAAAACCTGCATTAATGATTATTTTTCCCTTGTAAATCGGTCGGTATCTTTTGGCAATATCGGTTTCCGCATAGGGTATTTTTGAAACATCATTAAATGGTTCTGAGAGGTGGAGATAAGCCAATTCATACCGATTAAGGTTTTCTATAATGTAATCAAATGTAGGGATACTTTCTTCGTCCATTGTCATCCCAAAAATCCCATTTAGGGATGGGTTTAACCTTATACCAATCCGGTTCTCTGGAACAACTTCTTTTATAGCATCTATTATTTCGAATAGGATTTTGGCTCTGTTGGGGATACTTCCTCCATATTCATCCATTCTCACATTTGATGTTCGGCTAAAAAATTGATGCAATAAATAACCGTTGGAGCTGTGAATTTCTACTCCATCAAATCCCGCTTCCCATGCATTTGCAGCAGCATTTTTAAAATCTTCTATGGTTTTTTTAATCTCGGGGAGAGACATTTCTTTGGGAGTGACGGTATCTTTAAACCCTTTAGGTGTGAATGACTTCGCATTGGGATTAATAGCAGAGGGGGCTAGAGGAAGGTCTCCTTCATGGAAATCAGGATGTGAAATCCGACCTACATGCCACAACTGTATAAAAATTGTTCCTCCTTCATCATGAACTGCCTTTGTTACTTTTTTCCAACCTTCTACCTGAGCTTTGGTGTGGATTCCAGGGGTATTGATATAACCGATCGCTTCCTGAGAAATTTGAGAACCTTCAGTAATAATGAGACCTGCCGAAGCTCTTTGGGTGTAATATTTTACGTGTAATTCAGTGGGGACTTTTTCTTGATTGTCCGCTCTACTTCTTGTCATAGGAGCCATGACAACTCTATTGGCCAATGTTAAATCTCCAAGCTTTAACATTTCTAAAAGTGGTTGGTTTTGCATATTTTATACTGTTTATTTAAACAAATCTTTGAAAATTATTCCTTTTTTTAATTAACTAAAAACCTACAATAATGTTGACTTTATTCTTACGGCAACCTGATTAATACAATATTTGAACCAGTAATGAAAAAAAATGGGAATATATTCGAAAAAAGCATAAGTCATTTTATTTCGTGCTGAAATTACGCCATTATCAGGCAGTTCGTTAATATGATTTAGTCTTCAAATAGCCAGTTTTCTTGCGATTGCACTACTTTTTGACGATTAACTCAATTGAGTAGAGGTATACAGCGTTTCAGCTCGACCCATGTTTACTTATAACCTGAGATCGACCCAATTTCATAACAAAATCGTCATTCCGAGGCTTAGGGTGGGCTTTGAGTGGAGAAAGCCGTGGGAATCTCCAGCAAGAAGGGACTACCACACCCTTCAGCAACCTCAGTAGCACCAAAAAAGTTTTCGCAGTGACGAACAAATAGTACAAAACCAATTCCCCCGGAAGAGGAACTGGTGCAGAAGTTCTTTTGCTCGGGTACCAAAGAGGACCATAATAAATTCATGACTGCTACGGAAATCTGCCACCATCTGCTGCTAAACATCTTCGGTAACCTCAGGGTCAGCCCAGTGGAGATCGGCAAGGCCTTGAAACTACTGGGCCATATTCAGACCCAGTTTCGAAGAACCGAAGCCCTAACCTTCCCAGAAAAGGAATATTACATCAAACGAAATCAATATACTACTTACCACAAATAAGGTTTAAGTATATGAAAAACAGTTGATTGCACTGTAGTAAGATGAAAAAATAAAATTACTACAACCTTCTACAAACGAAGCTTTTGTAGTAAGATGAGTTCAATTTAATAACATCTATAAAATATTGATAATCAATACTATAAATACAAAATTTAGAAAGGTAGTATGTGCAGTAGGTGGTTTTTTTTAAAAATTAAACTTAATAGCATTGATACCGTATTAAATAGAAAAAAATGTTTTATGAAATTTCTTCTTATATCCGAAGCTATAATTGATATTGAACAATATCTTAAAATGTATTTGGGCGATTACATTGACAATGAGTCTGATGTAATAATAAAACAAACAGTTTCTAATGCTAAAATTTTTGTTGAACGGAGTTTAATAGAAAATCAAAAGCACATAGATTTTATTATTGCTGATTTTTATTCTGACCATTTCTATCAAAAATATATTTATTTAGCACAATGGTTACGTGAATCTAACTATACTTATTCGAATAAGAACTTCAAGCTTTCTGCATTACCACTATTCATAATGAACAATTTACTTGGGCATAAAAGACAACATGATAAGCATGAAGATGTGCTAATTGATAAAGTATTTGATGGGTTACTATATAAACCGAATGATAATACAAGGATTGGGGTTACTAATAATCCATTAGCAAATGGTATAGACAATTAGTTAGACAAATTAAAATCAGATATTGATAATCTTGATTTAGATATTGATTCCAATTTCACGCAACTAAATATTCGTATATTCAATGCAAGAGCTCATAAACTAAATGTCTTATCTGATATTTTCTATAAAAACAAAAACCCACTTGACTATCTTTGGGTCGGCAATGGATTACAGATTGTTGAATCTACGTCTGATGTCTTGTCTAAACTATTAAAAACTTACTTACAAAACCCATCCCTAAGAAACGAAAAGCAAATACATGTATTTCTGAAAACCTATAATCATCTGTTAAAATCAGAGAATTTCTATGAGTCAATTTATGAAAAACATTATTATCATAAGAATTCAAGGAAATATGAAGAAGTAGATTTTTTCAATATAGCTCATCAATATTCAATGAATTTAAATGAACTTTTTGAAGTTAAACTTCCCAATGAACGCTTTTTTTCAAAGAAAAATTATAGGGTCCTAAAACCTGCAATAAGACATTTCCATCAAATAGGAACGAAATATTACAATTTTTTTTCTGACCCTACCAATTTGAAGGAAATTCAGATAAAATCATACCAGAATGGTGTGTCTATCAAAAATTTAGATTTTCAATATTCCCTCTTGATGGGGACCGAGGAGGATAAATTACAAAATATTTCAGGCCTAAACACATTAATATCGATGCCAAAGGCAAATGTAAGATTGCTGACTTACGATGACCTGCTTAAACGGCATCACTATTTACACTTAAGAGTAACAAGGTTTGGAATTTAAATTATTGGGTTAAATATAATTGAATAAATGAATATCTATTTAGTTGTTCAATCCCAATTGTAAACTTCAATTCGTTTACTTCTTCAAGAAATTTTCTAATTAATCAATGCATTGACGTTGGCCATTTTTCCATTTATTAAATGCAACATTTCCTATTTTATTTGAGAAAATATACTTAATAATTCCTTTTTTTACTTAGTTAGGATTTGATATTCTTTTTATCCCATTTTAATTAGGTATTTATGCGCAAACCTAATCATCAATTAAATCTGCATATATTAATTTATGAATTTCATGTTTCTATGTATAAGGAGTAAAACCAATCTTAATTATCTTAACCAGATCTAAAATATCGCTTTGGTGTAACCAATCCGCTGTTCGAGATCCTTGGAAGTTGTATCTTTGTTCGACAAAAATTCTATTGGCATTTTTCTGTCAAAAACGAACTCGACCCCTCCCAAAAGGGTTCGCAGTGACGATTTAGCCGATTTTTTAACTCGATCTTACCCCGAACTCAGGTTTATAGGTTGTATTGATAACGCCTACAAAAAAAGCTGGCTTCCTGAAGTAATCAGAAAGCCAGCCCATGTCTTAATTATTTGCAAATGATTAATGCGAACTTTTTTCTATAACCCAGTTTCTCGCATTAATAAAGGCAGTTAACCAAGGGCTTACGTCCTCCTTCTGTAATTCTTCGGGATAATAAGGCCAGTTCCAGGGTGCAATTGCCCTCTCAATATGAGGCATTATTGCAAGATGTCTTCCATCTTTTGACGCCAGCCCTGCTACATTATGGTCTGATCCGTTAGGGTTGCCGGGATAGGCTTCATAGGAATATTCCATACCAAAATGGTAGCTGTCTTTTTCAGCTGGTAAGTCAAACTTACCTTCACCATGTGCCACCCATACACCCAGTCGTTGACCTGATAAGGACCCGAACATGACTGAATCATTTTTAGGAATGGTCACATTCACAAAAGAAGATTCAAATTTATGGCTTTCGTTGTGTAGCATTTTGGTTTTCTTTTTATGCTCAGGATTGATAAGGTCCAAAGCTACCATCAACTGACATCCATTGCATACACCTAAACTGAGGGTGTCCTTCCTTACATAAAAATTATACAAAGCATTTTTAGCTTTTTCATTGTAAAGAAAAGCTCCGGCCCAACCCTTTGCAGATCCAAGAACATCTGAATTTGAGAAGCCTCCTACAAACACAATCATGTTTACATCCTCAAGGTTTTCTCTTCCGGAAATAAGGTCTGTCATGTGGATGTCTTTGACATCGAAGCCAGCCAACCATAATGAATAGGCCATCTCTCTATCTCCATTGACTCCTTTCTCACGAATAATCGCTGCTTTGGCGCCTGTAGCTGTTTTTCGATTTGGTGCTAATTTTAGCGCTTCATAGGTTCCCGTCCAATTTTCAGGGAAACTAAAATGCAAAGGTTGATTTTTATAATTTTCAAATCTTTCTTTTGCAAGGCGTTGACCAGACTGTTGTTGGTCCAATAAATAGGAGGATTTGTACCAAATATCCCTCAATGCGGAAACTTCCCAAGACGTATTCAAAACATCAATTTGAATGGTGCCTGAAGAATTAACAGTCGCAATTTCCACAGCCGAAACACCCTGTGAATTTAATAATGCAGTGATGTTGGCCGCATCCTTTACCTGAATTACCAAACCTGGATTTTCAGCAAATAATGCCTTGATCAAATCTTTTTCCTTAAGATTTGAAGCATGAATGTTTATTCCCGTATTTTGGTCAGGGAAACACATTTCCAATAGGGTAGTAATCAAACCACCAGATGAAATGTCATGACCAGCCAGTACTTTGTTTTGATTAATAAGTTCTTGAATAGCTGCAAAGGCATTTTTAAAATAGCCGGTATCCTTAATATCTGGTACTTGGTTACCGATTTTATTCAGCGATTGTGCAAAGGAACTGCCACCTATTTTTGCTTCATCTTTGGACAAATCAATGTACAGCAATGTTGATCCAGGTATAGCTTTCAAGCCGGGAGAAATAACATTATTTATGTCTGAACATTCACCTACAGTGGATATGATAACTGTTCCTGGAGACTTTACCGTTTGGCCACTTGGGTATTTCTGGGTCATGGACAAGGAGTCTTTTCCAGTAGGAATGTTTATACCCAATGCAATAGCAAAATCACTGGTGGCTTCAACTGCTCGGTATAGCCTGTCATTTTCTCCTTTGTTTTTGGCTGGCCACATCCAGTTGGCGCTTAAGGACACGCCTTTTAAGCCATCGGTTAGTGGTGCCCATACTAAGTTGGTGAGTGCTTCTGCTATTGCCAAGCGGGAGCCAGCTTCAGGACTTACCAAAGCAGCAATCGGAGAGTGGCCGATGGATGTAGCGATTCCTTTATTTCCTGAATAATCCATGGCCATTACTGCCACGTTATTCAATGGAAGCTGAAGCTCGCCAGTAGTTTGCTGCTTGGCCACCCTACCGGTTACGGACCTGTCTACTTTATTCGTGAGCCAGTCTTTGCAAGCAACTGCTTCTAGTTGTAGAACATTGCTTAAGTAATGCTCAAAATCCTGAACTTTGTATTCAGGCTCAACGAATTTTTGGTTGGCTTTCTGGTCCACCAAAACTGTTTTTGGGGAAGACCCAAACATGTGCTTCAAACCCCAATCTACTGGTTTTTCACCTGTTTGGGTATTCTCAAATTTGAATTGCATGTCACCAGTGGTCTGGCCAATGTTATAAAATGGCGCTCTTTCTCGATCAGCAATCTTTTTTATCTTGTCAAGATGAATGTCTTTCACTACCAATCCCATCCTTTCCTGTGACTCATTTCCAATGATTTCTTTGGCAGAAAGGGTGGGGTCCCCAATGGGTAAATTTTCCATTTCAATGGTTCCGCCAGTATTTTCCACCAATTCTGAGAGGCAGTTTAGGTGGCCGCCTGCTCCATGGTCATGGATAGATATAATGGGGTTGTCCTCACTTTCAGCCAAAGCTCTGATGACATTTGCTACCCTTTTTTGCATTTCAGGGTTTGACCTCTGGATAGCATTCATCTCCAAGGAAAGGCTAAGTTCACCTGTATTCAAGGAGGATACAGCACTACCCCCCATACCAATTCTATAATTGTCTCCGCCCATCAGTATTATACGGTCTCCTTTTTCGGGAATCCTTTTATGACTGTAAGGGGCCGCTGTAAATCCAACCCCTCCAGCTTGCATGATTACTTTATCGAAACCCCATTGCAGATCACCCTCATTGTGCTCAAAAGTCATTAGGCTTCCACAAATTATTGGCTGACCGAACTTGTTGCCAAAGTCGCTGGCACCGTTAGATGCTTTAATTAGAATGTCCATGGGGGATTGGTAGAGCCATTTTCGCTCCTCAAGGTTCTTCTCCCAACTCCTGCTTGCTTCTGTTCTCGGATAGGATGTCATGTAAACTGCCGTGCCAGCTAGTGGGATAGAGGCTGTGCCACCTGCCATCCTGTCTCTGATTTCTCCGCCTGACCCTGTAGCGGCACCATTAAAAGGTTCTACTGTGGTAGGGAAGTTATGGGTTTCCGCTTTTAATGATATTACGGTATCTATTTCTTTAATCTCAAAATAATCTGCTTTCTCGGAAGATTTGGGAGCAAACTGTAAGGCTTTTGGTCCTTTTACAAAGGCCACATTGTCACTGTAAGCGGAAACTATCCCATTTTTATTGGCTTTTGAGGTTGCCTTTATTAACTGAAACAGCGTCATGGTTTTTTCCTCACCATCTAATATAAAGGTTCCATTGAAGATTTTATGCCTGCAATGCTCTGAGTTTACCTGACTAAAACCAAATACTTCACTGTCTGTTAAGGATCTTCCCAGCGATTGGCTTACTCCTTCCAAATAAGTTACCTCTTCAGTATTTAAAGCCAATCCCTCCTGTTCATTATAAGAGGCAATGTCCTCAATAAACTGGATAGGATCCGGAGTTTTTGCAACTGAGTAAACCTTTTGACCAAGGTTTTGATAGTGTCTCTGAAGCATAGGATCGAAGGAGCTACCTTCAATCAATGGATAAAAGGCCTCAATTCTTAGGATCCCGTTTATTCCCATGTTTTGACTGATTTCTACTGCATTGGTAGACCAAGGAGTTATCATTTCCTTCCTGGGACCAATAAATTCACCAGAAATCTCTAGGTCTTCTAAATAGATGGCGCCTCCGAAAAGCCAGTTTAATTTCTCCAGTTCACTATTTTTCAACGCCTCATTGGTTTGCAGGGCGTAAAGGGTCTTCTCCGGGGATTGAAAAAACAAAATCTTCATAAAGGGATTAATAGCTTTTTTGAATGGGCAAATGTACAAAAATGGTTTGAAAATTATGCAGTAGAAGTGCAGTAAGACACCGTTTAGATAGGACAACTTATTTAAATTAGGAATTGATCATTGTTTGATGATTAAAATCTCAAATTTCTGAAACTTTAGCGGTAAGTGATGTATTATAGAAAACTTGAAAAACCCAATTTAACGTAGCATTTTTACAAAATATATAGCGTTCCTTTGCAGAGTTATGAATTAAGTTCAGTTAAAAAGTAGATTTACTTACGGAAACTCTGAACCTTTTGATAGTTTCTCTAGTTTATTTTCTAGGTTTATTATTAGGTAATATTTGGAGACGAGAGAAAACATAATTCGGTTAGCATTACAAAACTTTTTAGTATTTGGAGTTCGGGCGGTCACGATGGATGAAATAGCCAGACTTGTAGGGATATCAAAAAAAACAATCTACGCAGAATTCTCCAGTAAGGAGGAATTGGTCAATGCTGCAATAGAGGCATCGTTGAATGAATACAAGTGTGATTTAGATGAAATGGATACCATTAATGAAAGTGCCATCGACCATTTGCTTCGAATGACAAGATATGTAAGGGAAACATTTACCAGCATGAATCCCTTGTTGATGCAAGATATCCAAAGGTTTTACCCTAAATGCTGGCAGAAGATAAATGAATTTAAAACTGAAAAAGTACTTCAGAATTTTATTATGGTGTTGGAACAAGGAAAGCAATCTGGGGATTTCCGGAAGGAAATCAATTCAGAGTTATTAGCTTATATGCGAATGGATCAGATCACTAATACATTTTCTTCTAATTATTCAAAATCTAGCCACAGTTTTCTTGATTGTCAATTGGCGATTTTAGATCATTTTATACATGGAATTCTTACAGACCAGGGAAGGTCTAATTATTATTGGAAACTACAAACACAGGAATTTTAATTTTATGAATTTTAAACCGATAATTTTTACCGTTGCAATTTGGGTTTTTGGCCATTTGTTTACGGAAGTTCAGGCCCAACAGGTGGCTTTTACCTTGGAAGAAAGTGTGCGCTTTGCTTTAGAAAACAATGCTGAAGCCAAGGTTGCAAACCTGGAAATACAAGCCGCAAAAGGGTTGGTAGGTGAGCGTACCGCAGAAGGCTTACCACAAATAACTACCAGAGTAAATGCTACCAAAAACCTCATAGTGCCCATTACTCCATTCCCTGCTCGATTTTCTGATCCGGATGCACCTGAAGGTACATTTATTGGTGTTCAGTTTTCGCCTGTCTATTCCGCCAACCTAACAGCTACCGTAAGTCAAATGATCTTTAACGGATCTTATTTTATAGGGCTTAAAGCAGCGAAAACCTACAAACAATTGGTTGAATTTGATAAAGCATTCACCGAACTTCAGGTGATTGAAAATGTAAAGAAGGCCTATTTTTCTGTCTTGGTAAGTAAGGAGAGAGAGATTCTGGTTCAGGCAAATTTGAATCGTTTAGACACCCTTCTTAAGGAAACGGAGGTGTTGTATCAGGAAGGCTTTTCAGAAAAAATAGATGTGAGCAGGATAAGAGTACAAAATAATAATATTAGGACTGAACTAAGCAAGGCCAAAACTTCCACCAGTGTAAGTATAGCGCTTTTGAAATTACAAATGGGATTTCCAGAAGAAAAGGAAATTTTATTGACCAATGGTCTTGACGATTTTAGTCAATATTTGGATACACAGAGATTATTAAATGAAGAAGGGCAACAAAGAATAGAGGTGGATCAAATCAACACCAACTACGATTTGGCCGTTTTGGATTTGAAAAATAACCAAATTCAGTACATGCCTAGGCTAGATGCCAATTATACTTTTCAAAGAAACGCTTTTGGTGGTAATTTCTCCAATCTTTGGTCTGGTGACTGGTTCACAGGGTCCATCCTTGGGTTAACGCTGGAGATCCCAATATTTGATGGATTTACCAAGAGGTACAAAATCCAACAAAACAGGGTGCAAATGAGGCAACTTGAAGTTCAAAAAGAATTCACTACACAGAATATTCAACTGGAAAAATTTCAGGCCAAAGAGAATTTAATCAATAGTATGGAAGAATTGGATGTTCAGCGGGAAAATAGGGATTTGGCTTTGGAAGTGTTTAATATGGCTAAAATAAAGTACCAGGAAGGAGTAGGCTCGAACCTGGAAGTGGTGGAGGCCGATGCTACCCTGAAAGAGTCAGAGACCAATTATTTTTCGGCACTTTATGATACGTTTATTGCACGAGTTGATTTAGAAAAAGCTTTGGGAATATTAAAATAAGAAAAGGATTATACATGTTTATGAAAAATACACTTAAGATTTTAACCCTTTCCCTCATGCTGGGGATGTTTTCTTGTGCACAGCAAGAAGATGAACTTTCTTCCAAGAAAAGCCAATTGGATGAATTCAAATCTGAATCAGCAGAATTAAAAGTAAAGATTCAGGAACTGGAGCAGGAAATATCCAAGATGGATCCTGAATTTCGCAAAAATCAAAGAAAATCGGTTTTGGTAACGACATTGAAACCTGTTAATGGAAAATTTGATCATTTTGTGGAAGTGACAGGCTCAGTTCTTTCCAAAAAGAATGTCAACATTAGCGCTGAGGTGTCAGGTAGGGTAGAGGAGATTGTAACCCGAGAAGGGATGTCTGTAAGGAAAGGGCAAGTTATAGCCAGGATAGATGCTGAATCTGTAAAGAGAAGCCTCGATGAAATCCGAACACAACTTGAACTGGCCACTACAATTTTTGAAAAACAAGAACGACTCTGGAACCAGCAAATAGGAACAGAAATGCAATTTCTAGAGGCTAAAAACAAAAAAGAAACGCTTGAAAAAAATCTGTCATCTATTGAACTTCAAAAAGATAGAAGTACCATTAGGGCCCCTTTTAATGGCACTGTAGAGGAACTCATTGTTAGGACAGGAGAATTGGTACAGCCAGGTTCTCCGGTAGTTAACTTTATAGGCGAAGATGACCTTTTTATTGAAGGTGATATTTCCGAAAGATATGTGGGCATTTTAAACAAAGGAGATTCAGTTAGTATTAATTTCCCTTCCATTGAAAAGACCTTAAAAACAAAGGTTACTGCCATAGGTAGGATCATTAATCCTGATAACAGAACATTTAAAATTGAAGTTTTTCTTCCTAAAATGGAATTGGTTAAGCCCAATATGATTTCTGTATTACATATTCAGGATTATAGTGTTGATGATGCAATAATCATCCCTTCATACCTGATTTTAAAAGACAATAAAGGGAGTTATGTGTTTGTAGTTGAAGAAGGTGTGGCCCATAAAAAATACATTGAAAGGGGAATGACATACGATGGCAAAACGGAAATTACTAAAGGTTTAAGTGGATCCGAAGAGCTTATTGATAAAGGGTTTAGGGAAGTAGGAGATAACTTTAGTGTAAACATCTCATCTTAATTAGAATATGGCTTCAGAAGAAAACAAGAGAAAAGGAGTAATCAGGGAATTTGGGATATCCTCGCTGTCTGTTGATAACAGAACCAGTGTTGTAATCCTTACACTGATCATCTCCTTCCTAGGGATGTTTGCCTACAGAACCATGCCTAAAGAAAGTTTCCCAGAAATAGTAATCCCAACGGTTTATGTTGGAACAGCTTATCCTGGAAACTCACCTGTAGATATGGAAAACCTGATCACCAGGCCAATAGAAAAAGAGTTAAAATCGATAAATAATCTTAAGGATGTAAGTTCCACATCTATTCAGGATTTTTCCTCTATAGTAGTTGAGTTTAATCCCAATGTGGAAATATCCAAAGCCATTCAGGATGTAAAGGATGCTGTAGATAAGGCGAAAAGTGAATTACCCAATGATTTGGATAGAGATCCTGATGTATTGGAAATTAATACTTCGGAATTCCCTATTATGAATGTGAATATTTCGGGAAATTACACAGAGCAAGAGCTTAAGAAATATGGAGAGTATTTAGAAGATGAGATAGAAAAACTAGTAGAAATATCAAGTGCTGATTTAAGTGGAACCATTGAGCGAGAGATTCGAATAAATGCAGACCTCTATAAAATGGAAGCACTTGGGGTTACTTTTTCAGACATTTCAGGGGCAGTTTCAGATGAAAACGTTACAATTTCAGGTGGGAATATTTTATCTGGAGATTACAGACGAACCCTTAGAATTGACGGGGAATTTACTGACCCTTTAGAAATTGAGGATGTAATTGTAAAAACCGAAAATAACAAAATCGTTTACCTCCGGGATGTGGCCGAGGTAGAAGATACTTTTAAGGAACGCGAAAGCTTTGCAAGAAGTAAAAAGCTTCCTGTTGTTACGATTAACGTAGTAAAAAGAAGCGGGGAAAATTTATTAGATGCTTCAGATAAAATCAAAGACCTTATTGAAGAGGTGAAAATCAATAAATTCCCTGAGGGTTTAGAAGTTACTATTACGAATGATCAATCTAAAGCCACTCGCTCACAGGTAGATAATTTGGAAAACAGTATAATTTCCGGCGTTATCCTCGTGGTATTGGTGTTGATGTTTTTTCTAGGCTTTAGGAATGCGCTTTTTGTTGGGATTGCAATACCGTTATCCATGTTCATTTCCTTTTTGGTGCTCAACTCACTCGGAGTAACACTAAACCTAATGGTATTATTTTCATTAATTCTAGCCTTAGGAATGTTGGTAGACAATGGCATCGTTGTGGTTGAAAACATTTATCGTATGATGCAAGAGGGTAAGTCTGCAGTGAGAGCTGCAAAGGAGGGAGTTGGCGAGGTTGCATGGCCGATCATTACATCGACAGCTACTACTTTGGCTGCTTTTCTGCCCTTGGCCTTTTGGGATGATATTATAGGGGAGTTTATGAAATACCTTCCTATTACATTGATCATCGTTTTGTCATCTTCTTTGTTCGTGGCCCTGGTGATCAATCCTGTGTTGACCGCTTTGTTTATGAAGGTTCAGGATGTGGATAAGGAAAAGCCTGTCCAGAAACCGATGATTATTGCTGCGGTTTTAACCTCTTTGGCTATAATCTGTTATTTTCTTGCTTGGATAGCCATAGGGAATTTACTTTTCCTTGCAGCCATTTTGGTGATTTTTAATGTGTTCTTTTTAAGAAGAGCCATCCGCTGGTTTCAGAGTGTGTTGTTAGTTCGGTTAGAAAACTTTTACGAAAAGACCCTGTTTTTTGCATTAAGGGGTATTTGGCCATATGCATTTTTAGGGGGTACTGTAGTGCTATTGGTATTGTCATTGGCTTTGCTTTATGTAAGTGCTCCCAAAATATTGTTTTTCCCAGACAATCAACCGGCCTTAATCAATATCTATATAGAAAAACCCATAGGAACGGACATTACTTCCACCAATAAGTTTGTTGAAGATTTTGAAGATGATCTTTTTATACTTCTTGATCCTTACGACGAAATCATTGAATCTGTTATTACTCAAATAGGTGAAGGCACAGGTGATCCGATGGAAGGCCCAAGTCAGGCCACAACCCCACATAAGGCCAAGGTTACTATTGGGTTTGAGGAATACCAGTACAGAGAAGGAATCAATACCAATGAGATTATGGAAAAGATCAGGTATTTGGCTGAAGGATATCCTGGGGTATTGTTCACTGTTGGCAAACAGCAAAATGGGCCTCCTGTAGGGAAACCTATTAGTATAGAAGTGTCTGGGGAGGAATTTGAAAAACTCATAATCTATGTAAATTCAGTTAAAGAGCATATCAATGAATCAGGCATTCAAGGGATAGAGGAGTTAAAGACTGATTTGGAGTTAGGAAATCCTGAATTGATATTAAATATAGATAGAGAAAAAGCAAGACGATTTGGACTGTCTACGGCTACTATCGCCAATGAATTACGGACGGCACTTTTTGGTCTTGAGGTTTCCAAGTTTAAGGAAGGGGAAGATGATTACCCGATCCAGCTTAGGTTAGCAGACAAGTTTAGGTACGATATCAATGCCTTGATAAACAAGAAAATAAGTTTTAGAGATAAATTTGGCAATCAAAAAGAAATACCAATTTCTTCTGTGGCAAGTTTGGAATACAGTTCCACTTATGGATCGGTCAAAAGAAAGGATTTAGAACGTGTAATTACTATTTTCTCCAACGTGAATGATGGATTCAATGCTACAGAAATTAACAACAAAATAAAGCGATTATTGCAAGATATTGAGGTTCCAGAAGGTATAACGCTTAGTTATACGGGTGAACAGGAAGAACAAGCAAAATCTGCCGAGTTCTTAACCAGGGCACTATTGATTTCTATCTCCTTGATTTTCCTAATTATTGTCGCTCAGTTTAATTCAATAACCACGCCTTTTATTATTATGGCATCAGTTTTACTGAGTACCATTGGTGTGTTTTTAGGACTGTTGATTTTCAATATGGATTTTGTCATTATCATGACAGGTATAGGAATTATTTCTTTAGCTGGAGTAGTGGTTAATAACGCTATTGTTTTGATAGATTATACGGACTTGGTCCGGTCAAGAAAAAGAGAAGAATTAAATATTTCTGAAGATGAAAATCTTTCAAAAGAAGATCTTTTAGAGAGTATTATTAAGGGTGGAAAAACAAGACTAAGACCTGTATTATTAACAGCTGTTACTACCGTATTGGGCTTGATACCGCTAGCCATAGGAATGAATATTGATTTCTATGGATTGCTGTCTTCTTTTGATCCCAAGTTTTACATAGGAGGGGATAATGCAGATTTCTGGGGGCCGATGGCTTGGACTGTAATATTTGGTCTAACCTTTGCAACCTTTTTAACGTTAATAGTAGTACCTGTCATGTATTTATTGGCAGATAAATTAAATATGGCTGTTCGCAAGTACAGTTAATTAGATTTAATTAAAGGTTGGTGGTTTTTTTAAGTGTTAAAACCTCCGAGACGATGTCTCGGAGGTTTTTATTTTTGGTGCGGCCCAAAAAATAGTATATTTTTTTATACCCAATCATAAAACTTCGGATAGTAAGGTAGCCTGACCAATAGGGGGAGATAGTAAATCCCTATTTATTGTGAAGCCTAGGATAGCTACTTAGCAATTGATTTTGAATCAGTTTTAGAACGGGGTGAATAGCTAGCACCTATTTTGGGTTCAATTCGGATTACCTAATAGAAAGTGTATTGCATATTTCTGGTTTAAGTATCAGACTGTCCGTAATAAGCACCCTCACCATGTTTACGCTCATAATGTTTTTTGATCAAAGCTTCTTTTAGCCTGGGTGCATTGGGATTGATTTGTAAAGTCAAATAGGCCATTCGGGCAATTTCTTCAAGAACTCTACTGTTGTAAACCGCTTTTTGTGCATCCCTTCCCCAGGTAAATGGTCCATGATTACCAATAAGCACCATTTCTACTTCTTTATAGGAAATCTTTTTTTCATGGAAACAATCCAGAATTTGTTGGCCTGTCATGTGTTCATAATCGCCTGCAATATTGGCGTCATTCATAGGGGGCGCACATGGAATGTCACTGGTGTTATGATCGGCATGGGTAGTGCCAAATAGAGGGATATCCATTTGGGCTTGTGCCCAGGAAACAGCATAGCAGGAATGTGTATGACATATTCCTCCAATATGTTCCCAATGCTTGTATAAAAATGCATGGGTCTTTGTGTCTGATGAAGGCCTCATTTTTCCTTCCACCACCTTGTTTTCAAAATCCACGATAACGATGTCCTCTTCTCTTAAAGTCTCATAGGGCACTCCACTTGGTTTGATTGCAAATAGCCCCTGATCCCTGTCTACCGAACTGACATTCCCAAAGGTATAAACAACCAAATCCAGCTTGGGTAACTCCATATTGGCTTTATAACATTCACGTTTCAGTTCTTTGTAATTACTCATTATATATCAAAGGGTTTAATTAAATACTTTAGTTTTAAAAAGGAATAGTCAATCGAACCTAATCCCCTTTCAGAATTTCGTATAATTGGTGCAAATTGCATTTATTATAGTCAGGAACATTTTCATTCTTTTGAAATCAGGACCTGTTGTTAGTAGGACAAATATGGAAAAAGGAAATTTAGAATTTAATTTTAAGGGTGAATTTTTCTGGAAATTTCGATAAAATAGTATCCTATGCTTAAATTAAAAGTATGAATATGAAACAAAAAGAAGTATGGTTGGTCACAGGAAGCCAACACCTATATGGTAAGGATATTCTAAAGGAAGTAGCTGTACATTCAGCGTCAATTTGTAAGCATTTTAATGCAACAAACCACATAGCCGTCACCATATTTTTTAAAGCTGTGGTAACCACTCAGGAGGAAATTTTACAGGTTTTCATGGAGGCTAACAAGAATGAGGGTTGTGTTGGGGTAATGGCTTGGATGCATACTTTTTCACCAGCCAAAATGTGGATCAATGGACTTAATGTACTCAGTAAACCATTGCTTCATTTGCATACTCAATATGGAGAAAGTATTCCTTGGGAATCGATTGACATGGACTATATGAATTTGCACCAAAGTGCTCATGGTGACAGGGAATTTGGTTTTATTTGCACAAGGATGAAAATTTCTAGGAAGGTAGTTGTAGGTCACTGGAGGGACATTGAGGTGCAAAAAGAAATAGACCATTGGAGCAGAGCCGCAAGTGGATGGAAGGACTGGCAGGGAGCGAAATTTGTACGTTTTGGTGATAATATGCGCCAAGTAGCGGTCACTGAGGGAGACAAGGTAGAAGCGCAGATGAAGTTTGGCTTTGCCGTCAATACTTACGGAGTAGGTGACTTGGTGGAGGCAATAAATGCGGTGAGTAATATCGCAATAGCGGCACTGGTAGAAACCTATTCCAATACCTATGACTTGTCTGAGGACTTAAAAATGGGTGGCTCAATGCATGCTTCCCTTGTAGAGGCGGCAAGGATAGAATTAGGGTTAAAACATTTTTTGGAAGGAGGCTCGTTTAAAGGTTTTACGAATACTTTTGAAGATTTACATGGAATGAAACAGCTACCAGGTTTGCCAGTTCAGCGACTAATGAATGCTGGCTACGGATATGCTGGTGAAGGAGATTGGAAGACAATGGCCTTGGTTCGTGCCATGAAGGTGATGGGTACAGGACTTACTGGTACAAATGCATTTATGGAGGATTATACTTATGATTTTAAAGAACAGGGTGGCCTGGTTTTGGGTGCGCACATGCTTGAAGTTGATGAGGGGCTCGCTGAAGGAAACATTCGCTGCGAAATTCACCCCCTGGGAATCGGAGGTAAGGAAGATCCTGTAAGACTGGTTTTTGATGGTAAGGCAGGTGCAGCTCTCAATGCTTCCTTAATCGATCTTGGCAATAAGTTTAGGTTGGTAGTGAATAAAGTAGAAGCTGTGAAACCACCTAAAGACCTCCCTAAATTACCTGTTGCACGTACGATGTGGCGTCCCAAGCCTGATTTTAAAAGTGCAAGTACAGCCTGGATTTTGTCTGGTGGAGCACATCACACTTGTTTTAGTCAGAATTTGAACGTAAAGGTTTTGGAGGATTTTTGTGAAATAGCTGGAATTGAGTGTATTGTGATTGATGAGGAAACCAATCTTAAAAGCTTTAAGACATACCTGAAAGGTTTTGATTGATTGCCTTTCAGGTTATTGCCTATTTCGGGTTTAATCAATCAGTGGTAGGTAAAATAATCAATGGGGTGTTACCATCATGAATTAGATCATTGATGAAAAATTTTCTAAATAGTTGGTCATTTAGATGGCGGGAACCTTTCTGGAGCACAATAAAATCATCCAAGCATTGACTGAATCTTTTTTTAATTTCCCCAAAGGCATCCTTGTTTTCGTAAATGTTGATTGTATACTTATAACCGTGTCCTAATTTGGATCTCATTTGCTCCAAGTATTTTTTACCCAGTTCTAATTCTGCCTGATCATCGATTATGGTTAATAATTCGATTTCTTTTATTTTCTGCCCTACGGTCATTAGGATGGATTTCAGAGCAGTCTCATTTATGGGGTGCTTTTCTTGACATGAAAGCACCAATTTCATTGGAACCGTGTAAGCTATTGTTTGAGGAACCGCTATTACTATTTGGTTAAGATGATTGATAAGAGTTGTCGCTGTACTTCCAATTAATAATTTTTTTAAAAATCCAGTACCTTTCAAACCCAATAGTATAATATCATCCGGCTTAAGAAATCCTTCGAGATAATGAGTGAGTTGGTTAGAAACAGCTTCAAAGCTAGTTTTATTGTTATCCGGAGAAAGGGCGCTCTCTTCAAGATATTTCAATAATTTATTCTCCGCCTCTTTTTTATTAAACGCAATGATTGTATCTATTCTTTTTTTATTAGAAAGGGTAGGTGCAAGTCCATCCATTTTATGGACAAAAACCAAATCTAAATGAAAGGTTTCCTGCCAGTTACAAGCCAATCTTAATAGGGTGGGTGTATATGGGGAGAAATCTACTAATACGACTAATCTATTCATTTTGAGGTAACAATATTAAGGGCGTTATTTTTAGTTGGAATATATAAAATTCCCCTTGGAATCGAGAATCTATATTGGTATTTATTAATCAAGGTGTTTACTTTTTAAAGTAGTAAAGGGGAAGGTGATCCATAAAAAACAGACAAATCCAGGTTAAAAATAAAGAATACCTCAAAAATATTGGATGGACAATAGGATTGGTGATTACACCAATTCCTGAGAAAGGCGAGGAAACCCTATTGTATAATCCGGCTTAAATTTCCTTTCGACAGTGTATAATAAAAAAATTCACCTGCCTATTTAAAAAGCAGGTGAATTGGATAAAATCTGAATGGACACAAACAATGACTTGTAGTCATTCCTGGTTTGATAGTCAGCTACTATTTTTACAAAGTCATTGAATTGACATTAAGCGTTTTCCACTCTCGGTGCCCAATAAGTGCAATAGGCATCAGCATTTACAGGCCCTTTAAATAACTGGCATCCTCCGCATTTGCGTTTTTCTGTTGGAGGCAAGAACAATTGACAATTGGCGCAATTGTCATTCTCTAAAGGTGATTTTTCCTCATAGCCTAAACTTTTCCTTTTGGTTATCTCATCCTCGCTAAGCCCTGTTAGATTGGAACAATCTTTCACGTTTTCTAATTTGTACTCTTCCTGAGGCTTACCACAGTTGGTCAGAAAAAATACTATTCCCGTAGAAGCTATTATATTTTTTATGGATTTTCTTCTGTTCATACTTAATTGCACGATAATTATAGGTCATTGAAAATAAGCAGGTTTTGATATGAAAATTAATTTCCCCGCCGTTGAGAATTCAATGAAAACACTTTAATTATTCTGTTTTGGCTCTTTCTCCTTTGCCCACAAGAATATGATTTACTTCTTCAAGATATTCTTCTTTCCAAGACGCTTCCTTTTCCGAAAATTGGTATTTGTCATTTAAAACTTTCAGAATAGCTTCACCTGAGCCTGCGTTTGAACTTAAAATACCAAGCCTAAACCATTTGTTTTCTCCTTTTTCTACTAGGACCTTCGCAAGTTGGTCTGTGGTAAAATCATCCTCATAATTTCCCAAACTTAGAATTGCCTGAAGAGCTACAATTGGAGATTCATCATTAATTTTTGCTGCAATTTTTTCCTTCAATTTTGGGAAATTTTCAGCGAGCATTAAGGCATTTTTTCTAACACCATAATTGTCACTTTCTAAAGCAACTTCAACCATATCCTCTTCCAAAGCATCCATTGATTGTAACAAATACAATGCATGAAGTTGAGCATTTGGGTTTTCATTTGTTATTAGGTTTTTCAATAGCGGTACATAATCCTGCTTTGGGTTTTCCAATATCATTCTTTGGGCAGTCGTTCTCCACCAACCGTTTTTATTGGCCAGGTGTGATACTAGCGTTTCCGCATCCATGGAAGAAAAATCCTGGAATTCAGTTGTAGAGACACCCGTTTTAGGGACAACTCTGTAGATTCTACCACGATCCATACCATGCATAAAATCCATGTCTTCTTTTAGATCATCAGGAATCGATACAGGTGTTTCAATGTGTTGCCTGTAAAAATCTACCATAAATAGAGAACCGTCAGGACCAACAGTAAAGCCAACTGGTCTAAACCAAGGGTCTGTTGAGGCAAGAAATTCTTTGGCTATTTCTTCAGTTGCTCTTTTTGCGATTAATGTAGGACTGTTTTTGTCTTCTACAATGATGTCTCTGTGTACTAAATTACCAGCAACATCTCCTGTGAAAACATTCCCATTAAAGCCTTCTGGAAAGTTTCCTCCATCGTAAACTGTTCCACCTGAAGCTCCAGTGAAATGATCTTCAGCATATTCTACGCGGTTGAGCTCTTGTTCCTGATATTGTACATTTCTCCTTCTGGTACGCTCTGCTCTCCAATAAGGAGGAGGGGTGATCTGAAACATCTCAAGCTCATGGTCTGAAATGTTGTAATTTACTGAACTACTTGACAACTGTCCATGTCGCTCAAGGTATCTGCTTGGAATAACAGTTTGTTGGATGTGTAGTGTGTTTTGGGTAAAAAACTTATTTCCCCAATCATCAAATGTTTGACCAAACTGTGCAGTACCGCTTTCTTTTTCAAACAATCCTTTGTCCAATCGAAACCTGAAATCAGCACCTTTTAATTCTAACGGGTCTTCCCCTGGAGCATCTTTGTAAGTAACATCACTTCTCTGTCCATTATTTGCAGCATAGATCCAATTGTCAATACCCAAACGGAGATTGGTAATTTGTGCTTCAGAATTGTTTTCAAAAAAACCTGAGAAAATTGAGGTCTTCGTGTCCGCGACCCCATCATTGTTAGTATCCTTCAAATAATAAATATGAGGCGCCGCTGTGACCAATAGCCCACCTTTCCAAGGCATTAAGAAGGTAGCGTCAGCCAATCCATCTGCAAATATAGTAGAAGCATCTATCACCCCATCTCCATCAGTATCTTCCAGTCTTTTTATAACACCTTTGCCTTTACCTTCTTCAGGTTTGTAAGGGTAGTCAGGCATTTCCACTGCATAGGCGATTCCTTTTTCGTCAAAAACCAAATTCACCGGATCCTGAATATGGGGTTCAGCGGCAAATAGTTTCACCTCGAAATTTTCATGGATATTAAATGTAGAGATTGATTCTTCCGGACTGAGAGCTTCAGCATATTTGTCATCCTTACAGGAATATAATCCTATAAGTATGATTGCAAATAAAGTATGGGTAACGTTACCTTTCATAATTTTAGCTAATAGTTGACTTATTAAAAGCCTAATATCTTACAAATTTAGAAAGAAATGAAATTTTTTCCTTTCCAAAGAGTTTCACAACCCTTTTTTTATTTAAATGGGTAATTCTAGTGATTATTTTTCAAAGTCCAGTTTTTTCACAGGAGTAAACCCAAAAACATTATCTAGGAAAGAATAAGCCTCTTTTCGAGTATTAGGAGGGAAATCATGGGTGGCATCAGGGTATCTGACCTGTAAATTATCCGGAAAGCCCAACCAGTTATAGACAGGTTGAAGTTCAGCGATTCCTGATTTAACTCCCTCTACTGAAAAGTTGCTATCATGTAGGGGCGCATTGGTGAAAACCGGTCTTGGTGCTATCGAGGCTATGATATGGGTAAAATCAAATGGTAAATTAGCCTCAGGTAAAAGTTTTTTGATGGCGGGCATGTACCTGTCCTGTGACCAAGGGCCTAATCTTCCACCATAATTTTTAATTCCTACCTCCCCTATATCGTAATAATCAAAGGGGGTCCAGCCACAACTTGTCACTACTGCTTTTAATCTTGGATCATGTGCTGCCACGAATAAGGCATTGTGTCCTCCCAAGGAATGACCGATTACTCCTATTCTATCTGCATCTACTTCATCCATATCGGTGAGTGCATCCACGCACCTCATGTGGTTCCATATCGCTAAAATAGTTCCAGAGGCAAATCCATCTGTAGAGAAATCATGATCCATTTGTTCCCCAAAACTTGGGTAATCTGGCGCAATTACTACATAGCCCTTTTCAGCCAATTCACTGGCAAGGGCTCTATTTTCCAGTGGCCCTTTACCATCTACTATCTTTTTCCCCAGATCCCCTGTACTATGAAGTACCAGCATAGCCGGCGCCTTTATTTTAATGGTATGTGGAATATACAGAAAGGCTGTTACCTGATTTCGCTCATCGCTGGCAAAGGAGATATGATGCTTTGTATAGTTGTCTTCTACAGTAGAATCCAAATAATTTATTTCCGGACTTTTTAAGTGATCTCTAGAAGGAAGCGTACCCATGATTGAAGCCATGTTGTTTTTCCAGGACTCCTTTTTTTGCTCCCACTGATCCAATGTCCTCAATGAATTTTGGCTTTCACTTTCTAATACGAATGGGCTTTCAAGTGTGTTTTTTGGGATTTCTCTATGTAACATTTTCTTAATCGCCGCCATGATGATGGGCTCAGCTTCTGCCGTTACAGGGCTAGTGCCTACTTCATAGCCTCCCTCTGTATAGGCTGAGGAAGGGCCAATATAGAAGGGTCCGTAATCTCCATAGGCTGCCATGGTTACAAACAAATCTTTTCTTTCTGCTTTGGCTGCCAACTGGTATTCGATAAAAAGCTCTCCAGGCAAGTGGAGAATTCTTACATCTCCTATGGCCAAGCAGCTAACATCTATCTTTTTACCAAGAGCTTGCCTATTGTACCAAGCCAACTTTTGAACGTTATTGGTAAGCCACCTGGCATTTTGGGTAAGCATTTCTTGGGCAATTTCGGGTATGTTTTCCTTGGGTGTTAGAAGGATGGGCTCTTGTTGCCAATAAACATCCTCCTTAGTGATTTTTGTTTTAACTGTGTTTTGCCATGCCTTTTCCATTCCTGCAGCAAGTCTTTCAGCAAGGATTTTTCGGTTGATTTTAGCGCCATCATTGTATTTTCCGGCAGTTACATTTGCTCCTGCACCATTGAAATGAACATGCATTGCTTCTGGCACGGCCAATTGACGCATATACCTGGCTATTCCAGGAAAATCTGGATTGGCGATTTTGGTCAGGTAATAACTTTGTGGATGGACAGCATAGTAGCTAAATACCGCTAGAGGCTCTTCTTCATTCCAAAAGCTCACCAATGAAACCTCAGGATCTATTAATCCTTCTGGAAAATCTCGGATTTTCTTATCCTTTGTAGATGAAGTTCTTGTGTAGGCCACATGTCCATCCTTACCTAAAATTCTTCTGTTTGAAGCGACCTTCTCTACAATTCCTTTTCCTGTACCTATATGAGTTATAGGCTTGGCTTCCTTTAGACCTTTTTTTACAGCATTCGCTAAATTCTGCAATAATACCTTGTCGTAAGAACTTTCATAAGCTTTAGGGTCCAATCCTGCATCCTTCAAAATTTTCTCCGCCCCCCAATCACTTATGGGAGCATCGTGCTGATGTAAGGTATGGACGGCAACTCTTGATGGTAGGGTAGAAGCTGCTTTGGCAAGACTTTCCTTAAATGCATCCTGGCTTTCATTGGCTATTCCTATCCAGTCAATGGCGCAAATTACAATAGGTAAGCCGCTTCCAGAGATCACAATGCCTTTTGCACGTAACCCAAGATCATCCGTATTTTCTAATGGGTCATAAGCCAGTAAACTTCCTATAGGAGGAGTCGCATCTATATCAAAAACTGCTAAAGTAAGACCACTTTCCTGTCCAAAGCCAGCAATGGGGATCAGGTAAAAAATAACTAGAAATAAGGATAGATACAGATTTGATTTGATAAAATTCATAGTGGTTAATTTAAGAATATATTTTAAGGGTTATTACATTTTTCTAGGTGATGACAATGTCCTGTTTTACTTCATTTAAACAGTTAAACCCTTTTATAATGTGAAAATTCAGTATGTTTTTCGACGACACCTTCAAGTTAGGTTGGTTTTACCATTTAATGAGCGCTATTTTTCTATAGAATAGCAAATACCAAAAATATATTACTTAAATCCTATCAATGATTAATCTAGCGGTAATTTTCTTTCTTGACCTAAGGTTTTTTGTTGCCAAAGCGATTTGCTGAAATTTAGGATTTTAGGAATTTATTTGATTATAGTTGGAAATTACGATTTTAGGTAATGTTTTTATCATTGTTAGTGCTATAGTACTGATTTATGAAGGAATGTTACGGTAATTTTGTGTGAACAGTATCTTTTAGCTATTCTTTCTTGAAAGGAATGGGAATAATAATATCTTTGTCGAAATTAAAAATAAATCCAATTCTTTATAACAGTTAATAATGGAACAATTATTTCTCTATTTGGTCCCTTTTTTGGGTATTCTTGGCCTAGTGGTAATGGCCGTAAAATCGGCTTGGGTTACTAAACAGCCCACAGGTGATGAAAACATGGTGGAGTTGGCTGGTTATATCGCCAAAGGAGCGATGTCTTTTCTTAAAGCAGAATGGAAGGTAATGGGCTACTTTGTGGTGATTGCAGCCATTATTTTAGGTTGGTCTGGTACTTTGTTAGACAATTCCAGCCCTGTCATTGCCATCGCATTCGTAATAGGAGCTGTGCTCTCCGCATTTGCTGGATATTTAGGGATGAAAATTGCTACCAAAACCAATGTAAGAACTACCGAAGCAGCAAAAACAAGTCTGGCCAAGGCCTTAAATGTTTCCTTTACTGGAGGAACAGTTATGGGACTTGGAGTAGCAGGATTAGCCGTTTTAGGTATGGGTGGTTTGTTCATTATTTTTTATAACATGTTCGTAGTTTCTACAGGTGGGGATGTAAATGGTCATGAGATGGAAACCGCCCTGGAAGTTTTGGCTGGTTTTTCTCTTGGAGCGGAGTCTATCGCCCTTTTTGCCAGAGTTGGTGGAGGTATTTACACTAAAGCGGCTGACGTAGGCGCTGACCTTGTAGGTAAAGTAGAAGCAGGAATTCCCGAAGATGATGTACGTAATCCCGCTACCATTGCGGATAATGTAGGTGATAATGTAGGTGATGTTGCCGGTATGGGAGCAGATTTATTCGGTTCCTATGTAGCCACTATATTGGCATCCATGGTTTTGGGTAGAGAAATAGTAAGTAATGATAACTTTGGAGGTATTGCTCCAGTATTATTGCCTTTGGTAATTGCTGGAATGGGTCTAGTGTTTTCTATCATAGGAACCATTTTTGTTAAAATTAAATCTGAAAATGGAAATGTTCAAGCAGCCCTAAACAGAGGCAATTGGTTTTCAATTCTATTAACTGTAGCAGCTTCGTTTTTTGTTATCGATTATATGTTACCAGAGGGTGATTTGGTGATGTTAAGAGTTAACTCAGCGGCATTTACTAAAATGGGCGTATTTGGAGCAGTCTTTATTGGTTTGGTAGTGGGTGCTTTGATGAGTATTATTACCGAATACTATACAGCCATGGGCAAAGGCCCTGTGAATTCTATAATTAGACAATCCTCTACCGGTCATGCTACTAATATTATTGGCGGGTTGGCTGTAGGCATGCAGTCCACAGTACTTCCTGTTTTGGTGTTAGCTGCGGGTATTTTCACCTCTTATATGTCAGCAGGGTTATATGGCGTGGCCATAGCTGCTGCAGGGATGATGGCTACTACGGCCATGCAACTCGCTATAGATGCATTTGGTCCTATTGCTGACAATGCAGGTGGCATTGCAGAAATGGCTGGTCTTCCTAAAGAAGTGAGAGAAAGAACAGATATTCTTGATGCTGTAGGAAACACCACGGCTGCCAGCGGTAAGGGTTTTGCAATCGCATCGGCTGCTTTGACAGCCTTGGCATTGTTTGCTGCTTACGTAGGCATATCAGGAATCTCTACCATAGATATTTATAAAGCCGATGTGCTTTCAGGCTTATTTGTTGGGGCAATGATTCCTTTTATCTTTTCCGCTCTAGCGATAGCAGCAGTAGGAAGAGCGGCAATGGATATGGTCAATGAAGTTAGAAGGCAATTCAAAGAAATTCCTGGAATAATGGAGTATAAGGCAAAGCCTGATTATGAGAAATGCATTGAAATATCTACTAAAGCCTCCATTAGAGAAATGGTAGCGCCAGGTGCTATAGCCTTGCTTTCTCCCATAGTGGTAGGTTTCCTTTTTGGACATGAAGTACTCGGAGGAATGTTGGCAGGAGTCACGGTTTCCGGTGTTTTGATGGGTATCTTCCAAAACAATGCAGGAGGAGCTTGGGACAATGCTAAGAAATCATTTGAAAAAGGCGTAGAGATTGACGGGGAAATGTATTACAAAGGATCAGAACCACACAAGGCCTCTGTAACTGGTGATACCGTTGGTGATCCATTTAAAGATACCTCTGGACCATCCATGAATATTCTGATCAAATTGACCTCCATCGTTTCAATTGTGATTGCACCTTATATTCCTTTGGACAGTCCCTTAGGTTTAACACATAATGTAAATTCAGAAACTGAAAAAGTGGTGCAAATGGTACCTGAAAAGACTTCAACAACAGAAGTAATTAAAATAGATTAAATATTAAGATATATAATAAAGGCCCCTGGAACATTTAGTTCCAGGGGCCTTTATCATTAGATATTGCCTATAATTCCTATCCTTGGGATGTAGGAAACTTTTAGGATTTTTGAATAAATAAAGTATCTTTGACAGGCAGGTTGTTTTTTAATTCATGCATTTTAATCAAGTCAGGGATTTTGTATAATCTTTGGATTTAACCTCAATAAAAATCGATTAGTGACACCGTCCGAAATAAAAATAAGTGAAATTGCAAATGATAAATTTAGTGAATAGTATTGGTAGGAGGAATCTCTTATTCCTAGTTTTATTTTGCATTATTTCACCAAAATTTTTGGCATGGTCAGCAATTGACACCAATAATTACACACTTAAAGGCAAGGTTGTATGCATAGATCCGGGTCATGGTGGCACAGCAGCTACAGATGATTATAGGGTAGGTCCTTCCGGTGAAAGGGAAGAATGGGTAAATCTGAGGGTAGCTCTTCTCCTTAGCGAGATGTTGAAGCAGTCAGGGGCTAAAGTTATTCTTACAAGAACCACAGATACTTTTATCCCGTTGGCTGAACGGAGTAAAATTGCCGAAGAAAATGAGGCAGATCTATTTGTATCTATTCATCACAATGCTACAGCTGATTCCAAAGTAAATTTTCCTATTGTCTATTTTCATGGAAGTGCAGAGGAAAACCGAGCAAGCGTTGATTTTGGAGAAAAGGTTGCGGAAAAATTGGTAAAGCACCTCTTTAAAGGAAAAGGACCTTATAGCTTGGTATCTGATTTCACTATATTTTCAAGCTCAGGGGCAAGTGTTTTGAGAGGAACCTATGGCATTCCAGGTATAATAGGAGAGGCTACATTTTTCACCTCCCCAAAAGAGGAACAAAGGTTGAGATTGCCTGACTACAATAAAAAAGAGGCTCGAGCATATTATGAGGCCATTGCTTCGTTTTTTGAAGCAGCTGAGGTCCTTAATATATCCGAAAAAGATGACCCATCTAAAGTTGTTCCTTTTGAAGTTTTTCAGGAAGCAGAAAGGATGCGACCGGAGGCAAAAATGTGGAGAGCAAATTTTTTAAAGGGAAAAAAGCTTCTTAAGAAAGGTGGGGATAAACGATTGGCGGAGGCATTTGATCTATTGACGCTTTCAGCCAGGTCCTTTCCAGATTCATATGTTGCGAAGGAATGTCATGAATTAAGGGTGGAGATACTCAGGAGGCAACAGAAGACCGAAGCGGTAGAGATGGAAGAAAAGCGGCTTCGTTTTTTTTATCCTTGATCCCGGATTAGGAAAGTCATGGAAATTATAAAGAGGGTCAAAAAGGCCAAGGTGCTTCAATATTAATAACCACGTGTGAAAACCCGTAGATTAGAAAAAAAAGCACCATTTAGGCGGTATAATTGCTTTTTTTCGACAAGAATGCTGTGAAAAACCGACCCAAGTTAGTTACAGAACATTACTTTTCGAATGTCTTAGAATCTGGGTTGAAAATCATTGGTTTCTTTTGGTTAGTTCAGCTTGCAACTGAAAAATTACATTTTTTAATCCAGTATTAATCTCCATGATTTTTGAAGATAAATTTCCCGATTGATTTTCCATTTCAGCCAAATGCTCCACTTCTCTAATTACAGGCATAAGACTAGTAATTTTTATATTGTCTATACTTGGCTTTATTTGATGCGCGAGGTCACGGATAACTGTGAAATTATTATTATCAAGGGCTTGGTCAAATCCAGTGATGGTATTTTCAGACTGAGCGATAAAAAGCCTGGTCATCTCACTAATGAACTCATTACTTCCACCACTTATATCCTCTAAATTCCCTAAATCATATAGTTTTTCCTGGCTGTTTTCCATTTTTCTCTGAATATAAATTTATTTGTAAATATACAATTTGCTGGGATATAAACGAATAATCGAATTCTTAGTTTTTTTACTGTATCCCAAAAAAATAGGCTTAAATTGTGTCTTATTAAACAAAATCAGGATTTAATTATTTTTATTCATGTCAGATTTGAATCATTATTCCAAGATTGCCACTGAGTTAGGCGTTCGCGAAAAGCAAGTAATCAGTACGGCCAATTTACTGGATGAGGGAGCAACAGTTCCTTTTATTTCCAGGTATAGAAAAGAAGTCACCGGAAGCTTGGATGAGGTTCAGGTGGCTGCTGTTAGAGACAGGTTACAGCAGTTAAGGGATTTGGACAAGCGAAAGGAAGCGATAATAAAATCCATTGCTGAACAAGAAAAACTAACAGATGAGCTGACTGAAAAAATTAAGGCAGCAGAGACCATGTCTGTTTTAGAGGATATTTACCTTCCCTTTAAACCAAAAAGAAGGACGAAAGGTACCGTGGCAAAGGAAAAAGGACTTGAGCCATTGGCCCATTTAATTTTCGAACAAAATTCTCTTGATTTAAATAAGTCTGCAGAGGAATACCTAAATGAAGAAAAGGGGGTAGGGTCAAAAGAAGACGCTTTAAATGGTGCAAGAGATATTATAGCTGAATGGATCAATGAGGATGCTGAAATAAGAAAGAAGTTAAGAAAGTTGTTCATTGAAGAAGGGGAATTTGTGTCGAAAGTCATTCCAGGTAAGGAAGCTGAAGCGATCAAGTATAAGGATTATTTCGATTGGAAGGAACCTGTCAAAACTGCTCCATCGCACCGTATTCTGGCTATGCGAAGAGGTGAAAAAGAACTTTTCCTGATGTTAGATACTGGCCCTGATGATCAGAGTGCCATAAAAATAATTGAGAAAGCAGTTGTAAGAGAAAACAATACCTCTTCAGAACAGGTAAAGCTAGCCGCAAAGGATGGTTATAAAAGACTACTTAAGCCTTCTATGGAGACAGAGGTAAGGTTATATGCCAAGAAAAAAGCGGACGAGGATGCCATAAAAGTATTTACAGAAAACCTCAGACAATTATTACTGTCATCACCGCTGGGGGAAAAATCAGTTTTAGCGATAGATCCAGGGTTTAGGTCTGGCTGTAAGGTGGTATGTCTTGGCCCTCAAGGGCAGTTCCTTCAAAACGAAACCATCTTCCCTAATGAGCCACAAAAGAAAACCATGGAATCAGCAGCTTTGGTGAAATATATGGTAGAGAAAAACTCGATTGAAGCCGTTGCAATAGGCAATGGTACTGCGAGCAGAGAAACAGAAAATTTTGTAAAAAACATAGGACTACCCAAGGAAGTTTTGATAGTGATGGTGAATGAAAGCGGAGCATCTATCTATTCTGCTTCGGATGTGGCGAGAGAAGAATTCCCTGATTTTGACCTTACTGTAAGGGGAGCAGTTTCTATTGGGAGAAGACTGATGGATCCATTGGCGGAATTGGTTAAGATTGATGCCAAATCTATTGGAGTAGGGCAATACCAACATGATGTGGACCAGGCTGCATTAAAAAATTCCCTTGATGACACAGTTATGAGTTGTGTAAATGGTGTAGGCGTTGAAGTGAATACTGCTTCCAAACAATTGCTAACTTATGTATCAGGTCTTGGTCCATCACTTGCACAAAACATTGTAAACTATAGAAATGAAAATGGGCCTTTTAAAAGCAGAGAGGAGATTAAAAAAGTGCCAAGGTTAGGTGAAAAAGCCTACGAGCAGGCTGCAGGATTTCTAAGGATTCGAAATGGGGCCAATCCCCTAGATAGTAGTGCCGTTCATCCAGAGAGATATGCATTGATTAATAAAATGGCCAAAGACATGGGAGTGTCGGTTGATGAGTTGGTAAAAACGGAGGAACTGTTACAAAAAATCCCGCTAAAGGAATATGTTAATGACCAGGTAGGGTTACCTACACTCAAAGATATCCTTGAGGAATTGGGAAAACCTGGCAGAGACCCAAGAGAAAAGTTTGAAGTTTTTCAGTTTGAGGACGGCGTCAACGAAATGAAGGACCTTAAAGTAGGTATGAAATTACCGGGTATAGTAACCAATATTACCCAGTTTGGAGCATTTGTGGATATAGGAGTACACCAGGATGGCCTTGTCCACTTGAGCCAAATGGCAGATAGGTTTATCAAGGATCCCAAGGAAGTCGTAGCTGTTAATCAAAAAGTGATGGCAACGGTAATGGAAGTTGACATGCAAAGAAAACGAATTGGTTTAAGCCTTAAGTCAGATCCATTTTCCGCCAATACTTTTTCTGTCCGAAAAGAAAAACCTCGTCGTAAGCAACAAGAGAGTCAAAAGGAAGTAAAAGAAAGTATGGAAGACAAACTTGCCCAATTGAAAAAGAAATTTGGCAATTAAATCTATCACCCTTATCGAACTACATTGATTTAGCATTAAGCCTGTGGGAATATTTTTCCACAGGCTTTTTTTGTGGACACGTTGTCATTTAGTAGTAATCATGTTGGTCTCTGTTCAACCAGCAAAACCCGTGCTTCACATTGAGCGATAAATAGCTGTAATCAGGGTTTTAGCCTATGTGTCCTTGAAAGTAATTATGAGCTTTCTTCTGTCTGAATAATTGCCGGAACAAAAGTTTAAAATTTAAAATTTTTAAACTTTTGTTCAATTAAAATAGGTTAATTAAAATAACATATTTATTTTTATAATGTTGATTAAATAAACATAATGAAAAAATGAGAGACCTAAATAACATAAGTTTTACGACGAAAAAATTGATTTCTGGCAATCTCCAGGTGAAATTTCATGTCCAAAATGCTTCAAGACCCAGTTATGGATACCTTTTAGTCAATCAGGCTTTTTCTGATGAAGATATTATGGAGGAAATAAAGTTAAGATTGAACTTGCGCGAGCAATCTAAAATGGACTTATTAAAGTTTACCTTTAAAAATCAATGGAAAGATGACCACCAATTCTACTTGTATTCAGCATGAGTTTTTTGGCAAGCAACCTTAAGGTTTTACGGAAAAAATCAGGACTAACCCAAACCCAATTGGCAGAGGAACTTGGGGTGCAAAGAACCATGATCTCTGCCTATGAGGATGGCAGATCTGAGCCACGGCTTTCGACGATTATGACATTGACAAAAATTTTTGACGTGTCAATAGATGAGTTGACAAGTTGGGATATTGCGGCCAAAGGGCGTCAATTTTTGCAACGAGAAAAGTTAAAAATACTCACAGTTACCTTAGATCAAAATGATCAGGAACGGATCAGCATGGTGGGTAAGAAAGCATCAGCAGGTTATCTAAATGGATACGCCGACCCTGAATACATGGAGAATTTACCCAACTTCGGACTGCCAAATCTAACAGGAAATCAAACTTACAGGGCTTTTGAAATAAGTGGGGACAGCATGTTACCCTTGATACCCGGGACTATTGTTGTTGGCGCCTATCTTGAAAGTCCGGAAGAAATTAAAAATGGCAAAACGTATGTTTTGGTGACCAAAAATGATGGTATCGTTTACAAAAGGGTATTTAACTATATCGCCGAGAGAGGTAAATTATTTGTCGTCTCTGATAATCAAAGTTATAAGCCATACGACATTTCTATTCAGGAAGTGATTGAAATATGGGAAGCCAAAGCTTTTATAAGTACTCATTTTCCTGACCCTACTCCAGGGGTACCGATCTCACTTGAAGAAATAGGTAAAATGATTTTAGAAATCAAATCTGATATTAGAAAAATAACCAGTCATTAATACCATGCAAACCATTATAAAAGGTCACTTAATGACTGTATAATTTTTTTCTTCGCATCAAAAGATGGATCCAGGTTAATGATGCCATTCTCAAAGCCATGCCAAAATCCATCCCCACAATCGAGGTATCTCCCATTTTTTTCAGGTTGTTCCTCCATTGCCAACTCGTAATCATAATCAGGAATAAAAATCAGTGAGGCAAGTTCCCTACCACTTTCCCAATCCATTTCCTTTTCTTTTCCATTGACATTCAGCACTACTTTCCGTAAAGAAAATTTATAAACGATATCGACCAAGGTTTTTTTATCGTTTTTAATTTCAAGATACCTGATTTGCATTGGGGCCTCTTTTTTGCTGATTTCATAGATGGCTTGAATGAAATCCTGGCAAGTGATGTACCAATCTTCTTGATTTAGGGGGATGTCACGGATCATCTTTCCATGGACATCTTTTGCAAGCAATTTTATCCCGCCCTTTTCTCCGAGGGTTTTTAGATTAGACCATTTTGAAGCAGAATAAAGCTTTTTGAAAATTCCCTCCCAAAGCTTAGGGATTTCACCTTTATACCCATAATCATCAGCCATAGTAAATCCTTCATCTATTATCTCTTCAGGGTTTAGGCTTTCTCTATCCGTATACTGAATGTCAAATTGAGTATTTACAAAATTTTTGCTGAAGGAGAGTTTCAGCTTAAAAATATGGCTAAAAGGAGGGGGTACTTCTCCGGTGATAAAATCAATTTCCAATCGTACAATGTCGTCTGATTTTAAATGCATATTTTTAATTATCTGTGAACAAGCACAAAATTAATGCTTAATACTAAAAATAAGGGATAAAAGTGAAATTTCCATCCAGCTATTTATTGTTTAGGCCAATTTCAGAATAAAATAGAATAGCAAATGAAAATTGTTTCGGATTATAGACGACATTTGATTTTATGGATGATTGGGAAAAAAACATTGATATAGTGGTTCAGGATCTTTATCAGAAAGGCTGGTCTGTAGTCGATCACTATATCTCAGAAGATTTCAGGATAGATTTACTTCGTGAACAGAAAGAGCTGTTGAAGCATGGACAATTTAGATTGGCAGGAATTGGAAGCGGAGAAACTTTTTCAATAAAACCTGAGATAAGAAGTGATAAGGTTCTTTGGATGGATGAAAACCTATTGACACCAATACAGGAGGTTTATTGGGAAAAAATGGATGGCCTAAAATCGGCTATTAACCGACGTTGTTTTTTGGGTCTAAAATCCTTTGAAGCCCATTTTGCCATGTATCCACAGGGTTCATTTTATTCGCGTCACCTGGATCAGTTTCAATTAGTCAATTATAGGATTGTTAGTGTTATTCTTTACTTGAATGATACTTGGGAAGATTCCGATGGGGGAGAACTGAGAATGTATTTCACAAGGCCAGACGAGATAGAAGAGTACCAGGATTTTCTCCCTTTGGGAGGTAGGTTGGTCGCTTTTTTAAGTGGAGAAATACCCCATGAAGTTTTACCGACAACCAAAGAAAGGATAAGTATTACAGGCTGGATGAAGGATAGGGATTAAGGACTTGTCTGATTATTCGTTTATTTGATCAGGGGTTTTTTTAAATTCTTTGATGCGCATGGGCATTGCATCTATTGTTGCAAAAAGTGCCTGCCAGTCAATTGTATCACTTTCATTTTTCAATTTAGAGGATCCGTCTTTCCCTATAAGAACGTAGCTGTGTTGCTTTGACCCCATCTGGTAAAGCTGTTTTACCTTTTTTTGATAAACAGGTTCGAAACTATAAGCGGAATTACTAATTAGGCTGTCACCAAAATAAAAGTAGATCAAGTCACGATCATTGAGTTTTTTTTCAAGATCTTCTGTCAAATTAAACTCCATTTCCTTTAATTCATGGTCTGAAGGGAAAACCAATAAAATACGGTTTTTCCATTGGAGATCTGAGAGTGTGATATTTGATTGTGAAAATGTGCTGCCAATAATAAATAAAAAAGTGATCATAAACTTCATATTTGATTTGTTTATACTTTATGATAATATAACAATTTAAAAGGAGAATTGTTCTGATCATTCTTGTGTAGACATACTATTAATAAATTTAGTAGTCGATTGTTAACAAGGGGTTTAACCGGGATTTAAAGTCAGGTAAAAAGTGACGTTATGTAGTTAACTTAGGTTGGTATTTTAGCGCATATTTACCTACCACGGACTTGTACCCGTGGTTAATAAAATTTCGCCCTTCTTGGGCTGGAAGCTAGGAAACTATTTTAGGTTCAATAATTACCACTAGAAACCTACACAACTTTAAAGCGCTAGATTGATTGGATTATGTTCAAGAATAGCGCTATTACCTATTCTGGGTTTAACTTATGCTGGATCCGGGATTAGTAGGTTCGTGTGGACTAAGCAATTTCAACTTTCCTTCCGAGTCCTCAGCCATTAAGATCATCCCTTCAGAATCAATTCCAGCCATCTTTTTTGGGGCCAGATTAAGAAGCATTGTCACCTGACGTCCTACCAAATCCTCTGGTTGGAATTGCTCCGCTACTCCACTAAGTACTGTTTTGATCCCTATGCCTGTATCAACTTTTAGTTGAAGCAGTTTTTTGGATTTTTTGACTTTCATCGCTTCTATGATGGTTACGACGCGTAAATCCAATTTCACGAAATCATCAAATGAGACAGTGTCTTTCATTGGGGTAGCCCTGTATTTAGTCGCTTCATTGCGTTTTTTGCTATCCAAAAGTTTTTGAATCTGCGCTGCTACAGTGTTGTCCTCTATTTTCTGGAAAAGCAAGTCAGCTTTTTCTATCATGTCTCCTTCTTTTGCCAAATCCATCGTCCCCGCATCATGCCAGTTTAATGAGCCTAAGCCAAGCATATTTTTGATTTTCTCAGCAGTGAAAGGTAAAAAAGGCTGAGATAAAATAGAAAGGTTGGCTACTATATTTATAGCGATATTTAGTATTGTTGACGTCCTTTCCTGATCTGTTTTGATGGTTTTCCAAGGTTCAGTTTCAGCCAAGTATTTATTGCCTGTTCGCGCAAAATCCATCATTAATGCAAGGGACTCTCTAAACCGATATTTCTCTATCGATTGGGAGATTTTATCTGGATACCCTTTTAAGGTACTTATCAGTTCCTCATCAACAGGTTCTAACCCATAATTTTTGGGAACTTTTCCTTCAAAATATTTATGAGTCAACACGAGAGCCCTATTGACAAAGTTTCCAAAGATGGCTACTAATTCATTGTTGTTTCTTGCCTGAAAATCTTTCCAAGTAAAGTCGTTGTCCTTGGTTTCAGGAGCATTGGCTGTCAGTACATACCGCAAAACATCTTCCTGACCAGGAAATTCATCTAGGTACTCATGCAACCAAACGGCCCAGTTCTTGGATGTTGAAATTTTTTGGCCTTCCAAATTAAGAAATTCATTGGCAGGCACATTCTCAGGCAATATAAAGTCTCCTAGGGTTTTTAAAATTGCTGGAAAAGTAATGCAATGAAATACAATATTGTCCTTTCCTATAAAGTGAACCAGTTTGGTTTCCTTGTCTTTCCAGTACAACTCCCAATCTTTCCCTTGTTCTTTGGCCCATTCCTTTGTAGAGGAGATATACCCTATGGGCGCATCAAACCAAACATATAGCACTTTGCCTTCAGCTCCAGGAATAGGGACTGGTATCCCCCAATCCATATCGCGGGTCATTGACCTGGGTTGGAGCCCGTCTCCTGACTCCAGCCAGCTTCTACACTGCCCCAAAACATTGTTTTTCCAGTCGTTGGCATGTTCCTCTAGAATCCATTTTTTCAGAAAGGAAGTATATTTCCCAAGGTCCAAAAACCAATGTTTTGTCATTTTAAGAACGGGGGTATTGCCACTTAGTTTTGATCTTGGGTTGATCAGGTCAGTGGGGTTGAGTGAGGAACCACATTTCTCACATTGGTCCCCATAAGCTTCTTCATAACCGCAGTATGGGCAGGTTCCTTCAATGTACCTGTCTGCCAAAAATTGATTGGCTTCCGCATCGTAGTATTGCTCCGTTTCCTTTTCATCAAACTCACCTTTTTGGTACAATTCAGTAAATAACTCACTGGCTGTTTCATGATGGACAGGTGATGTGGTACGGGAGTAATGATCAAAGCTAATTCCGAACTTCTCAAAACTACCCTTCATTATCCCATGGTACCTGTCGACAACCTCTTGTGGACTGATTCCTTCATTTTTGGCTTTAATGGTTATGGCCACGCCATGTTCATCAGATCCGCAAACGTAGGCTACATCCCGCTGTTGCAATCTTAAATACCGTACATAAATATCGGATGGAATATAACAGCCTGCCAAATGTCCAATGTGGAGAGGGCCGTTAGCATAAGGTAATGCAGAAGTAATGGTATATCTTTTGAAGTTCTTTTCGCTCATAGAATGCAAAGATAGGCAAAATTGATTTTGAGTGAAATAGGATGGTGCATTTATCCTTATTGTCTGCTGAAGCTTTTCTTGGCGAATAACATTAATGCTTTTGGCCTTTCAAAGGCTGGAACAAAAGTGATAGATTGAGTAATTTCATTATAAGACCATTAACCAAACTTAACCTAGATAAGAAAATTGTAACTTCCTATTTTAATTCTTCATCAAACCCTTTCGCCAAAGCAGTAAGTTTGGCTACTGTCTCAGAATACTGATTGGCCATATTGTCTTTCTCTGCAATATCCTGATCCAAATTATATAGCGCTACTTGAAATTTACCCTCTGACTTTTCATTCCATCCTATTGATTTTTTTAGATGAAGTTTCCATTTACCAAGTCTAACTGCTTCAAGCTCACCATTTCTTGCGTAAAAAAAGAATGGACGCTCAGGAAGTTTATTTGTTTCAGGAGCAAATAAAAACGTACTAATGTCTATCCTGTCCATTTGTAATTCGCTTGGAATTTTAGAGGAGGATATTTTTGCAAGGGTAGGAAATAAGTCCAAAGTACTGACAAATTCATCTGTAACTTTTCCATTGGGGATTTTGCTTGGCCAAGCAAAAATTCCTGGCACACGCTGCCCACCTTCCCATGTTTGGGCTTTCTTCCCCCTTAGTGGTTTGGCTGAGCCTTTTGCTGGGCCATTGTCGGAAGTGAAAATAAAAATGGTGTTTTCATAAATACCTTCTTCTTTCAACGCTTTTATTATTTCACCTGCACTCCAATCTAATTCCATAATTACATCCCCATAAAGCCCATTTTGACTTCTACCTTTGAAAGCAGGAGAAGCATATAGCGGTGTATGAGGCATATTGTGCGCCAAATAAATAAAGAAAGGTTTCTGATCCCTATTTCTGATTTGTTTTACAGCTTCTTCAGTGTATCTTTTTGTTAGGAATTGCTGATCAGGTCCACTTTCAATTAACTCAGTGTTTCGGTAAAAGGGAAGGGGAGGCGACTGAAAATCTATGTTTTTATAATAGTAGTTGTCCATGTCATTAGAATACGGCACACCATAAAATTTATCAAAGCCTTGATTGTTAGGTATAAACGCTTCCTTGTGCCCTAAATGCCATTTGCCAATGCACGAGGTAGTATATCCGCCATCTTTTAGCAATTCTGCCATCGTATATTCATTGGGCGATAGGCCTCCATCTGAATAAGGGAAAAGCACCGCCTCATTAAGATTGCTTCTTTTGGGATAGCGACCGGTGAGTAAGCCTGCTCTTGAAGGCGTACAAACTGTAGCGGGAACATAAAAATTGGTAAACCTTATTCCTTCAGCTGCCAACTGATCTAAATGCGACCTTTTTTCGTTGTTGTTTTTCTTTTTTACTCTTGATTCGGCAATTGCTCAGATCCAACCTGAAATCATCCCTATGCCTTACTCCTATAAATTGATGGATGGTGAGTTTTTGTGGGACCACCAGGTAGGGCTTCTGAAGGATGATTTTCCTGACCAAGGCACTTACCTTCAGCAGGAAGATCACAAATATGGTAGAAAATGGGCAGGTGCTTTTGCCCCTTTAGCAGCAGTTTTTGATTTTGAGGTGAATGACTTTGATGTCACGCCGGAAGAAAGGTCACTTATCCTGGGAATACAGGCCAATCTTTGGACAGAAACTGTTGACAACGAGCAACGGTTTGATTTCTTGATGTACCCAAGGATAGCTGCTTTGGCAGAGGCTGTTTGGTCACAAAAAGAGGCCAAATCCTATTCGATGTTTATGAATCGGCTATCGGTTCACTTGGAAAAATACAAAGCTGAAAAAATTTATTATTTCGACCCCTTTGAACCCAGCCATCACCCAGAACCGGTGTATGAACCCTGACAGGTGAGGGTATTTTGTTGTACTACCTGTCAGGGTTATATACAGTAATATGGGGTAGCATTAATTGTCTATAGAGGTTCCCACCATTTGTTTAAATTTCCAGCTTGTCTGATCGCCGGTATCTCCCTGAGTTTGTTTGAGGATAACTCCTATGATCTTTTCTTTGGGGTCTGCGAAATATTGGGTGTTAAAATAACCTCCCCAGATAAATGTGCCTGGAGATCCTAGACCGCCTTTACCTTGACCTTGCTCAGTCAAAACCCCAAAGGCCAGTCCGTAATGTTGGTCACCATCGCCAAAAAGTTTCATGGTTTGATTGGCCATCATGGTGGTAATGGTGGTTCTGCTCAAGAATCGTTGTCCATTAAGCTCCCCGCCATTTAGGTACATTTGAAGAAAAGTTGCATAGTCTTTTGCAGTACTGGAGAGTCCGGCACCACCAGAGAAGAATGATTTTGCCCCTTTGATGGGATAATTGACATCGTAGAAAGTATTGGGATAATTCTCCCATTGGTTATTCACTTTATGCTGGATGGCCACAAGGCGATCTGCTTTGGAAGCAGGAAAGTAAAATCCTGTATCATCCATACCTAATGGTCCAAACAAGTGTTGTTGTAAATACGCTTCGAAGGACATTCCTGAAATCACCTCTATGAAATAACCCAATACATCAAGCCCCATGCTATAAAGATACTTCTCTCCTGGGTCATTGTGAAGGGGCAATTTTGCCAGCTTCAAGACGACCTCCTTGATAGTTACTGGTTCAGTGGTAAACGCGTCTGTTGTTCCGGCTTTGTGATAGAGCATCTTCATTCTTTCATCCCCATCTATTACGCCATATCCAAGTCCTGAAGTATGCGTAAGCAGCTGCCTAATAGTGATTTCCTTATTGGCCGGTCTAGAGGTATAGGTAGTGTCAGAATACCGGAAATTGACCAATACTTCTAGATTTTTAAATTCTGGTATGTATTTGGAAATAGGATCATCCAAACGGAATTTTCCTTCCTCCCAAAGCATCATTACAGCAGTTGAAGTGATAGCTTTTGATTGGCTGGCTATTCTGAAAATAGCATCTTTTTGTAATTTTTTTCCGTTGGCATCCGCATTGCCGTAGGCTTCATGAAAAACAATTTTCCCATTTCTTGCTATCAAGGCCACAGCACCGGGAATGGTATTGTCTTTTAAGGATTGTTTCAACATATTATCAATACGATCCAATCTTTCTGGAGAAATGCCCACACTCGAAGGCGAAGCCTTGGTTAAAGGTGGTGATTTCTGCCCAGAAGTAGTTTGAGCATCAAGGTCTAGGCTAGTGAATAAAATAATTATTAGCCAGTAGTATGGGTTTTTAAGAGTCATAGGCATGGTTATCTGGTTTTAAGTAATTTTCAGTTTCAAAGTAGCCAATTTCTAATTTAATTCCACACGGTTTTTTAGCAGTGGGATGCTTTTTTTATACCCAAGATCAATTTCAGTAGTTGCTTTGTCAAAGGAACAACTAGGTTTATATTTTTTTGCCTGAAGGGCTATTCTTAAGCCACATATTTCCTGATTTCTTTAGCTATATATTTTCGCTCCAAAATCCATAGCAAAATCATGTTTTTAATTGGTGGTTAATTTTCTCAATCTCCTAAATAAGTCTAATTTTGAACTGTAAATTTTTGGTAAATGTGAATTCAGAAAAACAGCGAATTATTCTTTGGTCAGTTGTCATCAGTATTGTATTACTGGCAGTAAAATTCTATTCTTATATCCTGACGGGTTCAAATGCGATTTTAACGGATGCCTTAGAAAGCATTGTAAACGTAGTGGCTTCATTCTTTGCCCTTTACAGTATTCGCCTAAGCGCTGTCCCAAGAGACAAAAATCACCCCTATGGTCATGGAAAGATAGAATTTTTCAGTGCTGGAATTGAAGGGGCTTTGATCATCGTTGCCGGAATTTTCATCCTTTATCAGTCACTATACGCGCTATTATTTCCCCAGCCCCTGATGGAATTGCTTTTAGGTATGGTGTTGATCGGCTTTTCAGGTTTGGTTAATGGGGTCTTGGGCTTTATTTTGCAGAAAAAAGGGAAGGAATT
>Ga0222651_1000116_pt1 | contig 60784 bp, 53 predicted proteins | sample AntAcemetagen369_FD_179855 | JGI IMG/M metagenome (GOLD analysis project Ga0222651, IMG submission 179855) | Saline water microbial communities from Ace Lake, Antarctica - #369 | ecosystem: Environmental > Aquatic > Non-marine Saline and Alkaline > Saline | place: Antarctica: Ace Lake...
TTGTTTATTACCGGCATTCAACCCGAAGCCGACAATAAATTTCATTATAGCCCGTCATGACCCTTCTCAAGAAGCGGTAAACTAGAAAAACTAATGCAGTGGTTGATTTTGTCCGCCGCAGCGGATCAGCACGTAATAGAATAGCTATTACATATTTTTAGTTTAATCTGGGAAATTTATCTTTGTGATTTCCCCAATTTCTTTAATACTGTATATGTCTGAAAACCGCTAGAAACCTGCAGTATGGATTTTCGGCTTCTAGAGTTACTATTATTTGATTAAAATATGCTAACTATTGTTAACGTATTTAAACCAAATGCCTAATTTGCATGAATAATTAAAATATAAAGGTCAGGGTATTTTATTTAAAAAGAATAAATCCTCTATCAGGGTAGATTTAGAAATTTATTTAAAATCATATTTTAAGGCTTTTGAAAAATGCGAATGTCTGACAAGATTGGGAAGGTAGTATGCCAAATAATAGTTTAAAGTCGTATAGGACAATAGCCTGATATGTTATTGTTTCCTTCATACAACCTTACTATAAAAGTCAAATGATGGAAACGTAAAAGAAAAATATTCTTCCAACACCTTTCTAAAATTATGTAAGCTGAACAGTTATTTTTAAAGATTCGAAAAAAATGATAAAGTTTTTTTACGTTATACTACCCCTTTGTTTTTTTTCGCTATTGGTGTTTAGTCAGGAGAAAATCGAAAAAGAGATTAAAGTATCTATTAACAGTGTGCCGGACAAGGCCATAAACTGGTTAGATGAAGTGTTTAATCAAAAGAAGAAGCTGAAGTGGTTTATAGAAAAAGGAGAAGATAAGGTTAGTTACGAGGCCAAGTTTATTAGAAAACGTGAGCGTTACAGTGTAGAGTTTAAAGAAGATGGGAATTTGGAAGACATTGAAATTTATGGAAATTGGAGAAAACTACCCTTAATGGTCAGAAATAATATTTCAGATTATTCGGAAGCTCAATTTTCAAATTTCCGAATAGTAAAGATCCAAATTCAATACAGTGGTACTGAAGAAGCCATAAAGAATTGGATAGATAACGACGAATTGGACCAATTAGTAATTAAATATGAAGTAGAATTTTATGGAGAAAAAGCGAACACAAAAAAATTATGGGAAGGATTATTTGATAAGGATGGACATATCCTGATGAGAAGAGAAATCATATTAACACCCTCTAATAATCTGTTTTTTTAATGCGTAAATTACTATTAATCTTTCTTTTATCTCTTCCAGCACAATTAATGGCACAAGGTACAGTCCGGCTATTTGGGTTTTTTCCGGAATTTCAGGTTGGGTTTAAAGCAACAGAAAAACTAAAAATTATTGGAAAAATAGAGAGTCAAAACGGCCTGGCCGAAAAGTTTGAAGGAAAGGACATTGATGCAAGGTATTTTCACAATCTCACTGATTTTCAAGGTTTTTTGGCAACCAAAATCAACCCTTTCATTGATATAGCTGGCGGTTATCAATATCGAGTCAATAGTCTTGGAGACAATAGCCACAGAACAATTCAGCAAATATCAATTCTTCAACTACCTGGGAACTATAAAATTGGACATCGGATACGCGCAGATCAAACCTACTCTCCATTCGAAAAAAATGAATATAGGTTTAGGTACCGGATTTCTTTTGAATTGCCCATTGAGGGGGGAAGTCTTGATCCCGGAGAATTTTATTTGGTGTTTAGTGACGAACTCATTTACAGTTATCAGGCAAGAGATAGTGGTGTTGAAAATCGTGTAGTGGCCTCTCTAGGCCACCTTTCTAAGGAAAAGCAAAAATTTCAGGCAGGAATCGACTATAGAACTGATCGGTTTTTTGATCCTGATCTTAGACACAGGAGTTGGTTTAAATTTGGCTGGTACTTGAATTTTTAGCGTTCAGCCTGTACTTACTTATACAAAACCATTCTAAACTGCTGATATTTTTACAAAATTAGTCAACCCTAGGAGGATAAATACAACCACGGGTGCCAACCCGTAGAAGACATTGAAAAGCGATACGATTATGTTTGTAAGAATACCCGTCAATTGATGGCTGTGATCAATGTCAAATTGCCTTCTTATAATAATTACCAGCTTGGGTGCTATATTCTGGTCCTTAAATGCGAGTTAAATAACAACGAGAGTTTGCCTTTTCACGTGAAGAACGGCAATCAATTTGCTATAATATCTGGCTTAGTAAATGTCTATGATTTTATAGTTTTGACCTTTCAAATTGAATGAATCGCCCTTCTTTTTTCCTTGCATTACATTGTAAATTGGGGCCTCAAGAGATATTCCAAATAGCATGTTTCCATCAACTTCAAATTGCTCTAAACTCACACTTGGAAAAAAAGTCATTTTATCCGTCTTTACTACCGCCCCGAGCGTTACTTCAGTAAAAATATTGTCTGCAGTTTTCATCTGTTTCAAAAAATCCAATTCTTCGATAACAAAATTTAATTCCCGGGAAATGCGGTTGATGATAAGGGCACTTTCGTTTTCTTGTCCTTGTTGGTCATATTCCTGGGGTTCATCTTGAGTTTGTCGCTCTCCCTCTCGTATTTCCTTTATCCTTTGTCTAAAATCTGATACGATACTTTCTTGATGATTAATGGCTTCATCCATCACTCTTTTCTTGTAGGCTAATTTTTCCATAATTGTTAAGGTGTTTTTGCTTATATTGCGTCAAAAAGGTTGCCAAAAATTCTATTTAAAGTTTTAATTTTATTGGTGGAGGCTTGAAGCACTTATCAATAGACTATTTCGTAAATAACTTAAAAATAGTCTTTTATTTTTGAATTTTTTAAAAAATATGTATCTTTAATAAAATCACAAACTGTAAAAACATGAAAATCGTAAAAAATTTAAAAGCTTTCGCTTTAATGACACTATTAATGGGTTTTTTCTTTACGTTCACGGTGACTTCTTGTGGTAACAAGAAGACTGAAAGTACCGAACAGACAGAAGAACACCCTGCAGAAGCAGATGAGCACCCGGCGGCGGATGAGGATGAACATCCTACAGACAGCACTGAGCACCCAAAAAAGGAGTAGTACAATTCATAAAAAAAGCGCTTTATTAGCGCTTTTTTTATGAATTAATTTATTCTTTTAAATGAAAATGTTGTTTTAGCCACTGCTGATTTCCCATCAATTTCCAACACTGGATATGCCATGAAGTTTACAGCACCTGCCTCTGGTCCAGGGTTTAGGACTAAATCTCTACCTCTGCTTAGCTCTATTCTGTTCGCGGGGTGGCGGCCAAAATAATAGGTTGAAAGGGCAGTGTATTTATTTCCTTCACTTATATCCACTGGCCACCATTTTTCTTCCGCATAAAATTCAGCCCAGCAATGGTAACCATCTATGCCACCTTCGTTTCTGTCTGAGGGTATGGCTGCACCTATAGAAAACCTAGCAGGAATGCCAACAGACCTTGCCATGGAAATAAATAAGGAATGAAACTCGGTACAGTTTCCAGTTTTGGTATCACAAGCATAGATCGAATCCCCTTTGCCATAGTCACCGTACTTCATGTACTTCATATTGTCTATGATATAATCGTATATAGCCCGGGCTTGCATAAGGTGACTATCTTTCTTTTTTTCTCCAATTGCCTCCAATGCCAATTCTCTGAACCTTCTTCCTACAGGCATTAAGGCACTCGATTCCAAGTAACGAGGGTCTATCTCACTTTTATCTTCATAGGGACCTTTTTCTTTTCGTTTTACATTGTAAACCAATGTTACCGGTTTGCCACTCTCTTCTGGGGTGAGTTCAAGGAATAGAATATCATTGTTATTTGCATCATCTTTGATGATCTCGTGTTTGCCTGGGACTTCTTGTTTTACAAGTTCTACTTCTTGGAAATCATCAGTGACGGCCACGGGAATCCACATTTTTGCGGCACCATCTATAGCGGGTAAAATAACTTCATAGTTAAATTGAAATTGATCTTCACCTTCTATTACTCCCAATAATTCATTACTTGCCTCAGCTACCGGAAGCCGATACCAGGTTTTGTCAGCTTTTTGCTTCCAGGTATAAAATGGTTTACCATTTAGTTTGTGAACGGTAGTCTCTGTCACCTCCATCGCTCCAGGTTCTCCTTCCATAAAAAAATCTACATCATAAACATCTCCACTGGTATCCGCAAGGTCTACGCAAGCAAAATGGCTGTTTGGACCAAGGTTTGATAAGTATTCTGTATGTACCCTCACCAATTGTAAGCGCAATAATTTGCTGTCGTCCCTAACAAGAAAATACCCTTCATTAGCCGCTGCTTTATTTGTTATAAAGGCTTTGATTCCATCTTCTATATCAGCGATGTTTACCTTTGGTATAGTTGCGGTTTTAATATCTGACTGATTAGTCTCCTTTTTGTCGGATTGGCAACCTACAAATGCTAAGCAACATAAGGACAGACTAATTAGCGGAGCAAAACACATTTTTTTTTTCATTATAAGCTTTTTAGTTGATGTGTTTAAAATGAATTATTTAACTCAAAGTTAGTGTTTCTAAATTAAATATCAAGTCAATGCAGGCTTATCCATTTTATTCGTTTCAACTGAAATAGAAAAGCTATTTGACATTTCGTTTTCAGTCCCAAACCGCTTTAAATAAAAAACTAAGGGATTGCTTTCCTAAGGTAACCAGCCATGGTTACTTAACAGCGTCTTCAAATCCAGGTTGAAAAGAGTAGTTTACTTTCTAAGGTATTTTATTTTATCAAAACCATTAATGTTTATATTGCACCTCAGTTTTTGACTTCTAATATGCAATTGAATTGACAAAACCACAAACCCATTAATCCAAAATTCATGAATTTTACCTCATTAGACCTGGCCATATTTGTTGGTTATTGTATCCTTATCATACTGATGGGATATTTTGTATCAAGAGAGAAAGATGGCCACGTAAAAGATTCCAATGATTATTTCCTGGCAAGTAAGGCATTGCCTTGGTGGGCAGTTGGGGCCTCATTGATAGCATCGAACATTTCAGCCGAACAATTTATTGGGATGTCGGGGTCAGGGTTTGCTCTTGGCCTGGCCATTTCCACCTACGAATGGATGGCTGCAGCTACCTTAATTATTGTTGCCATATTCTTTCTCCCCATTTATCTAAAGGAAGGAATTAGCACTATGCCTCAATTTTTGTTTAAAAGGTATGACAGCAGGGTAAGGACGGTAATGGCTGTATTCTGGTTATTGGTTTATGTATTTGTAAACCTTACCTCAGTACTTTATTTGGGAGCCTTAAGTCTTGAAACCATATTGGGAGTCCCCATGATGTATGGTATTGCAGGCTTAGCAGTGTTTGCGATGTTGTATTCAATTTATGGTGGGCTAAAAGCCGTTGCTTGGACAGATGTTGTTCAGGTATTCTTTTTAGTATTGGGTGGATTGGCCACTACTTACCTTGCATTGTCGATGGTAGGTTCAGGAGATATTTTTGCAGGGTTTGCAACACTCATAAGAGAAGCGCCAACTCACTTCAATATGATTATAAATGAAGGAGAAATGATGATTCCTGACGGTGCTGGAGGTGAAAGGGATGCCTATATGGATTTACCTGGGCTTTCTGTGTTAATTGGGGGTATGTGGGTGATTAACCTTAGTTATTGGGGTTTCAATCAATACATCACGCAAAGAGCCTTGGCTGCGAAATCACTGAATGAAGCTCAGAAAGGGATGATCTTCGCTGGATTCCTTAAATTATTAATGCCCCTTATAGTAGTGATACCTGGTATTGCCGCTTTTGTGATTGTTAATCAGGGCATGGATCCGGCATTTGCTGATTCCATGACAGATCCTGTTACCGGTATTATCAAGTCTGACAGAGCTTATCCTACATTACTGCAGCTACTTCCTTCAGGATTAAAAGGACTTGCCTTTGCAGCCTTGACAGCAGCTATTGTTTCTTCCCTGGCCTCAATGGCCAATAGTACTGCTACTATTTTCACCTTGGACATTTATAAAAATTTCTTCGATGAAAAGGCTTCCGAGAAAAAGCAGGTAAGAGTAGGTAGAATAACAGCCGTAGTTGCTTTTATAGTTGCTGCTATTGTCGCTCCGGCATTAAGAGAGTTAGATCAGGCATTTCAGTACATACAGGAATACACAGGGTTTGTGTCTCCGGGTGTATTTGCCATTTTTGTATTTGGTTTCTTTTGGAAGAAAACGACTTCAAATGCGGCATTAACCGCTGCAGCACTTACCATACCCTTGTCTGCCGCTTTCAAATTCTTGATGCCTGCCTTACCATTTATAGATCGAATGGGTTTGGTTTTCTTAATTCTTTCAGGGCTTATTATTGCCATCAGTTTATTTGAAGGCAAAGGAAATGACCATCCTAAAGGAATAGTGATCACCAAGGATCTTTTTGTAACAAGTACTCAATTTAAAATAGGTGCAATATTGATATCCGGTATCATTGCCGCCCTATACATTGTATTTTGGTAAATTTTAATTTCCGTTCGTAACATGAGACAACTCCTTATAGGATATGATATAGGCAGTTCTTCTGTAAAAGCTACCCTCTTGGATGCAGATTCTGGAAAAGTAGTGGCAGCAAAAGGACTACCTGAAGTAGAGATGAGCATAGATTCCCCTCAAAAAGATTGGGCGGAACAGGATCCTGAATTGTGGTGGAAGTACATCAAAGAAACAACAAAAAATATAATTTCTAAGGGCAATGTTAAACCCACAGAGGTCAAAGGAATAGGTATCTCGTACCAAATGCATGGACTTGTGATGGTGGATAAAAACAGGTCTGTCATAAGGCCTGCTATCATTTGGTGTGACAGTAGGGCAGTAGAAATAGGCAATAAAGCCTTTTCAAATTTAGGAAGTGAATATTGCCTTAGTCACCTGCTAAATTCCCCAGGGAATTTTACAGCCTCAAAGCTCAAATGGGTTAAGGAGAATGAACCAGATAAGTATGATCAAATCTATAAAATAATGCTTCCGGGTGATTTTATAGCAATGAAGCTTACGGGTGAAATACTTACCACAGAATCCGGTTTGTCAGAAGGTGTGTTCTGGGATTTTCCCGAAAATAAAATAGCAGATAGACTGTTGTACCATTATGGGATAGATGCTGAATTGCTTCCTAAAGCAGTTTCTTCTTTTGGGATTCAAGGTAGATTATTGCCTGAGGTTGCCCAGGAATTAGGGCTGGACACAGGCGTACCTGTAACCTACAGGGCAGGAGATCAGCCGAACAATGCCTTTTCACTTAATGTTCTTCAGGAAGGAGAATTAGCCACTACGGCTGGAACTTCAGGAACTGTCTTTGGCGTTAGTACCAAGCCTGTGTATGATCCTTTGTCTAGAGTCAATACTTTCGTCCATGTCAATCACCAGAAAAGTGACCCTAGATATGGCGTTTTACTTTGCATCAATGGAACAGGAATATTGAATAGTTGGCTTAAACGATCTTTTGGTGGTCAGTCGCTCGATTATGAAGAGATGAACCAACTCGCTGCAGAAGTGCCCATAGGTGCTGAGGGTTTAAGCTTTTTGCCCTTTGGAAATGGGGCGGAAAGAATTTTGGAAAACCAACAGATCGGAGCACATCTTTCAAAATTAAACCTGCTAAAACACGATAAGAGACACGTTTTCCGTGCCGGTCAAGAGGGTATTGTTGCGGCATTGACCTATGGGTTTAACATTATGAAAAGTATGGGACTCAACTTGAAAACAGTGAAAGCGGGTAGGGCTAACATGTTTTTAAGTCCGATTTTCAGAGAAGCCTTCGTTAATATGAACAATGTCTCCCTCGAACTCTACGACACAGATGGTGCTCAGGGGGCTGCCAGAGGAGCAGGAATAGGAGCTGGCATTTATTCAAATCCTGAGGAAGCATTTCAGGGATTGGTTAAAATCCAGGATTTCGAACCCGATGCTCAAAAGAAGGAAGCATATGGGGAGGTTTATACGCAATGGGAGGATTGCCTAAACCAAACAAAATAATTCATAATACTTATCTAAAACCTAACAAAAATACAATTATGTCAGATTTATTTTTTCCTGAAATTGATAAAATTAAGTTTGAAGGAAAGGATTCTAAAAATCCATTGGCTTTCAAATATTACGATGAAAACCGCGTTATTGGTGGGAAATCGATGAAAGAGCATTTCCGTTTTGCAATTGCTTATTGGCATTCATTCTGTGCTACAGGCAATGACCCGTTTGGACCAGGGACTATCGTTCGCAAATGGGATAAATCCAATGACCCGATTCAGCGGGCTAAAGATAAAATGGATGCAGCATTTGAATTTATTCACAAGATAGGTGCACCATTTTATTGTTTCCATGACATTGACCTTATCGATGAGGGAGATAGCATTGCTACCTATGAGAAGCATATGGGAGCCATAGTTGATTATGCAAAACAAAAACAAAAGGATACAGGGATAAAATTACTTTGGGGGACGGCAAATGTTTTTAGTCACCCAAGGTATATGAACGGGGCGGCTACCAATCCGGATTTTGACGTGGTAAGCAGAGCAGCTACGCAAGTAAAAAATGCAATAGATGCTACGATTACCCTTGGAGGTGAAAACTATGTGTTCTGGGGAGGACGTGAAGGATACATGTCTTTGTTAAATACAGACATGAAGCGCGAGACAGAGCATTTGGCCCAGTTTTTAACCATGGCTAGAGATTACGGTAGAAAGCAAGGCTTTAAAGGTACTTTTTTGATAGAACCCAAGCCAATGGAGCCAACCAAACACCAGTATGACTATGATGCAGCTACGGTTATTGGATTCCTTCGCCATTTTGGATTGGACAAGGACTTTAAATTAAACCTGGAAGTAAACCATGCAACACTTGCAGGACATACTTTTCAGCATGAATTGCAGGTAGCAATGGATGCAGGACTTCTGGGTAGTATAGATGCCAATAGGGGAGATTACCAAAATGGTTGGGATACGGATCAATTTGCGATCAACTTACAGGAACTCACCGAAGCAATGTTAGTATTGTTGCAAGGACAGGGATTTACTTCTGGAGGAGTTAATTTTGATGCTAAAATTCGAAGAAATTCCACAGACCTTAATGATCTTTTCCATGCGCATGTAGGCAGTATGGATGCATTCGCCAGAAGTTTGCTTATCGCAAGCGATATCATGGAAAAATCAGATTACCAATCCCTAAGAAAACAACGTTACAGCTCTTTTGACGGTGGCAAAGGAAAAGAATTTGAAACAGGTAAACTAGATCTGGAGGCTTTGAGAAACCATGCTTTGGTAATTGGTGATCCAAAAATGACCAGTGGGAAGCAAGAGATGTACGAAAACATATTGAATCAATATATCTAAAGACCAATATTGATCTGGTTCAAAAAAAGCGGCTTAGAATTCTAAGCCGCTTTTTATATGGGATTTATTTTTACTAAAATTTCTACGATACTTTTTCTCGTGCCAAAAGTACTTTCACCTCTTTTATTAATGCTTCACTTAGTCCGTACACTAAGTTCAGGTCTTGATCCCAATATTCTACCTTTGCCAAAACACTTTCCACTACTACTTCAGGTGTTTTAATCTTCCATACCTGATCAAAATATTTTACTATTTCAGGTTTGTCTTTTATTGGCGTCTTTTCACCATTGTAGTGTCCTCTGTAGTAGACAATCATTGCAGCAAAAGCTTGAACCATACCCGTAGGGATTTTATCTTTTTTGTTTATAAAATCTAGCAAGGAAGGCAATACTCTAACTTTCCATTTTGAAATAGCGTTTAATGCAATGTCACTTAGTTTGTGCTTGATAAATGGGTTTCTGAAACGGTCAAGAACATCTTCAGCAAAGGGAATAAGGCTTTCAGCGGGTTGGTCCATTGCTGGTATTATTTCCTCAAAGATAACCTTCTGAAGGTAATTACTTGTTGCCTCATTCTCCATGGCATCTTTCACTATCCTGATCCCATTAAGATAAGCAACGGGTACCAGACAAGAATGGGCACCATTTAGGATACGCACTTTCCTGGTTCTGTAGGGAGCTATATTTTTCACAAATAGGACATTGAATCCTGCGCTATCAAGAGGTAACTCAGTTTTTAACCAATCCGGACCCTCGATTGCCCAAAAGTGAAAGGGCTCAGCCATCACCATTTGTTCATCTTTAAATCCGATTTGGGCTTGAATATCGTTGCCATTACCCAATGGATATCCCGGAACAATTCTGTCTACTAGGGTATTACAGAATGTATTGTGTTTGGCGATCCAATCTTTAAATGATTTTGGCAGTTCCCATAAATCAATGTACCTAAGGATATTTTCCTTTAATTTTTTACCATTATTATCTACCAACTCACAAGGAATTATTACCAGACCCTTTTTAGGATTACCTTTGAAATGCTTGAAGCGCTCATAGAGTAAAGCAGTTAATTTGCCTGGGAATGATTCAGGTGGTGTCGCCCAATCTTTGTCGTCTTCATCAAAATATATTCCCGCTTCGGTGGTGTTTGAAATAACGAACCTTAATTCAGTTGTTTTTGCAAGGGCCAAATAAGCCTCATAATCTAAAAAAGGATTTACCGCACCTCTTACAGATTGGATGAGTCTGTTTTCTTCTATCGTTTTACCTTTACTTATACCCCTGGTCAAAATATGATACAAACCATCCTGATCATTTATCCCCTGCGCAGGCTTCCGACTATGTACTTGTACCATCTGAATGTCTCCATCAAATGATGTTTTTTCGTTAAGGACATCTATCATCCAATCAGCAAATCCTCTTAAAAAATTCCCCGTTCCAAATTGGATAACTCTCAATGGATGAGAAGTAGGTGTTGGGACATTTTGTCTATTTAATAGTTTCATGCTTTACTTACAATTAGTATAGTTAATGTGGTTTGGAAATATATTTTTATTACACCCAAATGAATCGTATTGACATGCCAAGTTTTCACTTTCGGTAAAATGTTTTGCTTGTGATTTAACAAGCAATCCTTTTGTTCACTGATTTAAAAGTCTATAGGTAGTGGTAATTGAAGAGATGAGATAAAGGCCTTGATGGTTTCATTCTGTACTTGTTATAGACCTTTAACCTTAGAAAATATCAAGTTTATTTTATCCATGTCCTGCAATGGTTTTACAATGTCATAATTACTAACGAAATATTGCATCAAAGTATTTATTTTTTTTCAAAAGTAGCCGTGAACTTCACAACTCACTCTAAAAAGTTTATGCTGCAATTATAGCAAACCTTTCAACAAATTCTGTACCACTTATTAACGAAAGGCTGCCTGTTAATTTCAACCCTGATTACGCAGTAGGATTTCCTGACTTTTCTCAGGAAGTGATTTGATCACGCAATAGATTGTCTATTGCCTATTTCAGGTTTAAGCTTTTACTGTTTAAAGACTACGGTAATTCCGTTGGGTTTACAACCAATTGATTTAGCACCACCTTCAATTGTCATGGCAATACCCTAAAATAGGGAATTCCATTTCTTTTTCAACCTAAATAGCCCAAAAGTCAATTTGAATGGCTTCCATTCAATACCGTTTATAACGAATTACTAGTTCTAATGAATTAAATGCAATCGGTTGCGCCATTATTTGTTTTATTCTCCTTTTATATTCTTTATATTTAATCCCTTGATGAATTTTCTTGCTGTTCTTTTTATTAGAACAATAATTGGATTTTCTTGCATCAAAATAGATTACTCAAAGTAATTATTACCTAATTTTAATTAATTACCAAAATCAAATATTATGAAATTCAATAGTAAATTTTGGTCACCATTTGCTGCCTCAATTTTGCTTTTATCAGTATCATGTTCCAACGAAAAAAATGTGGAAGAAGAAGTAAAAACCACCTTTACTGGGGAAAAAAACGAAATTAAACTAATTACCCTCGATCCAGGGCATTTTCACGCACACCTCGTGGTAAAATCCATGTATGAACAAGTGGACCCAAAAGTTTATGTTTATGCTCCTGATGGACCAGAATTACCGTCGTATTTAAAATCCCTTGAAAGTTACAATACCCGTGAAGCAGATCCTACCAGTTGGGAACTAGAGGTTTACAATGGTGACGACTACCTTCAGAAAATGCTTAGTGAAAAGAAGGGAAACGTAATGCTTACCGCCGGAAACAACAAAGAAAAAACAGCCAATATTAAGGCAACCATTGGCGCCGGTATAAATGTGTTGGCGGATAAACCAATGGCGATAGATGCAAAAGGCTTTGAAACATTAAAGGAGGCCTTTGAGCTAGCAGAAAAAAATGATGTCCTACTATTTGATATCATGACCGAACGATTTGAGATCTCTACAATTCTTCAAAGAGAATTTTCCTTGATTCCAGAAGTATTCGGACAAATGGAAAATGGAACAGTTGAAAATCCTGCAATCACAAAGGAGAGTATTCACCATTTTTCCAAGCAGGTTTCAGGAAAGCCTTTGATCAGGCCAGGATGGTTTTACGATGTCAACCAGCAGGGAAACGGTATTGTTGATGTTACCACCCACTTGGTGGATTTGGTTCAATGGGAAAGTTTTCCAGACAAGGTAATAGATTATAAAAAAGATATTGAAATGCTCAATGCGAAAAGATGGACGACTGACCTCACCCTTGAAGAGTTCACTAGTTCTACAGGCATTAAAGAATTCCCTGATTACCTTCAGTCAGTAGTATCTGATGGTTTGTTGAAAGTTTATAGCAATGGCGAAATTAATTATAAGATTAATGGCGTTCATGCCAAAGTGTCCGTGATATGGAATTACAAAGCTCCAGAAGGTTCGGCAGATACTCATTATTCTATCATGAGAGGAACCAAAGCTAATTTGGTTATCAGACAGGACGCTGAGGAAAATTATAAGCCTGAGCTATACATCGAGCCAGTTGAAGGTCAGGATTTGGCTCAATTTGAAGCGAATGTAACCAAACATGTAAAAGAACTTGCTGGTACCTTTAAAGATTTGGATGTTGTGAAAGTAGAAGGTAAAAACGCTTGGAGAGTTATTATTCCTCAGGCATTTAGATTGGGCCATGAAGATCATTTCAGAGAAGTAACTGAAACCTATATCAACTACCTCAAAGAGGGTAAATTACCTCATTGGGAAGTTCCAAATATGTTGGCCAAATACTATGTTACTACACAGGCTTTAGAATTAGCCAAATAAGAAATCAATATTTAAAAAATTTCAAGCAGATGAAAAAGCAAAGAAGGGAATTTATCAAAACTGCAGGGTTGGCCGGATTTGGAATAGCAGGAGGCGTTTTATCTCCTCAAAGTTTTGCTTCTCCATCTGCTATAAAAGACCTTGCCATGACCAAAAGCGACCTTAGTATCATCGGCCCCTATGGTCCTTGGGCCAATGGGTTGATAAGCAAAGAATTGCCCTCACTTTCTTTCAGAAACGAGCGCTTCAAAGAGCTGGATTCTTGGAAAAAAGAGGCCATGACTACAGCTAGAGAACGTATGGGAATTCCTGATTTGGGTCCTGTACCAGAAGTGACGGTTCATAATTCTTATACGAATGACGGACTGCTCTTTGAAGAAATAAGTTGGCAATTGCCTTATGGTAATTCTACAAAGGCCATGGTGATTAAGCCTCATGGAGTTGAAGGCAAGTTGCCTGCTATTTTGGCCTTCCATGATCATGGAGCAAACAAGTATTTTGGTTTAAGAAAAATTACCAATACGGGAAAAGACCAGCACCCGCTTATGGTAGAGCATCAGAACCAATACTACGAAGGGAATGCCTGGGCCAATGAAATAGCCAAAAGAGGTTATGTGGTCATGGTACCGGATGCCTTTACTTTTGCCAGTCGAAGGGTTTTGCTGGAGGAAGTGCCTGAGTACCTTAGGAATGGTTTGTCTGATAAAAATCCTGAGGATGAAAAAAACATTGCTGCGTACAATGTATGGGCTGGGGATCATGAACATGTGATGGCCAAGTCCTTGTTTTGTGGAGGCACCAGCTGGCCTGCTGTGTTTTTTGCAGAAGATCAGATGGCATTGGAAATTCTACTTGCCAGAAAAGATGTGGACCCTGAAAGAGTTGGTTGTGGAGGTCTTTCTGGGGGAGGTTTGCGAACGGTAATGATGGGAGGATTGGACCATAGGATCAAATGTGCGGTCTGTATTGGATTCATGACTACTTGGACAGATTTATTATTAAATATGGCTTACACACACACATGGATGACCTACGTTCCAAGATTACCGGAAGAGTTGGATTTTCCGGAGATCCTTGGGTTACGCATTCCATTACCCACCTTGGTCCTTAATGATAGTGATGACGAGTTGTATACCTTACCCGAAATGCAAAGAGCTGATAAAATCCTCGAAGCTATCTATAATAAAGCCGGAGCGAATGAAAAATACAAAGCCTCTTATTATCCCGGCCCCCACAAGTTTGATAAAGCCATGCAAAAAGAAGCTTTTGACTGGTGGGATCAATGGCTTAAAAATTAACAATATTCCTTATGAAAAACACCTTTCTTATGAAATCAAATTGGTATTTAGTAACAGCTCTTTTCATGGTTTTCACTTTTCCAGAGGTAGTTAGAGCCCAAAGCTCCGTTTCTGACATGCTCTGTGTTGGTGATCATTGGACAGAGGAAGAAGGAGCATCCTTCCTTCAAATAGAGAAGAAAAAATACAGCACCGAAAAAGCATGGGACAAAAAGGCTGCGGCGATTAGAAAACAAATTCTGAAGGGTACCGACCTGGATAAAATGCCTAAAAAGTCCTCTTTAAAACCCATTATGGGAGAAATCAGGAAATTTGACGGGTATGTGGTTCAAAATATTGCTTTCGAAAGTTTGCCGGGAGTGTTTGTGACAGGTAGTTTGTACATGCCTAATGAAAATCCAGGTAAATTACCAGGCATAATTAGCCCTCATGGGCACTGGGGAAATCCGGGAGACGTAGGAAGGTACAGACCTGATGCGCAGAAAAGATTTGCCTCTATGGCCAGAATGGGCGCTATAGTTTGGGCATATGATGCTGTTGGTTATGGTCAATTGGAAGAAATTGGCTGGGAACATAGAGAAGGAGATGTACTCAAATTACAATTGTGGAACAGTATCCGAAGTGTAGACTTTATACTTTCACTTGGTGCGGATCCTGATCGACTGGCGGTTACCGGAGCATCGGGTGGAGCAACGCAATCGTTTCTTTTGGCAGCAGTGGATGATAGAATCGATGTGGCAGCCCCTGTAGTAATGGTTTCTGCTCATTTTTTTGGTGGATGCGTTTGCGAGAGCGGCGTGCCTATACATAAAGCAAAAAACTTTCAGACCAACAATGTGGAGATCGCGGCAGTAATCGCACCCAAACCACTTTTATTGACCTCTGTAGGAGGAGACTGGACCAAGAACACACCGAATGTAGAATACCCATTCCTTCAGTACATTTATGGGTTAAAAGGTCATCCTGAAAAGGTTGAAAACAAGCATATACCTGAGGACAATCATGGCTATGACGATAAGAAAAGACAAGCTGTGTATCCTTTTCTAGCTAAAAACTTAAAATTGGATCTTTCCAAAGCCATGTACAGTGATGGCCGCTTAAAAGAGGAGACTGTAACAGTTGAAGATCAAAAGGCCTTGTACCCTTTCAATGACGCGCATCCCTTTCCTTCGTATGGAATTACTTCCATAGAAAATATAAAATGGTAAACCCAAAACAATGAATAACGATCAAAATAATCGAAGAGATTTTCTTAAGAAAAGCCTTTTGTCCGGTATAGCACTGAGCAGTATGGGTGCAGCATGGGCAAGTCCTGAAGTTCCTAGAGCAGCTTCCATGAAGCTGGGTTTGGTGACCTACTTGTGGGGAAAAGACTGGGCTTTGCCAGAACTTATCGCCAATTGTGAAAAAGCAGGATATGAAGGAGTAGAGCTTCGGACACAGCATGCCCATGGGGTGGAAACGAGTCTTAGCAAAAAAGAACGGAAAGAAGTAAAAAATAGGTTTAAGGGCAGTCCCGTGACCTGTGTAGGCTACGGAAGCAATTATGAATACCATAGCCCTGACCCTGCAGAGTTGGCAGCGAATATTAGAGATACCAAGGAATACATAAAATTGTGTCACGATATTGGAGCCACTGGTATAAAAGTCAAGCCCAACAGACTTCCTGAAGAGGTGTCACGTGAGAAAACCATCGCCCAAATCGCCAAATCCTTTAGCGAGGTTGGAGAATATGCCAAAGATTATGGTCAGATGGTGCGGGTAGAAGTTCATGGAAAGGTAACCCAGCAGCTTCCAGTGATGAAAGCAATTTTTGATCAAGTGACCTCATCCAATGTTAAAATTTGCTGGAACAGTAATGATACAGATCTTATGGATCCGGGACTAGAAGGCAACTTCGATATGGTCAAACAATGGTTGGGAGATACTACCCATATCAGGGCTTTTGATGAAAATGATTACCCTTTTCAACAGCTTTTTAAGTTGATGCATCAAGCTGAATACAATGGCTGGATACTAATTGAAGCCCATAGTGATCCTGCTGACAAGTTAGCGGCCATGATCGCCCAGAAGGAGACTTTTGAAAAATACCTCAAAAAATTATAGGGCAGAGGAACCATAATAACACTAAACATACAATGACAGAAAGAAGAGATTTTATCAAAAAAAGCCTTTTGGGAAGTGCAGGGCTGGCAGTGGCAGGGATGACCATGAGTGCCAAATCCTATGGGAATATTTTAGGTGCTAATGACCGTTTACAGATCGGAATGATCGGTATTAGGGGGCAAGGAACCAACCATATCAACCAATATTGTAAGCTCAAGGAAAGTCGGAATGTTGTCATCAAAACATTGTGTGATACGGATGAGAATACCTGGGCTGAAAAAGTGAAGCTGGTAAAAGATTCAGTAGGAGACAAGCCCAATACAGAATGGGACATGAGAAAGGTATTGGATGATCCGGAAATTGATGCCGTTTCATTTGCTACGCCAAACCATTGGCATGCACTAGGTACCATTTGGGCGTGTCAAGCAGGAAAGCACGTTTATGTGGAAAAACCTGCAAGCCATAACGTATTTGAAGGTAGGAAAATGATAGAGGCGGCCAGAAAATACAACCGTGTCGTTCAGGTAGGCTTTCAAAACCGGTCCATTGAGAATGTAAAAGAAGCCATGAAATTTCTTCATGATGGCAATATTGGTGAAGTATACATGGCCAGAGGCTTGTGTTACAAGCCTAGAAATAGTTTTGGCATCGCCAAGGACAGTGCGCCCCCTGAGGGGTTTCATCATGACGTGTGGCTAGGGCCTGCACCGTACCGAGCATATAACGAGAAAAAGGGACACTATAACTGGCATTGGCACTGGGATACTGGAAATGGTGATACCGGAAACCAAGGGCCACACCAATTTGATGTTGCCCGCTGGGGACTGAATAAAAATGAGCATCCTGTTTCTGTATTTTCTTCAGGAGCCATATATGGAATATCTCCCAAGGAATGTTCACAGGAAACCCCCAATACCCAGACATCCATCTTTAAGTATGAGGATGGTAAAACTTTGGAATTTGAAACCCGTGGAAGGTATACCAACGGAGAATCTAGCCTTGGCACCAAAATAGGAAACATGTTTTATGGCACAGATGGATACCTTGAGCTTGACGGTGGTAACTGGAAAGCTTTCCGTACGGATGAAAAAGAGCCATTTGCAACTTCCAAAACGGCCCAAACAGAGGTTTCGGGAAGCAACGTATTGGTGGCAGCGCCTGGAGGATCAGAGCATTATGCTAACTTCCTAGACAGTATCAGGGCAGGAAACAATGACGCATTGCATTGCGATATTAGAGAAGGCTACTATTCTTCTGCTTTGCCGCAGATAGCCAACATATCTTATCGCTTGGAACGAGGGCTAAAATTCATGGGTGATTATGAGAAATTCGCCAACGATTCTGAGGCAGATACCATGCTCACAAGGCCTAGTAGACCTCCTTATGTAGTGCCTGATCAAGTATAAATATTGAGGAAGAAGACCATAAAAGCCGGTCTTTTACTCATGGTAATAAATTAGGAAGGTTTTTTTCTTTTATAGTGAAAGAAAAAAACCTTCCATTTTTACTCCAACTTTTGCTGGCAAATGGATTGAGAGCTTGGGGAGATATTTAAAAAAATAACTTTTAAAAGTGCTTAACAACTGGTTTTAATGGCCAGCTGTAAAATTAAATTACAAACTTTCTTCAAATGAAAAACATACCACTGACACTTCTGCTTTTTATAGGCTTGTCTTCTATAGGTTTTGCCCAGGAGGACCTAACAGTAATCAAATCTCATTGGGTAAACTTCACTGATGGCCCCAATGCACTTTACAAACACCAAAGCCAACAAGCACTCGAAATGTTGGAGGAAAGAGAAAAAGCCATTGCTTCGATCTCTTCATTGAATGAATGGAAAGATTGGCAAGCCAAAGCAAAGGAAAAATTGATGGAAGTGGTTGGACCTTTTCCTGAGAAAACACCTTTAAATCCAAAAGTTACTGGAAAACATAAAGGAAATGGTTTTAAATTTGAAAATATTGTCTTTGAGTCCCAGCCAGGGTTTTATGTAAGTGGCACCCTCTTTATACCCGATGGAGTGAAAGGGAAAACACCGACCATTATTTATTGTTCCGGTCATACGCCTTTGGCTTACAGGGCTCCTACCTACCAGCACGTTATTTTAAATTTGGTTAAAAAGGGTTTTATTGTATTTGCTTATGATCCTGTAGGCCAGGGTGAAAGATTAGAGTACTTTGACCATGATACCAATGAAGATCAGGTAGGTGGACCCACCAAACAACATTCCTATCCAGGAGCACAGGCATTCATTGCAGGTTCTTCCCAGGCCAGACACATGATTTGGGATGGTATCAGAGCAGTTGATTACCTAATAACTAGAAAAGAAGTGGATCCTGAAAGAATTGGGATCACAGGTAGGTCAGGAGGAGGTACACAATCCTCTCAAATCGCGGCTTTTGATGAAAGGATTAATGCGGCTGCACCTGAGAACTACATTACAAATTTCAAGCGGCTTTTACTCACCCATGGGCCACAAGATGCCGAACAAAATTTTTATCACGCCATAGCAGCGGGGTTAGATCATCCTGATCTAATGATTGTAAGGGCTCCCAAGCCCAATCTCCTTATATCTACCACCCGTGACATGTTTAACATTGAAGGGGTGAGGGAAACCAGCAAGCAGGTTCAAAGAATTTACGATGCCTATGGTGCTTCAGAAAATTTTCAAAAGATAGAAGATGATGATGGGCATGCTTCGACAAAGAAAAATAGAGAACGTATGTATGCCTTTTTCAGGAAGCACCTCGACCTGCCTGGACCAGTGGAGGATCAAGACATAGACACACTATCTATGGAGGTATTACAGGTGTCCCCAACAGGGCAGGTGGTAAGCAGTTATGATGGCACAACCACTTTTGACCTCAACAAAGCTGGATTGAAAGAATTGGATGGCTCCTTGAAAGAGAAAGTAGCTTGGGCCAAGAAACTTTCCGGCTATCAAACCCCGAATAAGCTATCTGAAACCATGATGGTGGGTAGGTTCCAACGCGATGGATACACTGTGGAGCAACACCTGATGAAAGGAGAGGGAGATTATTGGTTGCCTTATCTTTTAATGAAACCTGACCAACCTACTGACAAAGCTGTACTTTATTTGGACCCTTCGGGAAAAGCTGTTGATGCCAGTGTTGGCGGAGACATGGAGACCTTGGTAAAGGAAGGTGCCATGGTATTGGCTCCAGACCTATTAAATACCGGAGAGATGGGCAATGGGGGTTTTACAGGCGATGCCAATTTTAACGGTAATTCATATAACCTTTGGTTTGAAAGCATTCTTATAGGAAGAAGCATTGTGGGGATTGATGCAGGTGATGCCAATCGGCTGGTAGCTGTTTTACAGGAAAAAGAAGGTGCCAGGGAGATCAAAGGCCTTGCTAAAGGAGAAATGTCTTCGGTACTGCTTCATGCTGCAAATTTCAACTCTGCCATTTCCTCAGTGGCCCTAATAGACCCAATGAGTTCCTATAGGGGTTTGGTGGATTCCTTCAGGTATTCTACTAAGGCAATTAATTATTCAGTAGCAGGGGCATTGGAGCATTATGATTTACCAGACTTGTTGGAGAATTTGAGCATTACCAATCCATTGGTACTCCATGAAAACACCGATTTGGAAAAAGAATACTCACTATTACCAGAGCGCGGAGGTAAAGAAAAAATCAAATCCCTTTCCGTAAAAAATGCAAACGACAGAAAAGCCTATTTAAGGAAATGGCTTAACCCTTAAGGGAGGGTTATAGGTATGGGTTTAATGGACTTGAAGGAGATAATGAGATAAAAGGCCCCGGTAGGAGCTATACGACCGAATTCAGGCAGTACGATCCAATAGTGGGTAGGTGGATGTCAGTGGATCCTGCAAGGTATGTGGGGAGCCCGTATGTGGGTTTTGGAAATAGTCCTATCATCTATGTTGATCCAAGAGAGGATACCATCAGGTTTGCAAATGATGTGGATGACCAGTTTAAAGTTACCACATCGGCAGCAATGGATAGGATTAAATCGACGGAAATCGGCTCAAAAATTTTAAGTCAGTTAGAAAGTTCAAAAGATGATTATTTCATAACGCAAGTTAATAATCCGCTTTCTTCCGGCTTTGAGGCTAATAGGGTAAATAACTCAAATCCAAAAAGCCCTTTTACATCAGGTGGCACTATTTATTTAGGCTTGGGAGGAGCCAAAGGAGATGGAGTGAACTTCAATACCCCCTATGTTTTGGGACATGAATTATTTCATGCATACCAGAGGGATTTGGGGATTTTGGGTTTTGAAGCATTGATTGAAACTAAAAGTGATAACGGTTATGTCAATTTAGCAGAAGTTCAGGCTGTGGGTTTTGAGAATTTTTTAAGGGCTTCGTTTGATGAAACGGGTTATAATAAAGTTAGGAAAACCTATACGACAAAAGGGGTATTAGGAAGAGTTCAAGCATTTGAGCTTAAAGAATACACATTTACAAAAGGTTGGCCTCATATCGGATTGGGAATTAGAGAAAGTTGGACATTAGATGACTTCATAAAGTATAAAAACGTTTGGCTGCATGCGATAAGAGACAAGGCACTGATCTTTGGTACTAAAAAGGATTAGGATGAAAAGGATTATAAAATTTTTAACCATCTTTTCTTCAATTGCAATCATGAGTTGCAAGGAGAAACCACTCTTACTTTTAGATGAGTTTTATAGTTATGAAAGCTATGCTGAAGTAGTTGGCCTCTATCTGAATAGCGAGATTATCCTAGGAAATACGGATGGTTTGCTTTATGTGAAATTACCGGACTATAAACACTTAAATGAAGAAGGTGATATTAGGTTGTTATTTTATGAAGACCAATTGGCTTCGGTTGGTTTCTTCCCAAAAGATACGGGCCGCTATTTTGCAAAAGTTGAAAGGAAGTTTAGACTGAGGTTGCCTTTGGGAGAAGAGCTTGTGTTTGAAAATCTGTCGGTTCTCAAATCCAATGAATGGGAAAAAGAAATTTGTTATGGATGTCGGAAATATTTTGTTAGTTGGAGCGATAAAAGATTGTTGGGGAAATATGGAGATAAGGTGTGGTAGGCATTCGTATTGTTTGGCCAGACTACTTCAACAGATATTAGGGTGGTTTTTTACAGTACAATTTTTTTTTTGTAAGGCGGTATTGGTACCCAGCTAGGTGTAGAATGACTTAGTGGCAACTAGGTGGGAGATTGATCTACACCTTCCTATCAAGGGGGATTTGCAATTCCCATACCTATGTTCATGCCACGATAGAAAAAGATTTTCAGACTGCGAATGAGGAATGATTTTTTTAAAACACCTTTATTCGTACGGGATTCGAAGACCGAGCTTTTCTTTTTTCAATTGAAAACTCTTCCTTTGAAGGAAAAAAACTATCTTTATGGTTGTCCATAAGGGCGAAAAGTTCTTTATTCACCTGCCGACAGGCACGGAAAAAGGGGTGCTAGGCAGTTTGATTGCTGAAAAAGGTTGTACTAGTAACTTGAAAATCAGTTTGTGATCTCATTGTTGCCTGTTCTTCCAGGCTTTAGGGTCAATTGAAGTATTGAAAATAGCTCGGACGATCACGAGTTGATCCTGCTCATGGATGGAGAAATGCACCATATACGGGAATTTTTTCAAAGGCAGACAATGTATGCCATCGTAACGTTCCTGAAAGAATGGGTTTGTTTTTAGATTTTTGAAAGCGGCTTTTACTTCTGCATGAAATTTTCTTCCAAGTCCTGCCTGTTGCAATTTGTACCAGTCGATGCCTTCCTGGATGTCTTGATGGGCTTCAGGTTCAATTTTGATCTTAAAGACCATTAATCGAGCTTAAAATTGTCCTTCACCTTATCCCAGTCCAAGAGCCTTTCCGGATCCTGCTGGGATTTTTTAATACGGTCTCTTACGATAGCTTTATGTTCTTCGGGGATCTCCGTTTCTTCGGACACTTCAAAGCCCAGTTGTTTGATAAGCTCCATAAAGAAGCCGAATTTTTTATCGGGTATTTTAAGCGTTACTTCCTTCATGGTCTTTTGTTTTTAAAGTACGCGAGTTTACTGTATAACGCAAATTTAGTCAATTAATGTGCACAATAAAAAAGTTGAGTTCCTTACATGTTAGCGAATCAAAGTTTATTTTTGTGGCAGATAGTTGACGAGCGATAAAGTTAAAAAAATTTTAAGCTTATGAAAACGACCCGCAAACGCAAGCAGCAACCGGAACCCCGTCTGGTCTAAGTTTAGCAAAGCGTAACTTAGACGTAAAATGATGGAAGTTTTCAACTTCCATAACCAAGGCTCAGGTGCTCAGGTAATAATAAATGGTATAATACCCTTCCACTCGTATAGTCTATAATAAAACACAGATAATGTTCATGTATTGCCAAAAGCCCGGCTTCCATAGTGTTTTAATGAAAGTTAATTTTAACATTCATATTTCAACTAAACACTATTCATTGAAAAAAAAACTATCTTTAGGATTGTCCATAGGGCCAAGAAGTTTTCCTTTGGGCTTTTTCAATAAATATCCTTTCCATGTCCCAGATCGATCACATCGACAAGAAGGACATTGTCCTGTATTTCGTAGATGATGCGGTAATCGGCCACCCGGACACGGTAACCGTCCCTGCCCTTTAGTTTTTTGCAACCCTTTGGGCGTGGGTCGTTCCTCAAATCCAGTAGGACAGCTTTGATATTGGAATAGTACGGTTCAGGAATTTTTGAAAGGTTTTTCTGGGCTTTACGCTCGACACGGACTTGGCACATCAATTTTGATTTTATCCGCGTTTTTCTTCAATCTCACTGAAAGCCTGTTCGGCATCTATAAACTCCTGATCACCTTTTTTCGCAGCATCGTAGCGTTGAATGTCTTCCAGATCATCGATCATTTTATTGTACTCTTTGATGGGAAGAATGACAGCGATTTTTTTACCGTGGTCGTCTGTTACAAATTGCGTTCTCATTGTATATAAGTTTTTTGGGTGTTTGTGTCCCTGATTACCGTATCAATCAAAAAGAAAAGTTTGTCCTTTATGGTGGGGTTCAGGGCTTCGATGTCCTGCAACCGCTGCACCGTCTTTTTTTAAAGCTTGTCATTTAGTTCTTATCCGACCAAATAATCTAAAGATACCTCAAAGGCATCGGCAATTTTCTTAGCGGCACCAATGGACGGCACAGCTTCCCCCCGTTCATATTTACCGATCATTACACGGGATACTCCGCTATTGTTGGCCAAATCGGCCTGTGACTAACCTTTGGAGTCCCTTAAAGTTACAATTATTTTACCTGTTTCCATACTTGATAAGATACAATTATACTCTTAAACCCTTGTTTGTGGTAAATTCACATAAATAATAGATATAATAAAATTTGATAATTTTTGTCTCATTGAAATAATTTAATGCTTTTGGCTCCGATAGGAACAAAAATCATTTTTCAAAAATCTTTCGACTATGAAAATAACCGCAATAAAACAATGCCTCACCCTTACAATTCTCCTGCAGCATTACGGCTTGAAAGCCGACAAGAAGAACCGTATGAAATGTCCGTTCCACAAAGACAAAACCCCCTCTAGGTCTAGGTTTCCCGCCCTGCATACTGGCCACTCGCTAAAAATCTTTACCAAAACTTTTTAAAACGCTTATCCCTTTCTTCCTATCTCTGGAAATCTGTAATTCCCCTACCTATGATTTAACTACTCAAAATCTTTAATTTCACTGGTATGCTACCAATTGTGATAGTTTAAGGCTTATATTAAACCGTGGACCGAGCGGAGCCGAAGTCTTCGATTCTGGCTAACTGGAATTAGGATTCTTGACACGTTACTTTCAGCAACTTGCTATAAAAGTGAAATTTTAAACTCCACCTATTGCTAAAATATACAAATGAATAAAGATTAAAACGCTGCCCATTTTAAAAGTTTATTTGTTCCAGGAAATTGTTAATTTTAAAGAATCTAATGACAAAATCTATGGATATTGTAAAAATTCGGGAAGAAATAAGCGATTACCTTCAATACGCAGATGAACGTGTGTTTAAACTTATCCATGGGCTAATCAAAGCAAAACAAAGATCTTCACCCTTTGGTTATAAGCAGGATGTCACGCCCATCACAAAAGAAGAACTTATAGCCAGGGCAGAAAGGTCGGAAAAGGACATTAGAGAAGGCCGCGTAAAAACCTCAAAACAGATTAAGGAAGAAATGACTAACTGGTAGTCCATAAAGGTAAGGTTTGCACTGTGGGTAGAAAATTACCTGAAAGAGATTTACAATCATTATTTGGAAGAAGCTAATCTGGAAAAAGCATCTGAGATCGTAAATAATATAATTGATAAAGCAGAAACTCTTGATGATTTCCCTAATAGAGGTAGGATAGAAGAAGACTTGAGAATTATTGGAAAAGGGCACCGTTATTTATTAGAGTACCATTATAAAATTATTTATAGAGTGGTTGATGGTGAGGTTGTGATTATTACAGATATTTTCAGTAACTATCAAAACCCTTCAAGAAAGGAAAAAAGGAATAAATAGTCACTTCTAAAAAGGGTCCAATCTAATTTTAGATGCCATTTACAGCTGCTTATCGTCTGTAATTTTCCTTCCATTTACTAATTTCATCACTTCTGGACTTTTACTCTGTCAGGGATTTTGCTAATTTTCCACTATAAGCCTTAGGCAAAAGCTCAATAGGCAATCCCTAAAAACCCTAAAACAAAAAAAGCTACCCATAGCGGGTAGCTTTAATATCTAAATTGCAATTTTCTAAACCTAATTTCTATTCAATGCATTCAGCATATCGAAGGCAAGTTCTAGTCTTTGGCTAAAGTTCTCCTCACCTTTTCTAAGCCAAACCCTAGGGTCATAGGATTTTTTATTTGGACTGTCTGGTCCATCAGGATTTCCCAATTGTGTTTGAAGGTATCCTTCTTTTCCATGGTAGTATTTCAACACACCTTCCCAGAATGCCCACTGAAGGTCAGTATCAATATTCATTTTTACAGAGCCATAACCATTGGCTTCTCTGATCTCTTCCATGGTAGATCCAGATCCACCATGGAATACAAAATTTACAGGTTTACCAGTAGTGCCAAATTTTTCATTGATATAATCCTGAGAGTTTTTCAAAATTATAGGTTTCAATGAAACATTACCTGGCTTGTATACCCCATGCACATTGCCAAAGGCTGCAGCAATGGTGAACAAGTCATCCACTTTCTTCAACTCTTCATAAGCATAACCTACTTCTTCAGGTTGGGTATAAAGTTTTGAGCTGTCAATTTCGGTATTGTCTACACCATCTTCTTCTCCACCAGTTACGCCTAGCTCAATTTCGATGGCCATTTTTATTTTAGCAAACTCCTTGAAATATTTCACGGATGTTGCTATGTTTTCCTCAATAGACTCTTCAGACAAATCCAGCATGTGGGAGCTAAAAAGAGGTTTCTTATAAGCTTCATAATAGGCTTTTCCTTCGGCAAGTAAGCCGTCTATCCATGGAAGCAATTTCTTGGCGGCATGATCTGTGTGCAAAACTACAGGTACACCATATATTTCAGCCATTTTATGTACATGCAGGGCACCTGAAACACCACCTGCTATAGATGCTTGTTGCTTGTCATTTGGCAAACCTTTGCCAGCATAAAACTGAGCACCACCATTTGAAAACTGAATCATTACCGGGGAGTTGACCCTTTTTGCGGTTTCTAAAACAGCGTTCACAGTATTACTGTTTATACAGTTTACTGCAGGCATGGCAAATTCACTTTCTTTCGCATAGGCCAATAGGTCTTTAAGCTCTTCGCCGTACTTTACTCCAGGTTTGAATTTCATATTAAATAATTTATGGTTGTATTAAATTTTGATCCTCAACTATCAGATGAAAAGATAGGTTTGGAACTCAAAGATATAAATAGTGCAGAACAATTGCCTTATGTTTTGATTGAAAAACACATTTTTACGGAATATTTCATATTTTTTTGCCCAATATGAACGGTTGGAAACTATAAAATTTCCTTTATATATTTGTTTTATGGAAAAGATAAGGATAACAGGTGTACCCGAACATTTTAACTATCCCTGGCAACAGTTGGTAAAAGAACAACCTTTTTTAAATGATCAAATCCAGTTGGTATGGGAGGATGAGCCCAGGGGATCTGGAGCCATGAATAGGGCTATAAGAGATGAGCACACAGATTTGGCGATCATTCTCACAGAAAGTTTCCTTAAGGACAAAATAGAGGGGAATACTGGAAAAATCATTGGCTTTCATGTGAAATCACCCTTAGTCTGGGGTATCCATGTCCCTGCAGCTTCCGGGATACAGTCGATTGGAGAATTAAAAAATATTCCTTTTCTAATAAGTAGAATGGGTTCGGGCTCACACTTGATGGCCCATCTTTTGGCTAAAAATGAAGGATGGGCTTCTCAGGATCTGGATTTTGAAATCATAGGTAATCTGGATGGAGCAATAAAGTCTTTTCGTAAAAATAATGCCAAGGCTTTCCTTTGGGAAAAATATACCACCAAACCATTGGTGGATAAAGGACTTTTTCGTCGGGTAGGAGAAATCCCGACACCTTGGCCATGCTTCGTAATCGTTGCTTCTGGACAAATGTTAAAGGAGAGGAGGGACTTGCTTTACAAAATTCAAAAAGAAATATACCGTATTAACAAGACTCTTATGGAAGACAAGCAAAGCTTTGTTTTGCCAATAAGTGAGGCCTATCAGATTGGGAAAGCAGATGTTGAAGAATGGCTGGCACAAACCAACTGGGCAACTGATGGCGAGGTGATAGATCATGATGTCATTACTACCTTGGATGTTTTGATGAACCTTGGATTAATAAGTAAAAGGTTAGCTTTGGGTGAAATAATTGAAAAATTATAAGTAGAAACCTAAGCTAATAGAGAACATTTATAGCAGTCCACCTTCTGTTCTAACCTAGAGTCTAAGTCATGGAAAAATGTAACGTATAGGTAGCTAACTTGGATCTATGTAAAAGGTAAAATTTAGAAATCTGAGTAAGAAGTAGGTCTTAAAAGTCTTTTGTCATTTTTAGCTACTGTATTGTCATATTCTTTATTTGCTTTCAAGGCTAACCAAGCAGGAGAATCACTGAAGGAGGCCCAATGTGCATCTCTATCCTCTAAATTTTCAAAAGCTGTCATGTAGACCAAATTTGGCATATTTGCACCAGCTATCGGTTCTCCATAAAATACCCCATTGAAATTCAGTTCATCAAAAATATCGATTTCCCCTTCATTAAACATTTTTACTTTTTGATGGTAAAGACGTTCTGTGGCTGATTCATAACTTCTCAATTCATAGACTCTTTCGCTTTTAGGAGAACTTAGCTTAGGCAGTGCCATTCTGGTTCGTGTTTCAAAGGCTTGCATTAAAGATGTTTCTATTCTGCTGAAAGAAGGATTGTCGAATGCTGCCTGAATATATGCTTTTCCATCCTCCTGGTGTTTGGTGTCAGAATTTAAATTTCTCTGGAACTTGAAAAAAACTTTAGCGTTGGTAAACGGCAGAAAAACGTAGATTTTTTTGCCAGCATCGGGTTCTGAAGGTAAAGGCTTGAATACACCTACATTTTCTACACCTGCCCGATGGGCTGCTGGTATAAAGGCATTTTCCAGGTAGGTATCAATTACTTTTTCCTGGCTTGAATTTTCGATATGGTACATCCTAATCTCATAAAGATCGCTTTTGCCATCTTGGGCAGTCAATGGAGAATAGGAAACAATAAAGAGTAGAGCTATTGTGAATAACTTTAAAATAGGCAGGCTGTTTTTCATTTTATTTTATGTTTTTAACGATTTTGTTGTAAAGATTATGAGATAGATACTTAAATTTAGGTAAATTATAAATAACGTTAAAAAAAAGTTATTTCAATGTGTAATATATTATTATTTTTGGATGTTAAACAGCAGCAATAGTAGACTTTAAGTTTTTAACTAATTATTTGATAAAATGAAGAGGATTTTAGTAACCGGTGGAGCTGGATTTTTAGGTAGCCATCTTTGTGATAAACTTTTGGGTGAAGGCCATGAAGTGATATGTGCCGACAATCTTTTTACGGGAAGAAGAAGAAATATTCACCATCTTTTGGAGAATAAAAATTTCGAATTTCTCAGGCATGATGTGACTCTTCCATTGTATGTAGAAGTGGATGAAATTTATAATCTAGCCTGTCCTGCCAGTCCTGTCCATTACCAGTTTGATCCAGTTCAAACCACCAAGACAAGTGTAATAGGGGCTATTAATATGTTGGGGCTTGCTAAAAGGTTAAAAATAAAAATTTTACAAGCCAGTACCAGTGAGGTTTACGGAGATCCTGAAATTCATCCTCAACCAGAATCGTATAAAGGAAGTGTAAGTATTACAGGACCAAGGGCCTGTTATGATGAAGGGAAAAGATGTGCTGAAACTTTGTTTTTTGATTACCATAGGCAGCATAAATTGAATATCAAGGTGATGCGGATTTTTAATACGTATGGACCAAGGATGCATCCAAATGATGGTAGAGTAGTAAGTAATTTTATTGTCCAGGCTTTGAAAGGAGAGGACATTACGATTTTTGGAGATGGCAAGCAAACACGTAGTTTTGGATATGTGAGTGATTTGATTTCAGGAATGCATAAATTGATGAACAGTCCGAATAGTGTGATTGGACCCATCAATATTGGAAATCCAGTTGAATTTACCATGCTAGAATTGGCTGAAAATGTCTTGGAACTTACAGGATCAAATAGCAAACTTAAGTTTATGCCTTTGCCTCAAGATGATCCAATGCAACGAAAGCCCAACATCGATTTGGCACGAAAAGAACTTGATTGGGAACCAAAGGTTCAGTTGAAAGAGGGTTTAGTTGAAACCATTAAATATTTCGATTTTATTTTAAAAGAGGATAATATATAAGTCCCAAAATCTGCTCAAGCATTGTTTTTTTCCAAAAGAGCAATGCTTTTTTTTGCTCATTGTCCGCTATTTTGAAATACATAATTAAGTTATTTAAATAATATATTTTGTATTTCATAAATTTTAAAGAAGAATTATCTCTATATATCCCAAAACATTTAATTAGATAAGGGAATTAAATATTAAAACCTTTTTTATATGCAGGTTCGTATTTACCTTTATTAGTAATTTAATAGATAAACATTCTATTTGGCAACTATGAAAAATAAATATAAAATTTTTGGTATAGATGATGAACCTTCATTTTTACTGATCATACAGCATTATTTTAAAGAAAAATTTGATGTCAAGGTATTTAATAAACCTGCAGATGCCATTGCCAATATGCAAGAAGGAGATTTGCCTGACATTATTATTTGTGACTTGAATATGCCCGAGATAAGTGGTGCCGAATTTGTTGCACTTGTACGTTCAAGTGGGTTTTTCTCCTCTATTCCTTTAATCGTTCTTTCTGCTACCGATTCTTCTGAAAAGAAAATCGATATTTTAAATCTGGGAGCAGATGACTTTATGGTTAAACCTTTTAACCCTAAAGAACTTGAAGCCCGAATAAATTCAATTTTGAGAAGAACAGGAAAATTCGCAATCGAATCAATAAATGAATAAACAAATTAAAAAAATAGCGTTGATTTCCGAAGATTCCAGGGTGATCGATGCAATTGGAAAGGCCATTGGTGATTCCTTCGAAATAAATACTTTTTCTAATGGTATTATTTTTTACAACAAGCTTTCTACTGCTTCAGGTAGCTTTTGTTTGATTCTTAGTGATTCCACATTATTGGACGTGCATGGAGTCGCATTAAAGAATACAATTGAAAAACTAGGTTTTGGTCATCTGCCTTTTTTCATGATCGTGGATAAAGCCACTCCCAAAGATATTTCTATTGCGATTTCAAAAGGGGTTTCTGATTTTATTCTAAAGCCCATAAATGGGAAACAATTAAATACCAGACTGGAGTTTCAAATGAAGCATCCAGTAACAAAAAAGAAAAATCCTGAATATACTGCCTTAAAAGAGTCTAAAACCCCGTTTATTAAAAGGTTATTCGATATAGTAGTATGCGGATTTATTCTTCTAGCATTGCTTCCTTTGTTCTTTATTGTAGCTATTTTGATCAAACTGGAATCAAGAGGCCCTGTATTTTATTATTCTTATAGAGTTGGGACAGGGTATAATATTTTTAAATTTTACAAATTCAGGTCCATGGATCCTGATGCAGATGCCAAACTGCAGCAACTAAAGCATCTCAATCAATACAATGCTGCTGAAGAAGTGGAAGAAGATGTAAATTCTACCGAAGTAGTCAACAAAGTAAAGGAACTCTGCGAGTTTTGTGAACAAGCAGGTGGTGGATGTCTTCAGCCATTGTACGATGACAACAAAATGGTGTGTGAAAAAATTTTCATGGCTAAAAAAGACAGCAATAAGGATGCAGCATTCATCAAAATCAAAGATGATCCGCGAGTAACTAGGATAGGTAAATTTATTAGAAATACCAGTATTGATGAATTGCCACAGCTTTGGAATGTATTGAAAGGAGATATGTCACTAGTGGGAAACAGACCTTTGCCACTCTATGAAGCGGAAAAAATCACTACTGACAAATATGCACTAAGGTTCCTTGGGCCAGCTGGGATTACCGGACTTTGGCAAGTAGAAAAGCGAGGAAGGGGGGCTATGTCCGAAGAAGAGCGATTAAGCCTTGACAATGACTATGTTAAGAATTTTAGTATTTGGTTTGATCTAAAGATCCTCTTAAGGACAATCCCGGCTTTGTTTCAAAGTGAAAATGTCTAGCCAATTAACAATTCCCAAAATAACTTAACTCTCCCTTTCCATGTGTTTTTGGAGGCTTCCAAATACCTGGCCTCCGCTTTTTGTTCAGTATCTGTTGCTAATTCCAATTCTATAGCTTTATTAAAAGCCTTAGGCGTTTTTTCCAAGCTAATAAGTGGATGAAACAATTGGATGTCCTCTGAGAAAGGCGTTGCTACTATGGGCTTGCCGGAAGCGAGGTATTCATTGATCTTTAGTGGATAGATGCTTTTGGTCAACTCATTGCATAAAAAAGGCAATATCAAAAGCTGGAAGTGTGACAGGTATTGGGGCAGTTGTTCTATTTTTTTTGGCCCTGTAAAGTACAAATTAGGAATTTCATCTAGGTTTATTGTCGTGTGTCCTTGATGATTTCTAGGGCCAACCATTACCATACTTTTGTCAGGGTTTACCTCACATATGCTCTTTATTAAATCATAATCGAGTCTATGACAAATATTTCCAGTGTAGCCGATTATAGGCTTGGGTATATTGCTGATGTCTTCAGGGATCTCCAGTTGCTTTTCGTAGGCTGTTTTGAACAAATCAAAATCTGCTGCATTTGGAAAATAAGCCACCTTTTTCCCTGAAAGTGTTTCCAGATCCTTTTGCAGCGTGCGGGAAGTGACGAGGCTTTGATCTGCATTTCTAACGGCATCTATTTCTTTTTGGGCACCATGCTTTCTCAAATAGAGCTCCAAAGCCCTGATATTATCCCGGGATTGGTAAACGAATGCATTGGGTTTAAACCCTTTCGGTAATTTGCTTAGGTACAAAGGGTTAAAAGAATTAAAGAAGATGAAATCTTTTATATTAAGTTCCATTAAGGCTTTATTTATTGATTTGGCCAATCGCCCGTCATTCCAATCTGAAAGGAAATTGTACAACATGCCATGAGGTAGCCAGTTTATCGGAAGCATCAAAGGAGGTGTCAGGGCATAAAGAAAAGGGCTAAATTGGGGCAATGGTTTAAGGCTATCCTTTCCCCAAATTAAGGCTGGTTTTCTAGCTGAAACGGAGGGTTTCTTGCGCTCTTTGAAATAATCCAGTAAAGTAAATGGATAGTCTACATAAATAACATTTTGGGTTTGAGCAAAAGTTTTGGCAAGCGACCAGGAAGCTGATGAAAATTCTCCATCCCATCGGGACATGCTAGTCATTACTATGGTAACCTTATCTAAAGAAAGGTTAGAAAAATCCTTCATAAAAAGCTGTTTTTTTTTCCAAAATAATGAATGTTTTCCGCATTGGAAAGCTTAAATTTAGGTTTATGTTAACCATTAATTTTTAAAGCTTTGATCTTATTTATCATTATTTCGTGTATTTGCAGTTTTTATCTTTTATTTCCATTATTGAGCACTTTTGTTTCATTTTTTGGTAGTAAAATAGAGCTTAATGAATCTGAGTTAACTGTTGATTTTGCTTGTGTGATTACTGTATACAAGGAGAAAGATATAGCATGGCCATTGGTTAGCGCTCTTTTGGCTCAGGATTACCCTCATTTCCACATTTATTTGGTAGCTGATGGCATCACTGAAAAAATGGACGTAATGGTAAATGAAAAACTCACCGTTTATCAGCCCAGTCCATTTCTTAATAGTAAGGTAGCCTCCTTGGGGTTGGTACTAGAAAAAATGAAAGAGAAACATAGCCATGTGGTGGTTTTTGACCCTGATAATCTAGTGCCTTCGCATTTCTTAAGAATAATTAGTAAGTTTCATGCAAGTGGGTATATGGCAGTTCAGGGAAAAAGAATTGCTAAAAATATAGCTGGCACCTACGCAGCATTGGACGCCTTGGGCGAGTATTATTATGATTTTGCTGTGAGGAATATCCCTTTTCGATTGGGATCTTCTTCTACCATTGCAGGTTCAGGAATGTCTATCGAAAAAAACTTGTACAGCAAAAATATCGCCAAAGAGTTATTGGTGTTAAAGGAGCAAGGGGTGGTTGTAGCAGAGGATAAATCCTTACAATCAGAGCTTGTAGATCAAGGACATAAAATCGCCTATGCAGCCGCAGCCATTATTTTTGATGAAAAGATTACTGCCTCCACACAAATAGGCAGACAGAGGGGAAGATGGCTTAATAGTTATTTTGGGCAGTTGCCAGGGACATTAAAACTTTTAGGAAAAGGGATCTTGAAGTTTGACTGGAATCGCATTTATTTTGCCGTGATGACAGCTATGCCTCCTATGGTGATCCTGGTAGGCTTAAGTGGCTTATTGGCATTGATCGCATTATTTATCCAATGGAGTTATTTTTTCCTTTTAGGAGGAAGCCTTGTATTATTTGCGCTTGGTTTCCTACTGCTATTGCTACTTAATAAGACACCGCAGAAGGTACTTAACGCCATCCCTAAAATACCCCTATTTGTATTGGGACAAATCTCTGGAATACTTAATATACGGAAAGCCAATAGGGATTTTATGGCAACGACCCATAATGAGATTACTGAAATGGGTCCACTATGGGAATCTAGGAAGAAAGAATTTAAACACCTTGAAAAAAAATGGCGACAGCGTCCTTAAAATTTCTGGGATTTTATTTCTTGAGCTTACTGTGTAGGGTTTTGATCATGATCGGATAATTTTGTAATGCTTTGATCCAACAACGACCGAAATTGACTTCAATAAATTTGCTCAATATTATGTGTTTGATTATTGCAGTAGTTAATATGGCAAGTACCAATCCGTAGGCTGCACCTAAAAGGCCAAACCATTGGATGAAAATCCAGCTAAAAATGCCACCATAGATGAATGTACAAAAAACCATAATCATATTAATAAAGGGCTTACCAATTGCATCGAGGAAAACACCAGACTGTCGATCAAAAGGCTTTATAAGGGCTAAAAAAGCCATAATTCTTAAAAATGGAACGGCATCAAGGTATGCCTCACCTGCAATGAGAAGGATGATGTAATGGGCAAAGAGCATACAAAATAGCCAAAAGGGAGTTGTAAGGCTAAGCATCATTCCCAAGGTTTTCTCATAAATTTCTCCTACGAGGCCAGCTTGTTTTTTATCATGTGCCTCCGCTGCTTTTGGGTAGCTGATAGAAGCGATAGAGTTGACGGGTATTTCCACCATATTCATAACCCTTCCTGCAGTATTTGCCATTGCCACTTGCACTGGTGACAATAGAGCACCCAGTAAAAATTTGTCCAGGCTGTTTGTCAACATTGACACTAAATTGGTACCGAAAACATATTTTCCAAAATGAAAAATTCTGTTCAGCCAGTATTTTTTCGCTTTGAGACGAAATTTAAAATAATGCCTAACCTGATATACAGACATAAAAGTAGCCAAAAGAAAGGCGAGATTTTGGTACCAGGCCAATTCTATCAAACTAAGTCTGGTATCAATAAGGTAGGCAAATAAAATAACCAAAAAGAAAGGTAGGCTTTTGCTAATTCCCGCAAGAAAATAGGCTTTGAAATCATACTTGGCCTGCATAAGGACCATGTTATGGGTATGAAAAATCAATACAGGAAGTACTAAAGAATGAATTTTTAATAAATCGGCTAACCCTTCAGCGTTTAGTAGTTGCTCTAAAGGTTTGGCAAACAACCACAATAAAAGTACCATCAAAAAGCTTAACGCAGCATTTAACCAGATCGAAGCGGTTTGAATTTTTGCTTGTATTGCCCCATTCTTACCTACAAGGAATTTAATCATCCCATTTTGAATGAATCCATTTCTTGCCATATCAATAATAGAGACAATGGTGATAAGCAGTACCCAAATCCCAAATTCTTCAGGACTAAACACCCTTACCAACAACATGAATCCAATAAAGCCGAGTAAGAAATCTACACCTCGGTGCATCATCGTAAAAAATCCTCCGGTAAGCCAATATTTCTTATCTATCATTTGTTCGGATAGATTTTCTGATAGGCAGAAAGTGTGTCCAATGCTCCTTTTTTATAATCGAATAAGGGAGGTCTTAGAAATCCCTTCTGTATAAGCATATTTTTTGACGCCGAATCGGACAATGTTTTTTCAATGGCCTCACTGATTGATGCTGGATCAAAAGGATCAATGATTATAGCCGCATCTCCTGCTACTTCGGGCATGGAAGAGGTGTTGGAGGTGATTACAGTGCAGCCACAGGCCATGGCTTCCAAAATTGGAAGCCCGAAGCTTTCTCTTAGTGATGGGTACAAGAATACCTTCGCCTGGCTGTAAATGGCAGGTAAGTCTTCATTGGGAATATACCCTGTCAGGTGAATCTTTGAAATCAAGTGTGGTGCCTTAATTTCATCTAACATGGTTATTAATACCTCTTTTCCAAAATCAGGCATAACTAAATCAGGGTAATCAAACCCCTTCTCTTCCAAAATTGCAAGGCTTTTGAGTACTCCTCGAAGGTTTTTCTTTGGATCAGTATTACCCAGAAAAAGTAGGAACGATTGTGGTAGATTATACTTTAAACGGATAGCTTCCTGTTTTTGGGCGTCTTCTATTTTAAAATGACCGGCCACTCCATTGTAGATGACTTGGACTTCCTCATTGTCCAGGCCAAAATGCTGTACAATTCTTTTCTGCTCGAAATGGGAAACCGTAAAAATCATAGCCGCTTTCTTTACCACCTTTGGTACATTCCACCTCCTGTAGATGTTGCCAAGTCGTTGGTACCACGTTCCTTCCTTTAGGTTTATTTTTTCCAGGTAAATAATATCATGTAAGGTGATCAGCAGTGGTATTGAACAAGAAACTGGTGCGGTATTGCTAGTACAATGAAGAATATCTAGTTGATAAGTTTTTATAGCTCTAGCCAGGCTTTTCTGTTCCCATATGGGGTAGGGAGAAGGAGGCAAGGGGACAATTTTAAAATTACTTGTTTCCTTTATTGCTGAAGGATCCTCTGTATCATTCACAAAAATGAAATACTCATTTTCGGTATCCAATTGCTGCAAGTTTCTAATCAGCGCAAGTGCTACCATATCCATGCCGTGCTTTTTCTTTCTAAAAATACGTTGTGCTTCTATGCCTATTTTCATCGTCTGTTGGTATAATTAATTAGAGTGGGATTCTCCTTAATGTCTTTTAAAAAAAGTCCGTCTAAAAACCCTTTAAAGTATTTCCTGAAATGGCCCCACTCTGACCGAAAGACATAGACCAGCAAGTTTTTTGGAAGAGCCACTAGCAGGTAATACCCTGCGGTGAAGATGAATAAGGGGTAATGAACATTTCTCCGAAGGTATAGCCACCTGTTTCGGCTCATATAATAGGTCTTTAACAGAGAGTTTTTACCTACACTCATGGATTCTTTGTGGAGAATATAACTTTTAGGTTCATACCATATGTCATAACCTGCTTGTTTAATTCGTTCACAATAGTCCATCTCCTCATAATATAAAAAATAAAGTTCAGCCATTAAACCGATTTCTTTGACTACTTTTTTGGGAATAAACATGGCAGCACCATGTGCCAATTGAGTAATCTCTGCTACTTGGTGTTGACCGTTGTCTTTATCTAAATAACCTTTGCCTTTGCCTCTACCCGTTATAGGGTTTATGGCCGAAAATCCGGCATACTGAATAATGTCAGGCTTTTCATGGTAAAGAATTTTTGGACATACCAGACCTACTTTTTCTGATTTTATGGTACGTTCTAGCAAGGCTTCCAAAATATCAGGAGCGACTTCAGTGTCGTTATTGATCAAAAAGAAAAATTCCCCTTTGGCTATATCCATTCCACGATTATTTCCTCCAGCAAATCCTTCATTTTCTGAATTTTTGATTAAAATGGTATGTGGATATTCATCAAGAAGACTATCTGGAGATTCTTTGGAGGCATTGTCTACCACGATAATTTCCACATTTGGATAGGTGATTTTTTGAAAAGATGCTAAAAAACCGATAGTATGGACAAGCCCATTGTAATTAATGGTGATAACTGAAATTAATGGTTTATTCATTTTTAGACGATTTAATTAAACTTTTGTCCATGTCTTCGGCTAGAAAAAAGTATGCCCAAGACATATAGAGAATGATACCTGTAGGCATTTGACCCAATAGTGGATTGCCATATGAGGCTGCAGCGATACCTACATATCCGCCAAATAAAGCGAGCAACTTTTGCCGTAACCTAGGATCTTTGACTTTCCAGATTTTTAGGAGTCCTATGACGGCGATAAAACCCAAAATAAAAATGTGTAAATACAAGCCGACAATTCCCATCTCAGCCCATATTTTGATGAACCAACTGTCATTTGGCGTGTCTGCTAGAAATGTTCCTGGACTAAACCTTTGCCCCCAAAATCCAGAGGTACCAATCCCACCTCCAAAAGGCCTTGATTTTAAATATTCAGAGAATTTCCTTTTATTTAAATGCCTCACATTCAACGAGGGATCGTCAGGATCCAATGCAGATCGCATTCTACGAACCTGGTAGTTGTCATTTGCGATTGTCGTAAATTTTAAGAATGAAAATATCAATGCCAAACCTAATAGTCCAATGGCCATCAATTTAAAATTCTTGGAGGCAAATAGGTAAGCCAATGTGCCAGCTACAGGCACCATTAATGCGCCTCTAGTACCACTCATGATCATGAGATAAAAGAAAAACAAGGCCATAACGGCAAATAATATACGTTTTTTTAATGAAAATGGACCTATGGCCAAAACCATAGCCATGACTCCTGCATGTGCTATTCCAGCACCAAATTGACCTGCATCAGAGAAGAAGCTAAAAACCCTTAGGTTGCCAAATAATACATGAGTGGATCGGGCTCCTGCATCTAACCAACGGTTTTCTGCAGCATCTAATCCAATATAAAACTGCTTTAAACCCCAGAATGAGGCCAGTATGCAAAAGAAAAAAACAATGATGAAAAGTCTGTTGAGGTCAGAAGGCTTGTTAGCATACAAAAGTGTCAAAGGTACAGTGAGAAACATGTACAAAGCTGTTCCCCTTACCGCATAGATCCAGGCAGAAACACTTCTTGCCTCTGGATTAAAGATTTCTGCCACATTATATCCCATCCATATAAGGGTAACTAAAAAAAGACTATTGTTTAGCTTGGAAAAATCTGTCTTTATATCGGTATGAAACAAGGCACTAATGATTACTGCAGCTAGTGCTAAATCTACCGAAAGACCCAAGGGTAAATTGGTAATGTATCGTGTGGCACCGATTGATACGAATGCGAATACAAGTCCTGCAGCCAATGATTTATTAGGGTGGCTCATCATGAAAATCACCAATGCAAGCGCAAAAGGCAATACTAACATTAATCCAATTCCTAAAACACCAGTTTTCACAACAAATACGCTCAATAATCCCGCTATCAGAAGACAGAAAACCTTATTTGTGATATTTGTTCTGATATAATGCATTTATATAGATAGTGGGAAATAAATAAGTTAAGAAAGCATACGCTTGAATTTTGATCGAATAGCAGATCTTTTACCAGGGATTTCGCCATTGATGTCTTCCAGTTCATCACCATCCATCTTGTTAAGCCAAAGTAAATGGGGGATTTTTGACATTTCTTTAAGGTTGTTGTTAAAGTAAGTATCGGAAGATTTCCACGTTCGGTTAGCCTCAGTAACCAAAACCAAGGCATTGGCTTTATTAATCAAGGTGTAATTAAAAGGCTTTACATTAATATTTGGAAACTCTAAAAGAACGAATTCATAGGGCAGTTTGGTCAGTTTTTCTTCCCAGAATTGGGTTTCTTCCACTGGATTGGAAATAAAATCTTTATTCATTACTAAAGTTTCACAAGGCATTTTTTCTGTATCTTCCTGATTTCCGCAATAAATTATGCTTCGATTTTGTCTTAAAAGTTCTTTAGCCAAAAAGTTAAGTAAAAATGTTTTTCCTTCTCCATTTTGATGGCTATAGAAAAGCAATATTTTTTGCCCGGAATTGGGGAAATGCATACTCAAATTATTATATACTTGTTTGATCTGATTGTTCTGCAATTGATCCAAATACACATTTTTTGAAATTTCTTTTTCATTTACCCATCCGCCTATAACAGGAAGACCTGTCAATTCGGTGCCGTGCTTGCCTGACTTGATTGATGAATTTAGGAAGAAAGAAAGTATTACCGCTGTAAGGACCAACCCTCCGGTACCAATCATTCCCCCTGTGACCATTATCATTCTCTTGGAAGCCATAGGCGTTTTAGGATAATAGGGTTCGTCAATGAGTTTTTGGGAAGCAGCCATTTCTAAATCATATTTCTGAAGGTTTGCCATATTAAGGCCATTTAGGATAGAAAGGTATTGTTCTTCATTGACACTAACTTCGCGTTCCAATTTTTTCAGTTCAGCACCAAGTGGTGCAAATTCATCAATTTTTTCTAAGAGATAAGATTTTCGGGTTTTCATTACATCCAAGGCTTGTTTTTGATTCTCGTAAGATATTTTTAAAGTTAACCATTGATCCAAGATGGTTTCTCTTTGAATTCCCTGAATCGAATTGGAGTTTTTAAACAATTGATCTGAAAGTTCTTTAATCTCTTTTTCTAAACTTTCTATTTCTTTTTTTATATTTTCTACTTGTGTGGTTTGATTGTTAAGTATCGAAAGTCCTTGGATTTTCAAATTTCTACTAACAATCTGTTCCTGTAGTAAAGAGATGTTTTCAATTGTGATTTGTCGCTGGTCAAAATTCGCAAACATTAGCTCGATTTGCCCTAAATTATACCCTGTGCCTGAAAGAAGACGTCGTGAGCGTTCCTCATCCTGATCGTGTTCCAGTTTGGCGATGTCAAGGTATTTGCCCTGTTCGTAATAATTTAGTATTCGATTGGCTGTCATAAACCCTTTTAGGGTTTCTTCAGCATTCTTTAATTTGTCTTGAGCAATGGTTAGCTGATTTTGAAAATAGGCGATGGTATTCGTGTTTTCCAACTCTTTCATTTTAGAATACCCTTTCATGAATGATTCTGCCACTATTTTTAGCGTATAATAACAAATCCCTGCATCATTTGTAGTGTATTTTATTTCCATCATATCACTGGAAAATTTTCTTGATACGGATAGCCGACCAATTATTTTGTTGACGGAATAGTATTCATGCTCCCTAAGCAAATATTCAATAGGAGAGTTATCGTCTTTTTCTAAGTTTTCTAATATGTTTTCAAGCGTTTTTTCCACGTCATTTTTCACGGCCAATTGCTCCCAAATTGGGGGTGGTATATGGGACTTAAGATCCAGATAAGCCTCATTGCATAGTACTTCATCAATTTGCTCAGGTAGTGCCATGTGCTTTGCCAGAAGTTTTAAGGAAGCTTCTGTTATGGTTTTTCTGGATTTTACTATAAGTGTTAAGTTATCAAAGAGGTTGTTGGAGGTGTAAAAATCCATCCTTACTACTCCTCCGTCAGTGGAGCCCCTGTCGGAAGTAGGGTTTGTATATACCAAGGTTGAGCTCTCATATTGCCTAGGAAGATTTTGAGTAAGAAAAAATACACCTGCGGCTACAAATATTGGGGTTAAAAAGATCCAAAATTTGTTTTTCCAAAGAAGCCGAATAATTTGTTTTATTGTCATTTTACTTTATGATGTTGGCGAGCGATTCTCCTAATAGGACTTCTAATTTTTGAATGGCTACAAAAAAGTTTTTCCTTGCGTTTTCATATTCAGAACGCGCAATGGTGTAAATTTCCTGGTTTCTTAAATATGCGGTAGGGTCAAGGTTACCCAGATTAAATTCCATTTCCATTTGTTGTAAGTTGGTTCTAGCTTTCTCCTGCATTTCTAACCTGATGAGCATTAGTTTTTGACCTAGCAATGCGCTATTGTATTCTTCTATCACTTGGTTGCTTATAGTCAATTCCATTTCCTTCGTTTTATAATAAGTGGCTTCGAGCTCTTGTTTTTGAAGATTGATTTTGTCACTTCTAGTAAAAATCTCTGACAGCGGAATGCTGAGGTTTGCACCCGTTCTATACCCATTGGCTATATTGGATAGGTCTGATCCTGATGCATATAAAATTGCTTGATTACCATATGAATAATCAGCATAAAAACGTAATAAATTTGACCAGGATTTTTTAGCCATTTTCACTCTAGTCTCTGCTGAACCGACTAAGGCCTGGTTTACTTTTACTGTAGGATGATTAGCTATAGCCACACCAATTAAACTGTCAAGTTTTGGTAATTGGTTTTCAAGGGGCATATTTAAATTTATGTACTTTTCAATATCTTTTTTTTCCTGAGCACTAAGATTTTTCCCTGAAATAAAAAAAATAAAAAACGCAATTGTATAAATTAAAAAATTGACCTGTGGATTTTTAAATATGACTTTCATTTATTTATATATCAAAGACATTAAATGTTTCACGTAAAATAATTTACTGTTTTATCTTATTATTTAAAATAAATGTAATAAAAATTTTAGGGTATCCTTTTTTTTGAATTTAAAATTTTCAATTCTATATTTATTAAATATTTAAAAATCGAATGGCTCAGCGCAATATTTCGGGTAAAATATCTCAATTAAATCACGATATTTACGGACGGGAAACAAGAGGGTTTGGTGAAAAGCTTCAGGTCTACGTTTCCTTATTTAATGACATTATAAAAGGAGCATTTCGTGTCCTTAATGGGAGATTTCGCTTACGAAATTGTAAAAGTACTGGTAAACTGATTACCGTAAGAGGACCTTTGCGAGTCGAGGGTTCAGGTGATATCCGAATAGGTGACCATTGCAAGATTTGGTCTCATATGGGGGTCACTCAGTTATTTGCTGATCGAGGAGCGGAACTAATTATAGGGGAGGGTACCTTTATAAATACGGCCTGCATTGTATCTGCAAGCAACCGGATTGTTATTGGCAAAAATTGCCAAATAGCAAATCAGGTAATTATAATGGATGGTGATTTTCATGGAGTAGACGACAGATCTGCGCCTGGAAAATCAGATGCCATCATTATAGGAGACAATGCATGGTTGGCCACTCGATCAATGATCTTGAAAGGAGTAGAAATAGGGGAGGGTGCGACTGTCGCAGCTGGTTCCGTGGTGACAAAAAATGTAGCGCCATATACTTTGGTAGGGGGAGTTCCAGCAAAACTTATCCGAAATCTTGAAGTACCAGAACAAAAACAATATATACCTGTCTAAGAGTTGTCGGCTATATTTAAACTTAAATTGATATCACAATATTAACAATGGATAACTGCGTAATCTTAGATGATGATTCATCTAGCATCAAAGTACTTTCACATTATATTGAAAAGACTAAAACGCTAAAATTACTGGCGGATTTCTCAGATGCAATTGATGGACTGAATTATTTGGTGGAAAACCGAGAGAAGATTGATCTTTTATTCCTAGATATAGAAATGCCAGAAATGAACGGTTTTGAAATCTTAAAACATAGTCAGTATGATGGTGCTTTAATAATTATTTCTGCAAATAATGAGAATGCAATTGCAGCATTTGAAACCAACGCTTGCTTTTACTTACCCAAACCATTTAGTTATCCGCAATTTTTAAAGGGAATAGAAAAGCGAAAAGAAAAAGAATTTAGGATCGATCCAAACTCCTATTCAAAGGATTTTATTTTTGTAAAAGATGATAGGTTATATAAAAAGGTTCTCTTTTCAGATATAAGCTATTGTGAAGGTAAAGGAGATTATATTAGTTTGAAGTGTAAAAATAAAACGTATACTATTAAATCAACTATTTCAAATTTCCTGGAAAAGTTATCTGGAAATTTGGAGTTTGTTCAAGTACATCGCTCCTACGTCATAAACCTTCATTATCTCACAGATTTCGATAGTGATACGTCAGTAGTTGATGGGAAAATAATTCCTATTGGAGCTAAATATAAAGAGCAATTAAAAAGTAGTGTAAATTTCCTTTAACCCGGAGTCAAAGACATTGATAAGCAGCGTCATGTAATCGACTTATTTCCTATACAAAACCTATTTACTTGGACTTTGCAATAGGTTTTAATTTATAACATAACTATTCTCTATTCGGGTTTAAACGGGATCAGTTGCCATTATTGATGTATTCATTAATTAAATCTTTCACTATTTCATTTTCAGTATTGTACCTGTCGATTAGTTTTTTCGATACTACTAAATCCAATGTAGGCATTTCCTCTAATGTCAAAGCTATTTCAAATATTTTGCCGAGCCCAGCAGTAAGCGCAGAACCTTTAAGTTTGTGGCCTTCTGAGTTCAAACCCTCTAGGTTCTTGTCATTGTAATGATTTAACAGTATTTTCCTGGATTGTTCCAACTCGTGAATGGTGAGCTTAAGCACTTCCTTTATGATATCCGGTTCGTCACCTAGGTATTCTTTTACTTTGTCAACATCAAAATGAGGTTTTTGTTCTTGGGTCTTTATACCATTGGAGGGTTCAATTGCTGATAGCGTTTCCTGCTCAGATTCTACGTGCTGTTCTTTCACTTTTAGCCACTTATCAAAGATATACCTAATGTTTTTTTCAACAATAGGTTTAGGTACAAAGTCTGACATACCCGATTCCAGGCATTTTTCTTTTTCTCCTTTTATAGTTCCAGCTGTGATAGCTACTATAGGTATATCTTTGGTCCTCGGATCTGCTTTAATTTTCCGAGTGGCCTCATGCCCGCTCATTACGGGCATCTGAATGTCCATTAGAATAATGTCCGGCAAATGTTCTATGGCCAATGCACAAGCATCAAGTCCATCGGTCGCTTCAATGATTTCAATCTGTGGAGACACCTTTAGAACAATTGTTTTAGCTAAAAACATATTAATCGCATTGTCTTCGGCGATAAGAACTTTCCCCTTACTTCGATGCTTGCTTAATTCAATTTCTACTGAAGGGTCTTTCGATTTTTCTATGGCAGGAAGGGTCAATTTGGACAAGGCCTCAAACAACTCATTATTTTTGATTGGTTTTGATAACCTGAGTTTTATGGAAAGTTCCTTACATTGCCTTTGTATGAAACCGTCTTCAGCAGAACTGTGCAATAGTAAAATCGGCACTTGTGCTTTCTTTCCACTGAAATTCTCTCTAATTTTCTTGGAAGTTTCAAGCCCATCCATGTAAGGCATGTTCAAATCCATTAGCACAACATCATAATCATTGTTTTCTATTTGCTGCAGCGCTTCAAAGCTATTTTGGGCTTCATCCATATTTATATTATTTAAAGCGAGAATTTCTTTGAGGATTAGTCTGTTGTTTTCGTTGTCATCTACTACCAGAACATTGTTGATTGGATAATCCTTTAGTTTTTCGATAAATTCCCCCTTTTCTGTAGTGAGTGCCAAATCGAAATAAAAGGTGCTCCCGTCTTTGATTTTACTTTTCAACTGTAGTTCTGAGCCCATCATGGATAAAAGTTTATTGGATATAGTAAGGCCCAAACCTGTACCTCCATACTTCTTCGTCGTAGAACCGTCCTCTTGCATAAAGGCTTCAAAAATCCTTTTTTGGTACTCTTCAGAGATACCAATTCCTGTATCGCGAACCTCGAACCTTATTACTCTCTTGTTTTCCTCAATTACCTCTAATGTTTGTATTTTAAGTTCTATTTCACCCTCGTTTGTGAATTTAACAGCATTTCCTAAAAGATTGATTAATATCTGTTTTAACCGAATATCATCAACAAGAATGAATCTTGGCAAAGATTTCTCGATGTTTAGTAACATTTCCACTCCTTTTTTATGGGCCTGATAGGATACGACATCAGTGGCCTGTCCAGTAAGTTCAAAAATATCTGATTTAGTAATTTCTAACTCGAGTTTACCGGCCTCAATTTTTGAAAAATCCAGGATGTCATTTATTATATTCAATAAGGCAATTGCAGATTGATTGACGATACCTATGTATTGGTTTTGTGTTTCATTGAGTTCTGTTTTTATAAGAAGGTCTGTAAAACCAATAATGCCATTTAGAGGAGTCCTTATTTCGTGACTCATATTAGCCAAAAATTCTGATTTGGCTAAATTCGCTTTTTCGGCAATTTCTTTGGATTCAATAAGGGTTTTCTCCAAAATATTCCTGTCGATTGCATTTGAAATACTGTTTGCAAAACTTTTTAATAGAGAAAGTTCAGCTTGGGACCACTCTCTTTCATTGGTGCAATCATCATAGCCAATGAAACCCCAGTACCCTTTGTTTGTGAAAATGGGAATTGTTAAAACTGACTTAATATTCTGATTTTCTAAAACCTCCTTTAATTCAGATCCTTCAGTTAAACTTGAAATAATAGCCTGAAAAACCTCATTGTTCTCCATTGGCAATACGAACTCACCAAAGGCTTCAAATGGAACGTTCTGTAGGTCAGGATTATTGATTTGGGGCTCAACATTGTCAGCACTCCACTCAAACCGTTGTGAGGTGTATTTTTCACCTTCTGCACCCAAGCTGTTTTCGAAGTAATAAACCCTATCTACCCTTACCGATTTCCCTATAATCTCAAGGCTGTTTGGGATAGCCTCATATAGTTTATTGTTTGAAAGAAGCTCATCTGTAGCTTTTGATATAGCCAAAAGCATTTGCTCTTTCTGAATGAGCTGGTTTTCTTGTTTAACCTCTTCGTCAATATCCTGAATGGTGCCAGACAAGTAAAGGCATTTTCCATTTTCAATTTTGGCTTCTCCAAGTGTCCTTACCCATATTTCTTTTCCAAATTCATTTACTATTTTTAATTTTTCATCCCAAGATTTCCCGTAATTTATAGCCAAATCAATAACTTCACTGATTTTATCTCGATCATAGCCTTCCTTATAGTAGTTTATGCCGTTGGGTAAGTCCGGGATAAAATCCTCGGAAACCCCGAAAATTGTTCTGGTAATATCTGTCCAGTTTATAGATTTTTTTTCTAAATCATATTTCCAGCCACCTATTTTGGCCATAATGTGCGTCTGATTTAAAATTTCTCTGGCATTTTGGATTCTTTTTTCCAGCCGTAACCTTTCGGAAATGTCGATAGAATTACCTATCACATAGCTATTGCCAAAATGGTCTTTTTCCATTTTGTTGCTGTAAAGCCACACCTTTAATTGCCCATTTGCCTGAAAGGTTGTCATTAAGCCTTGTGCTTTACCATTTTCTTTAATTTCCTTAAGATAATCATCTATCTCATACCGAAATTTTAAAGGTATAATGTCCCAAAGTTTCTTGTTTAACATCTCCTCCACTGTAAATCCTAAAAGCCTAGCACCGTAGTTATTAAAACTTAAAAAATTACCTTCCATGTCGTGAGTTAACATCAATCCCTGACTATTTTCAAAGAAGGACCGGAATTTTTCTTCACTTGCAAGAAGTCGCTCCTCGCGTTCTTTTTCCTCACTAATGTCTCTGCCAATGGCAAAAACCCATTTGTTTTTTAAATCTCCAGTGGCGCGCCAGGCAAAAGTTTTGTACTGTCCATTTTGGCATTTTAACCGATGACTAAAACTAGTAGTGGCATCTCCGATAATCAACAGATTGATCTGCTTCATCGTACTTTCGACATCATCAGGATGTATGTAGTCAGTTACCGGTTTGTCAGAAAGCTCATTTTCATCATACCCAAGTAGGGTCTTAAAAGCTTTGTTTACTTTGATGAATTTCCCGTCAAACCTCAAAATAGTTATTAGATCTTGTGATAAAACCAAAGCCTTGCTAAGTATCCGGTCTTCTAAATCGTCAGATTGAGGCATTAACAATTCTTGTATTTGAGGGGTCAATAAACTTAAGTTTTCTGCTATTGGTAACTTTTCTGCTGGGATTTCTTGATTTAAAACTACTAGAAAACCTAGGTTTTTCTCCGATTGGTTCAGGATGGGAAGTATCGAAAGGTATTTTAATTTACCCAACAAGTTTAGGAACTCACTATTATTTAGTGTTTTATGATTAGACAAGTCTTTAATTTCTTTAAAATCAACCGTCTCTTTTAAAAAATCAAATAGGGGGTCACTTGGTTTGATAATATTAGCGGATACCTGATCAGATGAAGTTTTAATATAAATGCCATCACCCTGGAATGTACCTAGAAAAGCATGATTGCATGAAGATAATTTTAAGGCCAGTGCGACAATCTTTGAAAAAATTTCGTGTCTAGAATTATTTTCTGGTATCATTTTTTTAATATGTCCGGTATTCTCCGTATTATTATCTGAAATATTTTTTTTCATACTCTGAATTGTACTCCCTTGAGATGGATGCATTATCTCAAAATAATTACCAAAATAAATTCAATTCTTGTAAAGCTAATTAGAGTAGTTCTATTTTTTTAAAAAATTAAAGTATTTGAGAAAAATCTAGTTTTGTTTCAAACGGAATTTAAATTTTCACAAAATCGAAATTTTAAATTTAAAAACAAATTCATTATTTAAATTAATTCTTATGGTGCAAGTAGTTTTTTGGATAGCGATAGGTGTTGTTGCGTATACATTTTTTGGTTACGGCATCGTGATAGGCTTCCTAGTAAAAGTAAAGGGTTTATTAAGAAAAAAGATAAATCAAACAGACAAAGAATTTTTACCAGATGTTACACTCGTTGTACCTTGTTACAATGAAGCAGATATTATTAAAGAAAAGGTACTTAATTCACTTGGTCTTGAATATCCAAAAGAAAAATTAAAAATATTTTTTATTACCGATGGGTCAAATGATAATTTTAAGGAGGTTTTATTGGAATTCCCACAAGTGAAATTGCTTCATGATGAAAGAAGAGCGGGGAAAACAGCAGCCGAAAACAGGGCGATGAAATTCGTGAACAGCCCGATTGTAGTGTTTACTGATGCCAATACCATCCTTAATAACAAAGCCATTAAAAATATTGTCAGACATTTCAGCAATGAAAATGTAGGTTGTGTGTCTGGTGAAAAAAGAGTGCTTGTAGAGCAGGAAGACTCCGCCAGTTCTGCCGGTGAAGGTATGTATTGGAAATATGAATCATTTCTAAAAAAGATGGATTCAAAGCTTTATTCAGCTGTAGGTGCTGCAGGAGAGTTGGTAGCATTTAGGTCTGATCTCTACCAGGACTTGCCAGAAGATACCATTTTGGATGATTTTATGCAATCACTGCTCATCGCTTCTGATGGATACAGAATTGTGTATGAACCCGATGCCTATGCCATGGAAACCGGTTCAGACTCAACCGGTGAAGAGCTAAAGCGTAAAATTCGAATCAGTGCTGGTGGTTGGCAATCAATGAAAAGGTTGTTTTTCAAAATCACCCCTTTCAATCACCCCATTTTATTTTTCCAGTATCTTTCACATAGGGTCCTTAGATGGACAATTACACCTTTTTTGTTGATATTGATTTTTGTGATCAACTTTTTTCTATTGAATCAAGGCATGATCTACCAACTGTTGATGGCTTGTCAATTGTTCTTTTATGCAGCGGCGTTGCTTGGATATTTTTTGGAAAGTCGAAAACTTAGGGTCAAGATCCTATTTGTTCCCTTCTACTTCTGTATGATGAACTATGCTGTGGTAGCAGGTTTGATTCGCTTTTTGAAAGGGAGTCAAAAAAGCACATGGGAAAAAGCCAAACGTAAAAGTTGAAAAACAATGGAATATTGCCTATTTCGGGTTTTATTATTAGGGAAAATAGGTTTGAGCGAGATAGTATTTTTCAAATATATTTGGAGTCCAATAAAAATGTTGTTTTATTGTTTAATTAAGAAAATAGACAATACCCAAAATTATGAAAAAACTTCTCTTCCTTTTGCTATTGGCCATACCCACTTTTGGGAATGCCCAGCATTTACCTATACCTTCTGCTGTTTTTGAGTGGAAAATGTTGCCTGCATCAGCAGTTGCTGGTAAAGAAATAAGACCAATTATTGATGGACCTACTGAAACATTAGGTAATTTCCGTGTCAATCACTATAAACTATCAGAAGGTAAATCCATCACCATTAAGAAGGGGGATGAAAAACTGATCTTGATAGGTTCCGGTGAACTTCTAATCAATCAGGGAGATAAAAGTGATCGGCTGGGAAGTAGGAGCGTAGCTTGGTTCCCAAAAGATAAGAAAGTTAAAATCCAGCATTTTGGTGATACTTCTACAGCATTTTTCTTGATAGAATGGGACGCCGATAAGGTTGGAGAAGAATTTAAGCCAGAGGTTAGTTCATTGACCAGTTATGATTATCAGAAATTGGCATTTAAGGAAAGTGCGAAGGGAGGGAGAAGAGATGTGGCGAGAGGCCCGACCCCTACCTTACAGGAATTGGAAATGCACATTACCACTTTAAAGGAAGGTGAAAAAAGTCACGACCCTCATGTACATGCCGATGAAGAAATAATAGTGGTACTTCAGGGTGAAGTTGAAGAGATGATAAATGGTGTGCCTTATCATCTTGGGCCTGGCTCACTTATCTATTTACATGCGATGGATGCCCACGGTATTCGCAATGCTGGCAAAGGTGCTTGTGAATATTACGCCATTCGATGGATTACAAAAAATACTGGTAAGTAACTATTTCAACAGAAGAAATAAGGAATAGGACATCTTTATAATTAATCCTTATTAAGCTATATTGTCTTTCAAAACCAATAAAAATTTAATCCTTTCGCAATCCACTATATTTTAGTGGAAATTAATAGCATCAAGCAATGATCCCATGGGTATGCTGAGGAAACATACAGACAATAATTTGCTGATTTGCCTTAAACAAGGCGATATAGTGGCTTTTGATGAATTGTATCATCGGTATTCCAGAAAGCTAATGGCATTTTCGCTTACATTTTTTCCCGACCAACAATTGGCTGAAGAAGCAGTGCAAGAGGTTTTCGTAAGGGTTTGGGAGCGAAGGGAAAAATTAGATGAAACAAAATCATTTAAAAGTTACCTATTTCAAGCCGTCAAATTCTATGTGTATAACTATATACGTGATAGGAAAAAAGATTGTAGTCTGGATAATTTATCAGATGAAAATGTGAAAGGGGCAAGGAACCAAGAGGACGACTATACCTATAATGAAATGGAGCTAATGGTGATGGAGCTTATAGAAAAACTACCGAAGGTCCAAAAAGAAGTTTTTAAGTTGAATAAATTGAAAGGGATGAACAGTGACCAAATCGCCCATCAGATGAAATTATCTAAAAGAACCATAGAACATCATATTTACCTGGCCTCAAAATCACTTAAGAAAAACCTTCTTCATAACCCTTCTTTAAGTTTTTTAATTTTCGTCAATATTTTCTTTTGAGATTGTTTGATATTTGTTTTATTTCCAGATTAAATTATCTTTCTCAGAATAAGTAATTGTTTTAAGAATTTTTTACATAATTTTCTGCTATCCATTAAGTAAATAAGCTGGTTGATGGTTTATATACCAAATTACAATAAACCCATTGGAACGAGCGATTATCATCAAATTTTTAAGGCAAACAGCCAATCCTGAAGAAAAGCGTCAGGTCTTGAAATGGCTAGAGCAGCCTGGTGCCAAAAAGGTATTGGATGATTTATTAAAATCAGTGTGGGATACTACTGCCCCAAATGAGGAGGATGGAACGAATTATCAAAACCTTCTTCATCGAATCCATTCCAGAATATCCAGTGTAAAAAACCGTCATCTATCCACCTCAATTATCCCATGGTCTAAAATTTTTAAATTTGCCGCAAGCTTTGCCTTATTGGTTGCAAGTGTATTTTTCATTAAGAATGGGCTTGAGTTTAAGGATCAAACACCCACTTTGGTGGAAAGAATAATCCAACGAAAAACGGGTGTAGGTGAAAAATTGACACTCAAGCTAACTGATGGTACTACAATCGTTTTGAATGCCAATTCCAGTATTCGTTTTTTAGCAGGTTTTGGAAAAACAAATCGTTTTGTTGAGTTGACGGGTGAAGGTTACTTCCAGATTGCAAAAGATAGTTTGAGACCATTCCAAGTCCAAACAACAGGGATGCGAACGACGGCCTTGGGGACGGCATTTAATGCCTCCGCAAGAGAGGGGGTTTATGCAGTCGCACTTACTGAAGGCAAGGTTGCTATAGAAACTACTGATAAGAAACTAGAATTAAAGCCTGGGCAAAGGTTGATTTTGGATAAGCGCAACAGTTTACCAAATTTTGAAATAGAGACCTTTGAATTTAATGAGGTAGTTGGTTGGAAAGAGGGCATACTAAACTTTGACAGGGTTGCATTAGGATCCATTTTGCATGATCTGGAAAAATGGTATGATGTTAAAATAATAATTGAGGATGGTTTCAATGTAAACAGAAGAGTTATCGGGACTTTTCGCAATAAAAACTTAAGCGATGTGCTGATAGGTCTTGGTTTTTCAATGGGATTTGAATTTAGCATAGACAAAAACCAGGTAATGATAAAAAAAAGTAGCCAATGAAATAGAAGAATAAAGCAGGGTAAAACGCCCATCGCCAAATGAAATGAATTATCCTGCAGACCTTAAAATTTAACCGTTAAAATCATTTAAAATTATGAAAAGAAAATTACTGTACCTAATAAAAATGGTATCTAAAAACCTATTATATGGCTTGCTGATGCAGTGTTTGTTTATGACAACATTAGCTGCTCATGAGATCAACGCTCAGATCAGGCCCATTGATAAATCCTTTATAAGACTAAATAAAGTTCAATGGGATTTGGCGGAAATTTTCCTTAAAGTGGAAAATACAACGGATTACCAGTTTGTACTACCGGAAGAGATACTGGACAATAACCCAAAATTAAACTTAAAAAATAGGAGGCAATCAGTCAATGATTTGTTGATGGATATTGCAGAATCGGCAAACCTCAGATTTAAGCAGGTAGACAATTCAATTTATGTAGCGAGTGGGACCAATGTAGTTTCCAGTCAAAAAATTGAAATTACGATTGAGGAACGTCCTATAAAAGGTAAGGTCGTTGACAGTAAAGGAGTTGGTATTCCTGGTGCTACTGTATTGATACAGGGAACCAATATGGGAACAGCCACTGATATTGATGGCAACTTTTCCTTAGACATTCCGGACAATGCTGTTTTGATTTTTTCCTTTATTGGCTATGAGCAAAAAGTTATCCCAATAGGAAACCAAAGCGAGGTCAATGTAACGATGACCGAAGACCTTTCGTCCTTAGATGAAATAGTAGTCGTAGGTTATGGTACGCAGAAAAAAGTAAACCTAACTGGAGCGGTTAGTTCTATTTCTTCCAAAGAGATTATCAACCAACCAGTTGGTCAAACCTCAATGGCTTTACAAGGAATTGCACCTGGAGTTACCGTGACTCAGAGAAGTGGTCAACCAGGAAGGGATGGCGGCTCAATTCGTATCAGGGGTATAGGCACACTGGGCGACTCTAACCCTCTAGTAATGGTAGATGGGGTAGAAACAAGCCTTAACAATGTTGATCCAAATGAAATTGAAAGCATTTCCATATTAAAGGATGCCTCTTCTGCTGCTATCTATGGCGCAAGAGCGGCCAATGGAGTAGTTTTAATTACAACTAAACGAGGTGTAGAAGGAATCAGGGTAAACTATAACATGTATGCTGGTTTTCAGGTGCCCACCCAACTGCCAAATATCGTAGGAGCCATCGACCATATGGAAATGGCCAATGAAGCATTTACCAATATTGGCAATTCTCCGCAGTATACCCAAGAATTTATTGCTGCTTACAAGGCAGGAATGCCCTCTGACCAATACCCTGATACAGATTGGCAAAAGCTCACCATGAGCAATTCAGCTTTTATGCAAAACCACAACTTAAGCATCAATGCGGGTAGTGAAAAAGCAAAGGTTTTTGCTTCGGTGAGTTACCTGGATCAGGATGGGATCATTCCGAACACTAGCTTTAATCGGTTTAATTTAAGGCTAAACTCAGATGTTAATGTATCTGAGCGTATGACACTTTCCACCGATTTATTTTTGCAAAGGGCCTTACAAACGGAACCTTCAAGTGGAACAGGATATGTTTTTCACTGGATGCGAAGGATTCCTTCCAATGAAGTAGGGGTATTGTCTAATGGGCGCTATGGTGAAGGTTGGAACGGTGATCATCCACTGGCAAGATCCAAAGATGGTGGACTTGGTACAGAGGAAAGCCTGGATGCTATCCTGAACTTCCGGCTGAATTATAAAATTGCAGACTGGCTCAATGCAGAAGTGATGTATGCACCAAGATTTGAAAACCCACATAACAAAAGGTTTTCCAATATTACACAGACTTACGCCAGAGACGGTGTGACTCCCACGCATTTTGTTCCTCAAAGAAACTCCCTTACTGAAAGGTATGAAAGGGAATGGTACAATAATATTCGTGCAATAGTTTCCGCTAACAAAACTTTCAATAACGTCCATACCATAGAGGTGATTGCTGGCTACCAGCAGGAAGACCAGACCAATGAATGGATTTCTGCATACCGGGAAGTATTTCCTCTGCCTCAATACGAACAAATCAACGCTGGAAACCGAGCAAATGAACAAACAGGTGGAGCTGCTTCCCATTGGGCTTTACAGTCGGTGTTTGGTAGGGCTTCTTATAATTTTGACGAAAGGTACCTTTTAGAAGGCAATGTTCGTAGAGATGCTTCTTCTAGATTTGCCGAAGGAAATAGATCCGGCATTTTCCCTTCATTTTCTGCAGGATGGAGAATTTCTGAAGAAGCATTTATGCAGGATTATTCAGGTTTAATTGACCAGTTGAAACTTCGTGCTTCCTGGGGTCAGTTAGGCAACCAAAATATTGGTCTTTATCCTTTTGCTGCTTTTATGGCATTAGGTGGAAGCTCTCAGGATTATGCCTTTGGTGGTGCAAATGCTCCAGGTGCAGCTCTAAACAGCATGGCTAACTCAGCTATCAAATGGGAAACTACAGAAACGACGGATATCGGATTAGAATTTAACCTTTGGGGTAAATTAGATGTGTCTGCTGATTATTATGTGAGAAGAACCAAGGATATTCTCCTTGCTTTAAATATACCTCAGACGATCGGTCTAAGTGCACCCTTCCAAAATGCTGGTGAGGTTGTAAATAAAGGCTTTGAATTGATGGTTAACTACAGAAATAAGGTAGGAGAACTCAACTATAGTATCATGTTGAATTATTCAGATGTTCGCAATGAAATTGTGGACATGAGAGGGATAGAAAATACTGGACTTACAGTAAACCGAGAAGGGTCCCCAATAGGTTCTTTCTTCGGTTATGTAGACCAAGGCTTTTTTCAGTCTCAAGAGGAAGTAGACAATCATGCGGATCAGTTTGGAAATATTGCCCCTGGTGATATCAAATATAAAGATATAGATGGTGATGGTATGATCAATGACCGGGACCTTGCCGTAATTGGGAGTCCTATTCCAAGACATACTTTTGGGGCACGTTTTAATGCCGATTATAAGGGATTTGACTTTTCCTTATTCTTACAGGGTGTAGGTAAGGCTGATGGTTATTTGTTTGGTCAGGGGATCATGCCCTTTTACGTAGGTGGTACGGTACAAGAGCAGCACAAGGACCGTTGGACGCCTACCAATACGGATGCTGCCTATCCCAGACTAGCCTGGAACCAGACAAATAATGAACAAAATTCAAGTTTTTGGATGAGAAATGCCGCTTACCTGAGAGGTCAGAATATTCAGGTAGGTTACTCTTTTCCTGAAGCATTATTGACCCCATTGAATATACAGGGACTAAGGATATATCTAAGTGGTAGAAATCTGTTTACTGTTCATAATTTCTATGAAGGCTATGATCCTGAAGCACCTGTGAGTACTGGAGGCTGGTATCCGCAAATGGCTACTTATACTATGGGTTTGAATGTTAATTTCTAAACACTGGGAACTGATGAAAAAGATAATAATATATATAATATTGATACCCGCTTTGATATTTTCTTCAGCATGTAATGAAGAATTTTTGGAGCGTTTGCCACTGGATTCACCTTCTAGTGAGACCTATTTTGCTAACGAAACTGAACTGGAAATGGCAGTCACCGGAGTGTATAATAGACTTTGGTACTTTCCAGTGGGAATTGCCTGGTTCTTATCCTTTGATTTTGCTTCCGACGACGGGTGGGACCGAAATGGCAGCGCCTTACAAGCTCTTGGCAGGGGAGAACAAAATGCTGACAATAACTACACAAATGGGTTTTGGTCGCATTTTTACCGAGGAATTAACAGAGTGAATTTCATAACTTCTGAAGGAAATCATTTAAGAGATGAAATGGAAGTTGCCAAATACGACAGGCTTGTAGGTGAAGCCAGATTTATCAGGGCCTATTTTTATGCTTATCTCGCAGAACTCTATGGTGATGTGCCTTTGGTAACTACCACCCTTACACTGGAGGAGTCACAGACCCCAAGGACTTCTAAAGAAGCAGTGATTGATTTCGTACTTTCAGAATTAAATGAAGTCAAAAATTATGTTCCAATGAATGCAGCGGAAAAGGGAAGGGTTACTAAAGGTGTAGTACTTGCATTGATTTCAAGAGTCGCTTTGTGGAACGAAAGGTGGGATGAATCAGCCGCTGCGGCAAAAGAATTAATGGATTCAGGAGCGTATCAAATTGATCCTGACTATCTAGGAATTTTTACCTTTGCAGGTGATAATTCAAGTGAAGTTATAATGAGGATTCAATACCTTCGAGGGGTGGCCACACACAATATGCCAAGAAATTTTTTATCCAGAATGGCACTTGGACATTCCAATAAAAAGCCACCACAGGATATGGTAGATACTTATGATTGCATTGATGGGTTACCCATTGATGAATCACCACTATTCAACCCTCAGAGTCCTTTCGAAAATCGAGATCCAAGATTGAACCATACCTTGGTAGTACCAGGTTCAAGGTTGATTAACTGGATTTATGAAACCCATAGTGACAGTACCATGACCTGGGAATTCAGAGGAGATGAGAAGATTAGAGTGCCTAATATAGAAGCGGCACATGCTTATGCATCCTTTACAGGGTATCTGTACAGAAAACACATAGATGTAGCCAATTACCCTACAGATGTAGGATCCACTGACCAAAACTTGACCATATTCAGGCTCGGTGAGGTAATGCTTAACTATGCAGAAGCAAAAGTAGAGCTAAATCAACTAGATGAATCTGTTTATACAGCTTTAAATGCTATCCGTGGAAGAGAATCTGTACAAATGCCAGCCATTGAAGGTGGAAAAACCCAAGTTGAATTAAGGAATATTATTCGCAAAGAGAGAAGGCATGAACTGGGTATGGAAGGTTTTAGGTATTTTGATATCCGAAGGTGGAGGGTAGCAGAAGATATAATGCCAGGTCCTTATCGAGGAAGGGTCAATAGATATGGCGGCGGCGGATGGTTGACTGAGGCCCCTATGATTGATGAAATAGGAACTCCTAATTATAACAATATCAGCAATGCTGATGAAATGGTAGTAGTGGAAACAAGGGCATTTAATCCTAACAGGGATTATCTGTGGCCAATTCCAAGGATAGAACTGGAAACCAATACTGCATTGGCACAAAACCCTGGTTACTAGCCAGGAATTGGTTGCTGTTGATTAAAAAAACCAAACAAAAGGGAATTGCCTGCTCCATTTCGATATTAAGTGGAGCAGGCCTATTCGCTTTCTTATGGCATTTTATTGTTTGCAAATTCAGGAAACTTAAGGATCACTAGTGTTAATGATAAACGAAATTTTCAGAACCATTTATACTGTTCGATTTACATTATTCTCTTTGGAGGATTACCATCAATTTGTGTTTCAATTAAAATCCTTTAAATATGAAATTCATTGAGAACAAAATCTTAAAAAAAGGAATCCTCGTTTTTTTTGGATTGATGGTATATTCATTTACAATAGCCCAAGATTTGGTTTGGCTGGAAGCTGAGAAATTTGATAAACTCGGAGGATGGACCAGTGACTGGCAATTTCTTGATCAAATGGGCTCTTCCTATTTATTGGCCTCAGGTATAGGAAGTCCTGTAAAGGATGCCCATACTAATGTGGAATTATCTCGGAAAGGGAAATATAGGGTTTGGGTGAGGTCCAAGAACTGGGATACGACTTATAGTCCAGGACAATTTTCATTATTAGTGAATGAAAAAACAGTGCAAAAAACCTTTGGCAAACCAGAAATTGATGACTGGACATGGGAAGATGGAGGAATAGTTTCATTGGATATGCCAGGGCCAGGTTGCCCACAGCTTTTCCCTTTGCTACCTTCAAAACCAATGCATGGGTACCAGATGCTACAGGCCCTGGACCACACTGGATAGAATTAAGTTGGGACCAAGCCCAACAATTCAATATGATCCATTTAGTGTTTCAGAACAGGGGAGATTTGGCAATAAAAAAACTCAATATAGAATACCAGAGGGAAGGAAAATGGATCCTTTTGGGGGAAATTGATAACCCAGAAGGTTTCAGACGATTGGTGTTGCCGGTTAAAGATACCAAGTCCAACAAGTTAAGGATTACTTTAAAAGACGAAAAAGTGCCCGGTGGCATCTGTGAAATAAGGGTGTATAAAGAATCACCAAAAACCTTGGAAATGGCCCAGAGATCCATGAATGTGAGGAAGACTGAAATTGGAGAAGTCAACCTCCCATGGGAAAATGATTGATTGGTATGCAATAAAAACCTTACCAGGATTGATGTTTTTGGCATTGATGGCCTTATTGATAACGCAATTCTATAATGAACCAGTAGAATACCAAGAAAGTAAGGGGAGTTATGATCCTGGAGAAATAATATTGATCGACAAAAAAGTGGTTGATTTTTCTGATTCCTTAATTAATGACACGTTGTATGTAGGTAAAATTTATAAAAGTCAATTGCCTGTTGTTTTTCGAGAGCTGAATGCAGGGGTATGTGAAGATAAGCTATGTTTGCCGATTGATTTGTACCTATTTTGGTCCTTTTCAGGTAATTATTTGGGATTTAGACCCATTAAACCATTTACAAGAAACAGGCATGATCCATTTTTGGAAAGGGATTACCTGAAACTTCACCGCTTACTTGGTGATCCCCAATCTCTGTTGGCCAATTATTCATTGGGAGACCTTACAGTAGAGGATCCTGATAAGTCTTCTGTTGACGGGATAAGTGCTGCCACCCTTAAGGATATTCAAGGGTATATTATTGAAGGTGCGGCCTATACTAGCCATACTTTGTGGCACATGGCCTATGGGCCAATGAGGGACAGTGTTAACCTAATTGCTTCTGAATATGTGGATGAAAACATTATGAAAAAATATTTTGGCAGTTCCAACCGTCAAGATATTATTTGGGCTTTGAATCAGTTCAAAGAAAATGCCCAAACATTTTCTGAATTGATTCCTCAGGTACATTCTGTCATGACTGGTAATGACCCGATCATCAGTCAGATAGCCATAGAAAGGGTGATTAATTCTGATCTTGGTAATCAAGCAATTCAAAGCGTATTGCTTGAAGTGTATCCCGAAGTAGCTTACAATGCCAAAAGAGAGATGATTGACTATTTTAGACGAATAGATGGCTGGTATTTTTCTTCAGTTCTAAAAATTATTAATATCATGAGTCTTGAAAATAATGGCCTAAACGAAGTCCTTTTTGGTCTGCTCAAGGAAAAAAGTAGTGTGGATTCATTGACTAGAGAAAACATCCATCAATTAATGGATAGAGAAGATAAAAACCAAAAGCAACTGTCCATTAGGTATTTAGAAGAAATGGGAATACAGGAGGCCATTTATTAAGCCCCAATGTAAATGAACGGAAGAAAAATGATAGCAATTAAAGGATTAAAAATTCATATTTAATAAATGAAAAAAAATTTATTACCATGATAAAATTTATACAGATTTTTATATTGGTTTTTGCCTACTTACTTATGTCTTGCAGTTCTCTGGAAAATCCTGAAATAGCTGAAAAATTATTAAATTTATTAAACGATCATTTAAATTCGTCCATTTAATCGCAGAATAACAATTTCCAATTCAATTGACACTACTATTGCCATTAACGATCTACCCCCAGTGAAACATTAAACAAAGAATTATTAACTTATAATCAACTACTAAAATAGCAGCCTTCTAGGTTGCATTTCTTAAAACCAAATACTATGAAGCATCTGTTTTCAGCATTTCTATTACTTCTTTCCTCTTGGATAGTCTATCCTTCTCAGGGACAAAACTCCCCTTATGATCTGGTTATTTATGGAGGAACATCTGGAGGAGTTGCTGCTGCCATCCAAATTTCAAGAATGGGTAAATCGGTAATCCTAATCGAGCCTTCAAATCATTTAGGTGGGCTTACCACCGGGGGCTTAGGAGCCACAGATATTGGGAATAAAAAAGTAATTGGGGGTATTTCCAAAGAATTCTATAAAAACATCAAAGCCTATTATGACAATCCTGAGACATGGAAATATGAGGATAGGGCCGACTATTTATCAAGACCGGATCAAACCAGATCCGTTGAGGGCGAAGATGCCATGTGGACCTTCGAACCATCCGTAGCCATGATAGTCTATAAGAAAATGTTGGCAGACCAAGATATAAAAGTCGTCATTGGAAAGCAATTAAACAGAGAAAGTGGTGTGATATCCAAGAACAATAGGATTACTTCCATCACCATGGAAAGTGGAGAGACCTATACAGGTAAAATGTTTATGGATGCGACTTATGAAGGTGATTTGATGGCCGCTTCAGGCGTAAGTTATACTACAGGAAGAGAAGCCAATAGTCAATATGGGGAAACGTTAAATGGGGTGCAAGCCAATTTTTATAACCTAACCTTGAAAGGAAATGTTTCCAGAAATGCCATTCACCATAATTTTGTACCTGGTGTTGATCCCTATGTGGTGAAGGGTGACCCATCAAGTGGCCTATTGCCATTTATTATTGAAGGAGGACCTGGGCTAGATGGGACAGCTGACAAAGGGATTCAGGCCTATTGTTTCCGGATGACGCTAACCAATCAACCCGAAAATCGGATACCATTTGAGAAACCAGCAAACTACAATGAGTTGGAATTTGAGTTGTTGTTCAGGAATTATGAAGCAGCGAATGGACCTATTGAAAAAATGTATCACTATGGAGATCCTTTAGTTCCTTGGATCAATACGCCCATGCCAAATAAAAAGACGGATACAAACAATCAAAAAGGCTTTTCAACTGATTTTATAGGACAAAATTTTGATTATCCTGAAGCAAGTTATGCAAATAGAGAAGCTTTTAGTCAAAAGCAATTGGAATACCAGCAAGGGTTAATGTGGTCTTTGGCTTACCACCCCAGAATCCCTAAAAAAGTCAGGGATGTGGTTGCTGAATGGGGAATGCCAAAGGATGAATTTATGGATAGAAATGGGTGGACGCCACAGCTGTATGTAAGGGAAGCCAGAAGGATGGTGAGTGATTATGTGGTTACTCAACAGGACTGTGAGGGATTGGTTCCAAGAGTGAATGACGCAGTAGGAATGGGATCCTATGGAATGGATTCTCACATGGTTCAGCGGTATGTAGACCATAACGGTTATGTTCAAAATGAAGGTAACTTTGAAGCGAGGGGTTTGACTGCTTACCCGATTTCCTACAGGTCAATTGTTCCCAAAAAAGGAGAAAAAGAAAATCTATTGGTACCAG
>Ga0222651_1000119_pt1 | contig 59007 bp, 51 predicted proteins | sample AntAcemetagen369_FD_179855 | JGI IMG/M metagenome (GOLD analysis project Ga0222651, IMG submission 179855) | Saline water microbial communities from Ace Lake, Antarctica - #369 | ecosystem: Environmental > Aquatic > Non-marine Saline and Alkaline > Saline | place: Antarctica: Ace Lake...
CACAGCCTCGCGGCCAAGTGCTTCGGCCTGTTCGTAATCGCCGCATTCCTCCAGCCCGAACGAATACATGCCGCATACCGCGCCATAGCCGGGCATGGCCGGGTCCCAGGCGCGGAAGACGCGAGCGATACCGTCGCGCAGGAGTTCCCGGCGGCCCATCCAGAAGGCGTTGAAATGCTGCAGTCGCAGCGCCAGGATATCCGCCGGATTGTCGAACAGGATCTGGTCCCAGATGCCGTTGGATTTGTTCAGGTCACCGGACAGCCAGGCGCGCAGGGCCTCGATATGGGCGCGTTCGCGTTCGGTAACGCGGTTTGAACCCGCTTCGGCCTTCGCGATGCATCCCGCGACCTTGTCATTCATTGCGTTCGAGCCAAAGAGCATCATCAGGTAGCCCTGAAGCACATTGGCCATGACAAAATCGGGATCGGCTTCCAGGCAGGATTTCAGCGATCCCATGGCGCCGGCGCGGTATTCCAGATAATCGGTGATCGCCTGATCGTAGCGGGTCGCGGCCTCATTGCTGTCGGTCGTGAGCGCCAGCCCTCGTGAATCCGTATGCATTCGCTTTCCCTCTCGATTTCGCATCGTCATGGCACTATTACGGGGTGGGTCCGCCGTGACAAGATGGTGGGGCAAAGGGCCGCGTAACAAACCGGGGAACTATAACGATGACTCAGCCGAAGATCGCACCTTACGGAAGCTGGCGATCGCCGATTACCGCCGACATGATCGTTGGCAGCACAGTGGGGTTGGGTCAGGTCACCTGTGACGGCGGCGATATCTACTGGACGGAAACGCGCCCAACCGAAGGCGGCCGCAGCGTCGTCTGCCGATGGTCCGGCACGGGGCCCGCCGTCGATGTTACCCCGGCGGAATTCAGTGTTCGGACCCGCGTCCACGAGTATGGCGGCGGCGCCTATACCGTTTGTGATGGCAGTGTCTATTTCTGCAATGATTCCGATCAGCGGTTGATGGTGCAGGCGCCGGGGCAGAATCCGCGCGCGTTAACGCCGGAAGGGCCGTGGCGATATGCCGATATGTGCGTCGATATGCAGCGCCAACGGGTACTGGCCGTGCGGGAATCGCATGAAGAGGGGCTGGAGGAGCCGGCCAATTCGCTGGTGGCAGTGGGATTTGATGGAACGGTGACCGTGCTGGCGGAAGGGGCGGATTTCTATGCCGCGCCGCGCCTGTCGCCCGATGGCAGCCAACTGGCCTGGCTGACCTGGAGCCACCCGGACATGCCCTGGGACAGTTGCCGGCTCTGGCTTGCCGATATCGGGCCGGGGGGTAAAACGGGCGAGCCGTTCCTTGTTGCCGGCGGTGAGCGAGAGGCAACTTTCCAGCCGGCCTGGTCGCCGGCGGGTGAACTTCATTTCGTATCCGACCGGACCGGGTGGTGGAACCTGTATCGCTGGGACGGTATGCAGTCACATCCGTTGTATCCGATGGACGCGGAATTCGGATTGCCGCAATGGGTATTCGGCATGTCGACCTATGGTTTTGACGCGGCTGGCGAGGTTGTTGCGACCTATTGCGAAGGCGGGTTCTGGCATCTGGGCCGCTTGTCCGGCGGCATCCTGGAGCCCGTCGCTACGCCCTATAGCGGTTTCAGTTCCCTATGCGTTGATGGCAAGCGGGCTGTGTTTGTCGCCGGTCATCCCTCACAGCCATCCGCCGTTGTCGCATTGGATCTGGGGACGGGGAATGCCGATGTGCTGCGCCGTTCAGCGGAAGCGGCGATTGATTCCGAATACGTATCGCGGGCAGAGGCGGTCCATTTTCCGACATCAGGGGGGCGCGTCGCACACGGGTTTTTCTATCCGCCGGTGAATCAGGATTTCACGGGGCCGGATGGCGCGTTGCCGCCGCTGATTGTCAAAAGTCATGGGGGACCAACGGCGCAGGCGGGGTCTTCTTTCGAACTGAAGATCCAGTTCTGGACCAGCCGCGGATTTGCCGTTCTGGATGTGAATTACGGCGGCAGCACCGGCTATGGACGGGCCTACCGGCGTTCCCTCGACGGGCTCTGGGGCATTGTCGACGTGGATGATTGCGAGGCAGGGGCACAGTACCTGGCGGCGGAGCACCGCGTTGACGGCGACCGGCTGATCATTACCGGCGGCAGCGCAGGCGGTTATACGACGCTTTGCGCGCTGACCTTCGGCGATACTTTCCGTGCTGGCGCCAGTCATTACGGTATCGGGGGGCTTGAGGCGCTGGCGACAGATACCCACAAATTCGAAAGCCGCTATCTTGACCGCCTCATTGGCCCATGGCCGGAAGCCAGGGACGTGTACCGGGACCGGTCGCCGATTCATTTTGCGGACCAGCTCGACTGTCCCGTCATCTTTTTCCAGGGGCAGGACGACAAGGTCGTGCCGCCAAACCAGGCGGAAACCATGGTGGCGTCGCTGCGGGAAAAGGGCACGCCGGTTGCCTATATTCCCTTCGACGGGGAAGGGCACGGCTTTCGCCAGGCGGCAAACATAAAACGCGCGCTGGAAGGCGAGTTGTATTTTTACGGCCGGATATTCGGCTTCACCCCGGCGGATGATATTGCGCCGGTCGAGATTATGAATATGCCGGAGTGCTGATCGATGAAACTGTATTCGTACTGGCGGTCATCGGCCGCGTATCGCGCCCGAATTGCCCTGAACCTGAAGGGCCTCGATTGGGAGAGTGTCGGTGTTGACCTGACGGCAGGGGTTCAGAAACGGCAGGATTATGCGTCGGTCAATCCACAGATGATCGTGCCGACGCTTGATGACAACGGGGTTATCGTCCGCCAGTCGCTGGCCGTCCTGGAATATCTGGAAGAAACCCATCCCGAACCGGCGTTGCTGCCGGATACGCCGGGCGCGCGCGCCCGTGTGCGGTCAATCGCGCAATTCATCGCCTGCGAGATGCACCCGCTGAACACCATGATCATTCACGCCTATATGAAGGACGAGATGGGGCTGGACGACGCGGCGGTGACCAAATGGTATATGCGCTGGACAACCCGTGGGCTGGATGCGCTCGAAGCATCGCTGGCCGATGATCCGGCGACGGGAACCTATTGCCATGGCGATACGCCGGGCATGGCGGATACCTGTGTTGTTCCGCACCTGTTCAATATCGCCCGATTCGGGGTGGATATCTCACCCTATCCCACACTGGAACGCATCAACGCTGCCTGCGTGACATTGCCGGCTTTCGCCGATGCCGCGCCGAACCGTCAGCCGGATTTTGTGCCGGACTGACGATACCGATCCGTTTGCTGTCGGCTAGCCCTTGGATTCGCGTTCCCGGGCGATGAGTTCCCGCATCTGATCGGCTTCAATCGCGCCGGGAACGAGCTGGTCGCCGAACAGGAAGGCAGGGGTGCCGTTTATGCCAAGCGATTGCGCGAGCTGAAGGGTTTCGTCGAGATAAAGATCGATTTCCGGCGCGGCCATATCCGTGACGAGTTTTTTCATGTCGAGGCCGAGTTCATGGGCGACCTGCATGACCTTGTCTTCGGTCAGGCGACCTTTCAGTTCCATCAGGGCGACGTGATAATCGAAATACTTGCCCTGCTTTTCGGATGCCATCGCAGCCCGCGCGGCGAAGCGGGATACCGGACCCAGAATCGGCATTTCCTTCCAAAGCACGCGTATATTCTTGTCCGACTCCATGACGCTCTTGAAGGCCGGGAACACCCGCTTGCAATAGCCGCACTGGTAGTCGAAGAACTCTACGACGACGACATCGCCATCGGGATTGCCCAGGACCGGAGTCATCGGATTGTCAAAGATCTGCGGCGCCAGGGCGATTTTGGCCTGCCGTTGTGCTTCTTCCTTCGCGACCTGTTCGCGTTCGCGCAGACGGTCGATGGCCTCGGCGATGATTTCAGGATTTTCGAGGATGTACTGGCGGACAATTTCCTCGATTTCGGTCTTTTCCATCTTGCCGGTATCGGCCAGTGCGGGCACGGCCATGCCGATTGCGACTACGGCCAGGGCGCATTGCCTTGCCAGACCGGTCATGCGCGTGAATGCCATGAATTGTATCCTTTGTTACTCTTTTGGTTTTTCGGTAGCGTTCTTGATGTCCTGGGCCCGGACCCAACCGGCGGAACCATTGGGAAACAACTCGATCGCCCGTGATGCCCGGTACTGCGCGACATCCCTTTTGCCGGTCAGCATGGCTTCTTCGGCAAGGGAGAGCATGACGTTCGCATTGTCTCCATTGCGGGAATAGGCCGTCGACATGAGCCGCCACGCAAGCGGAATTTCAGGCTCATAGCGGATTGCTTCGGTCAGATTGGCGAGCGCTTCATCGTCCCGGGCCGGATCGTTCAGTTCCAGAAGTGATTGTGCAAGATTGATGCGTATCAGCGCCGCCCAGGGCAGTATTTCAATCGACTTTCGGTAGGGCGCAATCGATTCTGAAACCCGTCCCGCATCCTGAAGGACATCGCCCCGCAATTCGTAGAAGAACGGATCGTTTGGCGAATCAGCGATCAACCCATCGACAAGTTCGAGGGCTTCCTTGACCCGATGCTTTTCCTTGTAGGCGATGGCCCTGGCATACCGCCCCGGGACGCTGGTATCGGATTCGGGGAAATCCCGAAGCGTACGGGATAGCGGGTTGATATAGCCTTTCAGCTTCGCGCGCATCCGGGCATGTGCCTGCCTGATGTCTTCGCGAACCTGTTTGTTCGAATTGGCGGAATGCGAAATTTTCTCGCTCAGAAACTCGATCCGGTCACGGGTCAGCGGATGGGACCGGACATAGGGATCCTGGTTTGCCGTGGCGAGCGATTCCTGTCCGGACAGTATTTCCAGGAAATCCAGCAGGCCGCGTGCGGAGATGCCGTTGGTTTCCAGAAACTCGAACCCGGCTTGGTCCGCAGACCGTTCCATCGTTCTGGTATAAGACAGGATGCTGCGCTGCTGAATTGTGGAGACACCGCCGATAACCGCCTGCGCGGCCCCGGGCTGGCCCGATGCGACGGCCGCCGCGCCACCCAGGATCATGGCGAGAATGGATTGCGTCGATGAATTCCGGAGCCTTTCCTGCAGCCGAACCAGGTGACCGCCGGCGATATGACCGGTTTCATGAGCAATGACTCCGATAACCTGTTCGGCATTGTCGGCGCGCATTAACAGTCCCGTATTTATGAACAGGCGCTGGCCCCCGGCGACGAAAGCGTTTAGGGTCGCGTCGTTGACGATATGGATCGAAATATCGGCGGCCTGCAATCCGGCAGCTTCGAAAATGGGTGTGGAAAAGACCCGAATCGTGTTTTCAATTTCCGTATCGCGGATGAGGGAAATACCCCTCGCAGACGTTTGACCGGACAGCAGAATCAGGGCAATGCAGAACGACGCAACAAAGCCGGTGGCCGCTTTTGGAACCCGAATGCGCTTCAATGTCTCTAAACTCCTTCGAAACAGTACTCTAACTGGGGTTCTGGGACGCCGCAATCAAGGTCTCGTGATGGCGACGGCAGTTTGCCTGATCGCGGCCTGCAGTGGTGGCAATGAAACCACCGAATCTCCGGGCATCCTGGGCGGAATATTTGGGGGAACGAGCGAAGCGCCCCGTGAGCGGACACGATTGATTGAAAGCGACCTCGTGTTTTTTGGCGTCGTTGCCGGGGATGAGCCTGTTGCCGTCAAGGCGGCGGAAGATGTCCTGAAATTCGGCGGAACCGCGGCAGATGCCGCCGTGGCGATGGCGCTGACACTGACGGTTACCATGCCGTCGATGTCCAGTCTTGGTGGCGGTGGGGTATGTATCGTCCACGATCCCGGGAAATCGGAAACCGAGGTCATGGACTTTATTGCCCCCCGGGGGACTGCATCGGCGCGGGCGGACCGGCCAAGTGCGGTACCGACATTATTGAGCGGACTATCGGCGCTGAACGCCCGTTATGGCCGGCAGGACATGCGGGGCCTATTGGCCAGTGCGGAGAAAATGGCTCGTTTTGGTCATATTGTCTCACGTGCGGCGGCACGGGATTTCGCCCTGGCGGCCAGGCCGCTGTTCAACGACCCCGCGGCACGACGCATTTTCGCGCGTCCCAATGGCGCGCCGCCGGCCGAACAGGAAAGACTGACTCAGGCAGATCTGGCGGATACCTATGGCAAGCTGCGGACGATGGGCATAAACAGCTTTTATCGCGGGGCGCTGGCGCAAACGATGGTCGATGCTGTCAAAGCCGCCGGGGGAACGCTGGAACTGGCGGATTTGCAGGCTTACCTGCCTGTCTGGAAAAAGGCAGAGCTGGTTACATACAGGGAAATGGATCTTGCCTTTGCGCCGACACCGGCCGGGGTCGGCGTTGGTGGGGCATTGATGTGGAACATGCTGGCGACGGGAGATCGATACAGGTCGGCAACGGCGGACGGGCGGGCGCATTTGCTGGTTGAAACGGCAAAACGGGCCTTTGCGGGGCGGAGTGCATGGCTTTACGGAAGCAATACGCCCGAGCCATCCGAGTCGTTTACGACTGTAGCTGTTTCCGATCGGTTAATGACCGGTTTTGATGCGGGGCGCGCCACACCTGTTTCAGCGCTTGACCCGCGCCCGGTTGCGGTTGCGGAAAATCCTTCCGGAACAGGGTTTGTGGTTGTTGATCTGGTCGGGCAGGCGGTTGCCTGCACGCTGACCAATTACAGCTTTTTCGGGACTGGCAGGGTTGCGCCGGGGACCGGGATGCTCATCGCGGCGGCGCCCGGTGCTGACGACCGGAATGCTTTGTCTTTGGGCCCCGTTATTGCGTTCGATACACAGTTTCGCAGTTTTCGCCTCGCAGTGGCTGGTGCCGGCGGGGCCGCAGCAACGACGGCAACGGCGACGGTTCTGGCTGAATCTCTGCTCGGCGAATTCCCGCTCGATCAGGCTGTCGAAAAGCCGCGTGTGCATCACGCCGGGCTGCCGGATATCGTTCTGGCGGAAGAAAAGGTCCCTGAATCAATCGTCAGCGCCTTGCGCGCGCGCGGCCACAAGGTTTCGCCGATACCGACGCTTGGGCGTGTGAATGCGGCGGAATGCCCCCTGGGGCTCGATGCCTATTCCGAGGATCTTGCCTGTTTTGTCCATTCGGACCGTCGTGGCTTCGGCATCGCGGCCGAAGCGGAACGATAATCACATTTCTACGGAAAGTCGGATTATGGCGTTAAAGGTTTCAACCCGGGCATCCGAACTGCCGCCTTTCATCGTCATGGAAGTCATGCGTGCGGCGTATGAACGGGAAATGGCCAAAGAGGCGGTTTTTCATATGGAAGTCGGGCAGCCGGCAACCGGTGCGCCGGAAGGGGCGTTGCTGGCGGCTGAATCTGCTTTGCGCAATGAACGGCTGGGCTACACCGATTCATTTGGCGTACCGGAATTACGCGCGGGCATCGCGCAATGGTACCAGACCTATTATGGCCTCGATGTTGCGGCAGACCGGATCGTGGTGACCACAGGGTCTTCGGGGGCATTTGTTGTGGCATTCCTTGCCGCTTTCGATCCCGGCGACCGGGTTGCTCTCGCGGCACCGGGCTATCCTTGCTACCGCAATATCCTGTCCGCGCTGGGGATACAGCCTGTTTCACTGCTGTCGACGGCGGCGGACCGGTTCCAGCCGACCCCGGCATTGCTGGACCGCGCCCTGGAAGATGGCCCGCTTGATGGTCTGATCATCGCCAGTCCGTCGAACCCCGCCGGTACGATGCTTGACCGGGAGTCATTGCGCGACCTGGTTGATTATTGCCGGGACAAGGGCATCCGGCTGATCTCGGATGAGATTTATCACGGAGTCACGTATGGGCGGAAAGCCGACAGTGCCCTGGCCTTCACCGAAGATGCGTTCATCGTGAACAGTTTTTCGAAGTATTTTTCGATGACCGGATGGCGGCTTGGCTGGATGGTCGTTCCCGAAGAAATGTCCCGTGCCATCGAAAGTCTTAGCCAGAACCTTTTCATCTCACCGCCGACGCTGTCACAGATTGCGGGAATTGCCGCGCTGTCCTGCCAGGATGAACTGGATGGCAATGTCGCTGTCTATGCCCGCAACCGGGAACTGTTGCTGGATGCGTTGCCGCGCGCCGGTTTCGACCGGCTCGCGCCGGCAGACGGGGCGTTTTATCTGTACGCCGACATATCGCAACTGACCAACGACAGCGATACATTCTGCCGGCGGATGCTCGCAGAAACCGGTGTTGCCGCAACACCGGGAATCGACTTTGATCCCGAGCGCGGGAATACCTTCATGCGCTTCAGTTTTTCGCGCTCTCCAGAAGAAATGGCTGCTGCCGCCGACGCCCTGTTGGCCTGGCACAGGGGCTAAAGGCCGCAATCTGAATGTGCGGCGTTCAAGGACATTGGTTTGTAAAAGTAAAAAGGCCGCCGGGAGCGCTTGTAAGGGGCTCCCGGCGGCCTGATCCGATCTAGCGGACGATCCGTTGCCACCAACCGGCACGCTTCGGCCGGTCCGGCTCGCTTTCGGCCTCCGCTGCGGCAATTTCCATCACCGGTTCATTCACCGGCTCGACAACGGCATCGGGCACAGGCTCGACAACAGCATCGGGGGCTGGGGATACGTCTTCCGCTGCCGCAACGGGTTCGGGAGTCGGTTCGGCTGCTGCCTCCGGTTCCGGTTCGCTAACGGAAGCTGCGACGGGTTCAGGCTCTGGTGCTGCGGTCGGTTCCGGTTCCGAAACAGCATTCGGCTCGGTTTCTGCGGGTTGGGGGGCATCGGCGTCAACCGTTGCGGCCGCTTCTGCCTCCGGTTTTGCGGCCGGCTTCCTGCGCCGGGGCGCGCGACGGCGCTTCGGTTTCGGTGTTTCCTCCTCAACCGCTGCGGCGTCAGCCTCCGGCTTTACGCCGCCGTCCGTTTCGACAGCGGCATCCGCTGTTTCGACAACAGCATCCGCAACGGCGGCCGTGCTTTCCTGGTCGGCGTCTGCCGCCGCTTCGGCGACAGTTTCCGTGCTGTCCGCTGACGCGGCAGCTTCGGTGCTACCGGTACCGTCTGCGGCGACCTGTTCGGTCGTTTCGCCTTCATTCTCCCGGTTGGTCCTGCGTCGGCCACCCCGGCGACCACGGCGGCGGCGGCGTTTCGGCTCCTCCTCACCGGTTTCGTCGGTTCGTGCCTGTGTTTCGGATTCTTCGTCCGACGCAGCCGTATCGGCGGCAACGCTTTCTTCCTCGGACGTTGATTCTTCTGGCGCGGCTGTCTGATCGGTGTCGTCGCGTCGTTTGGTCCGGCGGCGGCGGGAGCGGCGTTTGCGTGGGGCGCCATCATCCGTTTCGCTTGTCGTCGTCGTCGTCGTGGACGTTGTTGTCGTTGTGGCGGCCTCGGCGGCCTGAGCGGGTGCGTCAGCCTCTCCGTCTTCCACCACACGCTGACGATCCAGCCGGTATTCAGGCGGAATAAGCGTATCGTCTGTTTCCACGGTAACCGTGAATGCGTAACGCGATTCAATATCGGCCAGCCGGTCACGCTTCTGGTTGAGAATGTAGAGGGCGACCGGGGTGGGAACATGCAGCACAATATTCGCGGACCGCTGCCGGATACCTTCTTCTTCGACCGCGCGCAGCACATGCAGGGCGGTTCCTTCGGTCGAACGGACATGCCCGGCGCCACCGCAGCCAGGACAAACTTCCGTTGCTGATTCCATGACGCTCGGACGTAACCGCTGACGCGACATTTCCATCAAACCGAAATGGCTGATCCGGCCGACCTGTATCCGGGCCCGGTCAGACCGCAGGGCTTCCTTCAGCTTGCGTTCCACGGCGTGGACGTTGCGCGAAACCTCCATGTCGATGAAATCAATCACGACCAGTCCGGCGAGATCGCGCAGGCGCAACTGCCGGGCAACTTCTTCTGCCGCTTCGAGGTTGGTCTTATAAGCCGTTTCCTCGATGTTCCGGCCACGTGTCGCCCGTCCGGAGTTGACGTCAATTGCGACCAGTGCCTCGGTTGAGTTGAGGACGATATAGCCGCCCGCCTTCAATTGGACGATCGGGTTATGAATCGCGTCAATCTGGGTTTCGACCTGATAACGGTGCAGGATCGGGACGCTTGCGTCCTTGTACTGCTTCACCCGGACCGCATGGCTCGGGATCATCAGCTTCATGAAGTCCTTGGCATGCCGGTAGCCCTCATCCCCTTCAACAAGGATTTCATCGATCTCCTTGGAATACAGATCCCGGATCGTTCGCTTGATCAGGCTGGCTTCTTCGTAAATCAGCTTCGGCGCGGTTGATGCGAGCGTGAGCTCCCGTATCGTGATCCACTGCTTCATCAGGTAGTCGTAGTCGCGCTTGATTTCCGCCTTGGAGCGTTCGGCGCCCGCGGTACGGACGATAACCCCGATCCCTTCGGGAATATCGAGACCGTCCAGAACCGTCTTCAGTCGCTTGCGGTCTTTTGGGTTGGAAATCTTGCGGCTGATGCCGCCGCCCCGGTTGGTGTTCGGCATCAGGACGCAGTAACGGCCGGCAAGTGACAGGTAGGTCGTCAGCGCCGCGCCCTTGTTGCCGCGCTCTTCCTTGACAACCTGAACCAGCATGATCTGCCGGCGCTTGATGACTTCCTGAATTTTGTAGCCACGATAGGAAGGACGCCGCCGGCGTTCTGCTTCGTCCTCTATCTCGTCGCCGCCGACTTCCTCGACGGCTTCACCGTTTTCGGCATTCTCGTCGACTTCCGCCGAAGCCTGCTCCTCGACCAGCTTTTCCCGGTCAGCAACCGGGATCTGATAATAGTCGGGGTGAATTTCGTTGAACGACAGGAAGCCGTGCCGGTTGCCGCCATATTCGACGAACGCCGCCTGAAGTGAAGGCTCGACGCGGGTTATCTTGGCGAGATAGACGTTACCCTTGATTTGTTTGCGCGCTGCAAACTCCAGATCGAAATCTTCCAGCGCATTGCCTTGTACGACGGCGACCCTTGTTTCTTCCGGATTGGTCGCGTCGATAAGCATCCTTTTAGACATGTTTTCACTCCAGCGGCCAACGTACTCCAGCCCACGCGATCAAGGGCCTCGGTAGCATACCGCCATTTACGGCGAAGTCGGCGGCGCCACCAACAAACTGCCGAACGGTGCGGGGTTTAATTGTAAACCCTCGTACCAGGGCAGTGGGGGACTTCGGCGCCCGCCTGTTCCGTTCAGTCTCTCGACTGAACCGGATATCTGACCTCGCGCATAACCAGTTTATAATGCCGTCATCCGCCTGATACCCTGACCTGCTGACCCGGCACTGCGCTTTTTTATCGAAATTCGACTTAAAAAGGCTCTGCCATATATGCCTGCAACCCACGATACCCGATCCATCATCTGTTTTTTTATATTGGAACAGCAGACCACGGTTAATCGCGCGTACCTAAAATAGGCCTCATATCAACATTCCACAAACGATTTTTCGTCACTGATCCGTGATTTCGTATATCGTTTAGTAATTGTATCCGGATGCTAATGCGGGATATATCTTGTCACGATACCGGATTGAAACCCAATATGCAGCGTAGTGGCCCTATAAAACGATTGCTTCAGACCTTCACCCTCTTTGCCATTGTGATTATGGCGACAGGGCAGGGGTGGGCGCAGTCCGTGCCGGTTGTGTCGGGGGCCCGTATCGGGGTCCATCCTGATTCAACCCGACTGGTGTTCGAGCTCGACAGGGACCTGCCCTACAAGGTTTTCACCCTGGCGGACCCTTACCGCGTGGTCATCGACCTGCCGGAAGTTTCCTGGCGTGTGCCGGAGAAGCGGATGAAGGCCTCTGTCGGTATTGTGTCCGGCTTCCGGTTCGGCCTTTTTCAACCGGGAAACAGCCGCGTCGTGATCGATATCAATTCCCCGGCGGCGGTGAAGGGGCATTTCACGATTCCGGCGTCTCTGGGCAAGCCGCAGCGGATTGTCATCGATCTCGCGACCGTAAGCGCGGCCGATTTCGCATCGGGGCCGCGAAGTGTTCAGTCTGCAAACTGGGCGAACCCTGCGCGCACGCCGCAAAGCGCACCGCGGCCACAGGCACCGCGCAACGATGACAAGCGTGTGGTCATTCTTGATCCCGGGCATGGTGGTGTTGATCCCGGCACGATCGGGGGATCGGGGGTTTACGAGAAAAACATCACGCTGAAGGTGGCGAAGGCGGCGAAGAAAATTCTTGAAGCCAGCGGCCGCTACAGGGTCTTTCTGACCAGAAACCGCGATATTTACGTCCGGTTACGGGACCGGTTTGAGGTGGCGCATCAAAACAATGCGGAATTGTTCCTTTCGCTGCACGCTGATTCAATCAGAAACCGGAAAATTCGCGGTGGGTCTATTTATACCCTTTCTGACAAGGCCTCGGACAAGGAAGCCGAGGATCTGGCGGCGAAGGAAAACAAGTCCGATATAATTGCGGGCGCGGACCTGACCGGCTATGCGCCCGAGGTTTCCCGTGTGCTGATTGATCTTGCGCAAAGCGATACGAACAAGGAATCCTGGCATCTGGCGCGGCAGTTGATTGGCGAATTGAAGGGCGAAATCAAGCTGTTGCGGGTTTCCCACCGTTACGCCGGGTTTGCCGTCCTGAAATCGCCGAATGTGCCCTCGGCGCTGGTCGAACTGGGGTACCTTTCAAACCGATTGGACGAAAAGAACCTCAAGAACCCGGCGCATCACCGCCGGATCGGCAATGCCCTGTTACGGGCCGTTGACAAATATTTCACCCGTAAGGACCAGAACAACCGATCGTGAAGTCGGACGGCTGGAATTTGGCGCCGGGACCGGGGTAGAACACGGACCACAGCGTTGCCACATTTGCATCGTACCTGAACGCCGCAAAGGCGGCGTTGGTTCGGTGGCGGAAAGTGTTGATTGATGCGTTTCTTGTTACGGGCAAGTCTATTTTTACTGGTTCTGGGCCTTTTCGGCGCTGTTGTTGCCGGTGGCGGTGCGATTTATGGGTTGTGGCATTACGGTCGCACGCTGCCGGATTACAAGCAGCTTGCCGATTATTCGCCGCCAACGGTAACGCGCGTCCATGCTGGTGATGGCAGGCTGATCGCCGAATATGCAAAGGAACGCCGGGTGTTCGTGCCAGTCGGCGCCATGCCGCCACTGGTCATCCGCGCGTTTATCGCTGCCGAGGACCAGAATTTCTACTCGCATCCCGGCGTTGATTTTATCGCGCTGGCGCGGGCGGTGGTCACCAATATCGTCAATTACACCAGCGGCCGCCGGCCGGTGGGCGCGTCCACAATCACGCAGCAGGTGGCGAAGAATTTCCTGCTGACCAACGAGGTTTCGTTCGAACGCAAGATCAAGGAAGCGATCCTGGCGTTCCGTATCGAACGGGCATTGTCGAAGGACCGTATTCTCGAGCTGTACCTGAACGAAATTTATCTCGGCTACGGCTCCTATGGTGTGGCGGCCGCGGCGCTCAATTATTTCAACAAGTCGCTGGACGAATTGACGACAGCGGAAGCGGCGTATCTCGCCGCGCTGCCGAAAGCGCCGAATAATTACCATCCCATTCGCAAGGCCAAGGCGGCAAAGGACCGGCGCAACTGGGTTGTCGGCCGGATGCTGGCGGAAGGCTATATCAGCGCCGATGTCGCCCAAAACGCCCGGACGGAGCGTTTCGCGGTCGTTTCGCGAGAAGCGACGCAATTCGTTCAGGCGGATTTCTTTGTCGAGGAAGTGCGGCGGTCGTTGATCAATCAGTACGGCGAAAACGGGCTGTATGAGGGCGGGCTGTCCGTCCGGACGACGCTGGATTCGAAACTTCAGGATATTGCCGATACGGTTCTTCGCCAGGGGTTGGTTGCCTATGATCGTCGGCATGGCTGGCGCGGGCCGGTGGCAAAACTGGCACCCGGTACCGGCTGGCTGGGGCGGCTGCGGGGCGTTACACCGCCGGCCAGTATCGGAAGCTGGCAGCTCGCCATGGTCCTGACAGTGAATGCCGGTGGCGTGGAAATCGGTCTTGACGACGGGGTGGGTGGCATTATCCCGAAATCGGAATTGACCTGGGCACGGCCCTGGAAAGAGGGGCAAAAGCTGGGCCCCAAAGTATCGAAGCCCTCGGACGTGCTGGCACCGGGCGATGTCGTGATGGTGGAAGCGCTTCCGCCGGCGAAAGCCAAGGATGGCAGCGAAATACCGGTCTCGCGCGGTGCGCCGATTCCGTTTGGCCTGCGTCAGATTCCGGGAATCCAGGGCGGGATTGTAGCGCTCGATCCGCATACGGGGCGGGTTCTCGCAATGTCGGGCGGATATGATTTCGCCGCCAGTGAGTTCAATCGTGCGACCCAGGCAAACCGGCAGACCGGTTCCGCGTTCAAGCCGTTCGTTTATCTGGCCGCGCTTGAAAAGGGCTACACACCGGCGACCCGTATTCTTGATGCGCCTTTCGTGATGGATCAGGGCGCGGGCCTCGGCAAGTGGAAACCAGCCAACTATTCGAACAAGTTCTATGGCCCCAGTCCGATGCGGCTGGGCATTGAAAAATCGCGGAACCTGATGACGGTCCGACTGGCGCGCGCGATCGGGATGGAAACCGTGTCGGAATACGCAAACCGTTTCGGTATTGTCGAAAACATGCCCGAACAGCTTTCGATGTCGCTGGGCGCGGGGGAAACGACCCTGCTACGGCTGACCACGGCTTATGCGATGCTGGTCAATGGTGGCCGGCGGATTACGCCGACATTCATCGACCGGATACAGGATCGCAATGGCCGCACTACGTTCCGGCATGATATCCGGACCTGCGAAAATTGTACCGGTTCGCAATGGGCGGGGCAGAGCGCGCCTCGGTTGCCGGATATGCGGGCCCGGGTTGCTGACCCGGCAACGGCCTATCAGATTGTTTCAATGCTCGTGGGCGTCGTGGAACGGGGTACCGGGCGCCGGATTCGCGCGGTTGGTAAACCGCTGGCCGGCAAGACAGGAACGACGAATGACGAGATGGACAGCTGGTTTGTGGGGTTCTCCCCGGATCTGGCTGTCGGTGTCTTTGCCGGCTACGATACACCGCGGCCGCTTGGTCGACGGGAAACCGGATCAGCGATTGCGGCGCCAATTTTCAAGGAATTCATGACCCAGGCGCTTGCGGGAAAACCGGCTATTCCATTCCGGGTGCCGCCCAATATCCGGCTCGTCCGGGTCGAGGCGAATTCCGGGCACCTGGCCCGTCGCGGTGATAAAAACGTTATCCTCGAAGCATTCCGGCCCGGCAACGAGCCGACCGGCGCTGCGACCATTATCGACGGTTCGGATGCATCGTTCGGCCAGGGGACATCTGCCGTCGGTGGAAAATATTGAGCGTGTGCGGCTTGCGCGACGCGGCTTTATTTTCTAAACGGCAGGGGTAAATCCTGGCGGGCGCGTCCTGCCGGTGCAGTCTGACATACAAGGGAATAATCAATGCGGGCGGAAATCGAGACTCTGGTAGGCGAAATCAAGCAGTCGGTTGAACTGCTGAGGAGGTCTCTTTGACTTCGATGCTGCAGTACTGCGCTTCGAAGAACTGACCGCTTTTACAGAAGCGCCTGATTTCTGGGACGATCCGGACAAGGCGCAGAATGTCATGCGGGAACGCAATCGCCTGGATGCGGCGATCAATGCCATTCTTTCCGTGGAACAGGACCTGAGCGATCAGGTTGAAATGATCGAACTGGCGGAACTGGAAGACGATTCCGAAATCCAGGCGGAAGCGGAAGCCGCGATTGCGGCACTGCGTGACGTTATTGCGAAAAAGGAACTGGAGAGCCTGCTTTCCGGTGAAGCCGATCCCAATGACAGCTTCCTTGAAGTCCATGCGGGTGCCGGGGGAACGGAGTCGCAGGATTGGGCGGAAATGCTGTTGCGCATGTACACCCGTTGGGCGGAGCGGCATGGCTGCAAGGTCGAGCTGATGGAAGAATCGCAGGGCGAAGAGGCGGGGCTGAAATCGGCGACGGTCCGGATCAGTGGCGACAATGCGTATGGTTGGCTGAAAACCGAAGCTGGCGTGCACCGGCTGGTCCGGATTTCACCCTATGATTCGGCGTCGCGGCGGCATACGAGCTTCGCGTCGATTGATGTATATCCGGTTGTCGATGATGCGATCGATATCGATATTCAGGACAAGGATCTGCGGATCGACACCTATCGGGCGTCCGGCGCTGGCGGGCAGCATGTTAACCGGACGGACAGTGCGGTGCGGATCACCCACGAACCGACCGGTATTGTCGTGCAGTGCCAGAATGACCGGTCACAGCACAAGAACCGCGCCAGCGCGATGAAGATGCTGAAAGCCCGTCTTTACGAGCGGGAACTGTCCCGCCGCGAAGCGGAAACCCGCGCCGAGCACGAAGCGAAATCCGATATCGGCTGGGGCCACCAGATCCGCTCTTACGTGCTGCATCCGTATCAGATGGTGAAAGATCTGCGCACGGAAGTTGAAACCAGCAACGCCCAGGGCGTGCTTGACGGTGATCTCGACCCGTTTCTGGAATCAGCGCTGGCAGCACGCGCCGGGACGCAGCGTCCGGACTAACCATGAAGACCGACTCGCCCGGTTATGGACTTTCCGGCGAGGCTTCTTGATCAGGTCGTGGTGAGCGGTTCGTACCAGTCGGTTTCAAAACCCGCGGCCTCCCGGTCGGCCTTGTTGAAGGGGGGCTTGATGGCGCCGCGATAATGCTTGCTGACCAGCGCCTGGAATGTGCTGGCCGGGTCGAGGCCACGTTCCTGTGCAATATACCCGAACCAGCGTCGGCCGGCCGCGACATGGCCGATTTCCTCAGCCAGGATTATGCGCAGGATATCCGCACTTTGAGTGTCACCGGCGCGGTCGAGACGCTCGATCATCGCCGGCGTGACGTCAAGGCCGCGGGCTTCCAGTACAAGCGGGGCCACGGCAAGCCGGGCCAGCGGGTCATGCGCGGTTTCCTGCGCTGATTGCCAGAGCCCGTCATGCGCCGGCAGGTCGCCATACGCGGCTCCAAGTGTGCCGAGGCGGGCATTCAGCAGCGTAAAGTGTTTTGCTTCTTCTTCACCGACGCGGACCCAGTCATCATAGAAATCCCGCGGGAGATCGGGGTTGGCGAAGCGGGCAATCATATCCCACGCGAGATCGATCGCATTCAGTTCGATATGCGCGATCGCGTGAATTAATGCGATCCGACCGGCGGCACCCCGTCGGCGCGGCATTTTCGAAGGATGTTGCAGGACGGGTTGATCCGGGCGGGCAGGCCGCTCCGGTGGTGCTGAGACACCAATTTCCGAAATGTCGCTACGCCGCCACGCGGCCGCGGTAGCCGCGCTGAGCGACGCCTTGCCCGCCGGCAGCGCGGTTTCAAGAATCCGGCAGGCGGCCTGTGTCAGGGAAATCGCGCCCCAATTCACAGGCCGGCCGCTTTCCGGATCAGACGTCGGCAACCAGCGTCTGCTGCTGTTCGCCCAGCCCTTCAATGCCGAGACGCATGACATCGCCGGGCTTGAGGAAGACACGTGGATTCTGGCCCATGCCGACACCCGGCGGTGTCCCCGTCGCGATCACGTCCCCGCTGTTCAGGGTCATGAACTGGCTCAGATAGTTCACCAGGAACACAACGCCATAGACCATCGTGTTGGTGTTGCCATTCTGGTAACGGTGACCGTTCACTTCGGTCCACAGTGATAGCGCCTGCGGGTCGGCGACTTCGTCGCGCGTGACCATCCAGGGGCCGACCGGTCCGAAGGTGTCGCAGCTCTTGCCCTTGGTCCACTGGCCCTGCCGGCGGATCTGGAAGTCGCGTTCGGAAACGTCATTGACGATGCAGTAACCGGCAACATGGTCCAGCGCATTTGCTTCGGAAATGTACTTGCCGGGCTTGCCGATGACAAAAGCCAGTTCGACTTCCCAGTCGGTCTGTTCCGAGCCGCGCGGAATGATCACGTCATCATGGGGGCCGGAAATCGCGCTGTTCGCCTTCATGAACATGATCGGTTCGGAAGGAACTTCACCGCCTGTTTCGGCTGCGTGATCCGAATAATTCAGGCCGATGCAGATAAGTTTGCCGATATCGCCGACGCAGGGACCCATACGCGGGGAACCGTCCACCTTCGGCAACGAGGCCGGATCAAGCGCTTTGAGTTTCTCGATCGATTCCGGTAGCAGAGCGTCTCCGGCGACATCGCCAATCACGCCCGACAGGTCACGGATCGTGCCATCGCTATCCATCATGCCGGGCTTTTCCGCGCCAGATTGTCCATAACGCAATAATTTCATCGTATTCTCCCCTGTGTATCCGATAGTGGTTTGTTGCCCGCGATATTACGCGAGGCGGCGCCCTGCGGCACCCAAAAATAAAGGCGCGGCGCGGTTACAGCGTGCCGATCGCTTCCACGACCTTGTCGACATGCCCCTTCACGCGCACTTTGCGCCAGATGTCCCGGATCACCCCTGCGCCATCGATCAGAAATGTTGTCCGTTCGATACCCATATAGGTCCTGCCGTAATTCTTCTTTTCGACCCAGACGCCGAAGGCTTCACAGATCTCGCCGGATTCATCGGAGACGAGCGGGAAATTCAGGTCGTATTTGGCCTTGAAGTTGTCATGCCGACGAATGCTGTCCTTCGAAATGCCGATGACGGCCACGCCTTTCTTGGCAAGGGCGGGCATCGTATCGCGGAAATCACAGGCTTCCTGGGTGCAGCCCGGCGTGCTGTCCTTCGGGTAGAAGTACACGACAACCGGTTTACCCCCGAAGTCGCTCAGCGATATTTCGCCGCCGCCATCGGTTTTGGATGAAAATTCTGGCGCTTTGTCGCCGATTTCAGGCATGGTTTGTTTCCTTTCTTCCCGTTGCGACATCAACCCGATGTGGCTGGCGGTTATGTAGCGCAGTGCGAACCGGTATTCCAACACGGTCTGCCCAGGTCAAGGTGATCGCGCGGGAAAGCGGCTGACCCAAGGGCTATTCGGGGGCGCCCGGGATCGCGATAAGTCGTTCGAAATGCGCCAGGGCCCGTTTGGCGGCTGCATCCATTTTTTCTGTCAACGCTTCATAATCGGATGCATCCCCTGCCTGGACCAGCAGATTGCGCTGTCCCGCGGTAACGCTGTCCCCGTCAAATGCACCTTCGGCGGAAAGTCGCAATGCGCCTTGCAGCCGCTGCCACAGTGCCAGCGTATCCTGAATTTCCTCTGCTGCCGGTTGCGCGAGGAGGCCCGCCGCCGTCAGTCGTGACAAGGCGTCCGAAGTGTTCTGGCTCAGGATGTCGGGATGTTCGGCGCCATGTCGGAGCATCAGGTACTGGGCCAGAAATTCGATGTCTACCAACCCACCCCGCCGGTGCTTGATGTCCCAGATTGACCGGCCCTTGTGCTCCTGCGCAATGCGAAGGCGCATTTTTGCGACGTCCCTGACCAGTTCGCCGGGGTCGCGATTGCGGGTCAACGAGGCGCTGATGATAGCGTCTATTTTATGGCGCAACCCATCTGGCGCGGTGACAACACGCGCGCGGGTCAGCGCCATCTGTTCCCAGGTCCAGGCACTTTCCCGGTGATACTGTTCGAAACCGTCCAATCGTGTTGCGATTGGCCCCTTGTCGCCTGATGGGCGTAGCCGCATGTCCAGTTCGTACAGGCGGCCCTCGGCGGTGCGCGCCGTGATGCCGGTAATCAGCCGCTGCGCCAGCCTGGTGAAATAAAGGCCGGGAACGAGGGATTTCGGACCATCGGAACCGGATGCGTCCGGGGCGTGTTCATAGAGGAAGATGAGGTCCAGATCAGAGCGGTGCGCCAGTTCCCCGCCGCCGAGCTTTCCCATGGCCAGCAAAGCGACGCCGCCGCCCTCGACGCGACCATGCAGGCGGATGAATTCGGCTTCGATGGCCTGCCACAGGGCGATGATGGAGACATCGGCAATCGCGGTGAGGACGGGGCCGGCGCGGCGCCCGTCCGTCACGCCGCGGAGGACCTGTGTTCCTACCTGGAACTTGTGCTCGTAAGCCCATCGCCGGGTCAATTCGAGCACGTCTTCGATATCGTTGGCCTGTGACAGGGCGTGATCCAGGTCCGCCTTCAGGGTATCGGGCGTCGCGACCTCGTCGAAAAAATCGGCGCTTAATACTGCGTCCAGGCAGGACGGGTTGCGCTGCAGCCATTCCGACAGTTGCGGCGCATTGCCCATGATTTCAGCGACCAGATCAACCAGCGGCGGGTTCGCGGCGAATAGTGAAAACAACTGCACACCCGCCGGGAGGGCCGACAAATAGGCATCGAACCGGATCAGGGCCGTGTCAGGGTCCGAGGTGCGGGCAAGTGCCTGCAGAAGGATCGGTACCAGTTCTGTAAGTAATTGGCGCGACCGTTCCGCGCGCGTTGCGCGATAGCGGCCACGGTGCCAGACACGGACAATGGCGGAAACCCTGCTGCCGTCGTCGAAGCCCATCTTTTCCAGATACTCGATGGTATCGGGATGGTCGTCCTCGCCCGTAAAGACCAGGGTGCCGCCAGCGCCAAGATCGGGCGATTCCTCGAACAGGCCGGCGTAATTCTGTTCCACAAAGCCAAGGTATTCCAGCAGGGTCGTGCGAAATTCGTCGCCGTCCTTGTGTCCCAGGAAGATTGCGAGTGATTCAATATCCTCGTCGGCCTTCGGGAGTGTCTGGGTTTGTTCGTCATCGATCATCTGCAACCGGTGTTCCACTTTGCGCAGATACTCATAGGCGGTCGTCATACCGGTCGCGACGTCCTGCGTAATGCGGCCGGCATCGCACAAACCCTGCAGCGTGCGACGGGTTTCCGGTGCGCGCAGGTCGGGTTCCCGTCCGCCCCAGATCAACTGCTGGGTCTGCGCGAAGAATTCGATTTCCCGAATGCCGCCGCGGCCAAGCTTGATATTGTGGCCATTGACCGCGACCACACCGCCGCCGCGATGTGCGGTGATCTGCCGCTTTATGGAATGGATGTCCTGAATGGCGGCGAAATCGAGATGCTTGCGCCAGATATACGGACGAATATGCTGCAGGAAATCGTCGCCGACGGTGACGTCGCCGGCGATCGGCCGCGCCTTGATCATGGCGGCGCGTTCCCAGTTCTGGCCCATGCTTTCATAATAGTCGAGCGCTGCCTCCATGGAGATGGCCAATGGCGTGGAGGACGGGTCGGGGCGCAGGCGCAGGTCTGTCCGGAAGACATAGCCGTCCGCGGTCCGTTCGTTCAGAATTTTCACGATCCCGCGGGTGATGCGGACGAATACCTGTGATAGCCCGATTGGCTCATCGGTTTTCACTTTTTGGGGGTCGTACAGAACGATAATGTCGATATCACTGGAATAATTCAGTTCCCGTGCACCAAGCTTGCCCATGCCGAGAATGACAAATCCGGAATCGCGGTTAGGGTCTCCGCTGTCAGCAAGTTCGAGGCCGCCGCGTGCTGCAGCGGATCGCAGCATGTGAGAAACGGCAAGCCGCACGGCACTGTCGGCGAATTTGGACAGCGCCAGCGTCACCGCGCCGATGGGCCATATTCCCGCCATGTCGGCGAGGCCGACAAGCAGGGCGACGCGCTGTCGGCTGCGACGCAGGAAGGACATGACGTGCGCTTCGCTGCTATCCTGGCCGATTTCGGCTTCGACGGCGGCGATCAGGTCCGCAAAGACGGCATCGGCGCCCCTGGCGAGGAAATCCTGGACAAATGCACTTTCCTGCTCGAAACACCGGCCGAGAAACGGACTATTACCGTAAACGGCTTCCAGCAACCGGCGTCCGTCCGAATCGGTCGACAGGTTTTCTGCGAAAGCTGCCTGTTCGGGGTCACTTGGCGAACTTTCCTGAAAACGCTGGATCCCGGATTCTGCCCAGGCGATATGCCCCGGGCCGGGCAGGTGTTGCGGGTCGAAAGGAAAGGTCAGGTTAAGCATGCGGACGGTCCCATCCAAAATTGGGCTAGAGGCATGAATTGAACTGTGCGATGTAACTATATGCGATACTTCAGCCGACGGCACCCAAGGTGATCCGCCGTACATCAATAATCTTTTTTGAGTTCCTGGCCGGCCTGGCCGCGGGCGCGATGATCCTTACGCTGGTTGCGTGGTGGTGGTTATCCAGCGGTCCCATTACGCTGACGTTTCTCAACCCCTATATCGAAGAAGCATTGTCGACCAGCGACAGCACGGTTGCTGTTGAAATAGACGATACGGTGCTGGTTTGGGCCGGATGGGAACGGGCGGTCGACGTCCGGGTGAGCAATCTTCGCGTGCTGGATCTGGACCGCAAGGTCGTTGCGACGATGCCCCAGGTATCGCTTGGCTTTTCGATACGGGCGCTATTCCGGGGAATGCTCGCACCGACATATCTCGAAATTCTCAATCCGCGGGTTTCCATCGTTCGAAACAGCGATGGAAAGATTGCCGCAAGCCTTGCGGATGATTCTGCAGAATCGACCGGACAGGGTGAAAATATTGTTCTTGCCAGTCTTGTTGGCGAACTTCTGGCAAAGCCGGACCCGTCACAGCCATGGGGATATCTGCGGCGTGTCGGCATCGTCGATGCCGACCTGACCGTCGCGGATCACCTTCTGGGACGTATTTGGCAGGCGCCGCAGGCCGTTATTACGATGAAGCGCAATACCGCGGGTATTACCGCGGATTTCGTTCTGGAACTGAAGCAGACGGGTGTGAGCGGTCGGCTCGCGGGCCTGGCGGAGTTTCGATCCGATACAGGAACGATTGATGCCACGCTGGATTTTTCTGCGTTGGAAATTGCGCCTTTTGTGACGCTGATAAATTCGCCGCCGCTGCAAAAGATCGCTCTCGCCAACCGGCAGGCCGACGGAACCTTGAAACTTGCGGTGCTCGCGGATGGCCGCATCGGGGCCGCAGCATTCAATCTGCAGGGCGCTGCTGGGCATTTCAATGGCTATATAAACCTGGATCCGCAAGGGATTGAATACAAATCCGGAATTACATTTGAGGATCTGCCGTCAGGCCTGCTGGTCGAGGCATATCCGAAGATTGCGGACTGGGTGAAAACGGACCTGCCTCTCAGCGGGGTAGTGGCTGTTTCCGGAGCGTTTGATGGCTATGTCGAAACGGCGACATTTGATCTTTCCGGTGGTGCGGGCGCATTGGAAATAGCGCGCATCCTGCCCGAACCGTTCCTGCTGGAGAGCTTTCGTCTTAGGGGAACCATCGAGGATGATGGCGCACGTATCAATATCGCAGAAGCAACATTGGACCTGCCAAAAGGGCAGGTGATCATGAACGCTTCGGCGACACGGGTCGGCGCAGACTGGAGCGTGCGATTCGATGCACGGGGTAGTGATATTCCGACTAACGACGTTCGGAAATACTGGCCACCAGACGCTGCGAAAAGTGCCCGAAAATGGGTCGTTCCGAACCTGCAGCAGGGCACGATAAGAGAATCGCGCGTGAGCCTCGTGGCTCGTATTACGGAATCGGACGAGATCGTAACCAAGATTGAATCGCTGCATGGCGGGCTTTCTGTTGATGGGTTGGAGGTGAACTATTTTCATCCATTGCCGAAGGCAACTGCCGCACGAGCCGATGTAACTTTCACGGCAGACCGGTTTGATATTGCTGTCCTTGGCGGACGTTTGCGCGACATGTCGGTGGATTCGGGGACTGTCGTGATTACGGATGTCAGCGGGTACAACCCGAAAATCGACATAGATATCACGGTGCGGGGACCGTTGCGGACAGCCCTTACGGTTCTCGACAGTCAGCCTTTGGCATTTTTGGATAATCTGGGACTGGATCCGGAGGCAATCTCTGGAACGACTGCGGCACGCTTGTTATTTGAGTTCCCTTTGTCTAATGCGCTCAAGGTTCAGCAAATCGCCGTTGCTGCCGGCGCAACTTTGCAGGATGTGTCGATCGACGAGGGGCCGATGGGGATCGCCATGCAGAATGGCGCGTTGGAACTGAAGGTAACCGGCGAAGGTATTTCGGCGGGGGGGGACGCCCTGCTTAACGGTGTGCCCGTAAAAGTAAGTTGGAATGAAAGTTTCCAAAAATCAAATAGCTATAAGCGTAAAGTTAATGTGATAGGTGATGTGTCCCAGGCTGCTCGACAGGCGCTGGGGCTGCCGGACCTACCGTTTTTGAATGGCAGCGTTGCCGCCGACGTCATGTTTACGATGGCCTTTGATGGACGTCGCGAGGTGGTTGTTGAGGCTGACCTGCAGCGCGCGTCGCTGGACTTTCCCAATCTGCACTGGCGCAAACCGCCGGGCAGCCCCGGCACGGTGCGGGCTTTCGCGGTTGTTAACGCGGATGGTGGTGCTGTTGTCGAGGAACTGAAGATTACCGCGGGGGATCTGAAAGCCAATGCGCGTGTTGAATTGGCGCCGGGTAGTCTGGATTTACAGGTCCTGGAATTTCGTAGTCTTCAGTTCGCTGAAAATGAGCTGATAGGCCGGATTGGTTTTCAGGATGGTAAAGGGTATAATATAGAATTAACCGGTAAATACATAGATATAAGTAAGTTTCTTTTATCAGAAGATGAAGTGGATTCTGTTGCTGTCTTTGACGCCAAACCGCTTCGGGTCGAGGCCCGTATCGCGGAAGTCTTCCTTGGTGACGGACAGGTGCTTCATGATGTGCGCGCTGTTCTCGATAGCACCGGCACGGGTTGGCGCTTCATTGATGTCGATGCATCGGTGAATGACGCCCGTTTGAACATCAGGTATGCGCCCCAGGGCGAAGGCGCGACGCTGCGCATTTCGACAAATAACGCCGGCGACACGCTGCGCGCCCTTGATTGGACCAAACGGGTCAGTGGCGGCAACCTGCTCATCGCCGGAAATCAAACCGGACCCGGGATGCCCATGACGGGTAAATTCTCGCTACAGGAATTCAAGGTGAGCGATGCACCGGCACTCGCCAGAATTCTGCAAGTCCTTTCGCTAACGGGCATTTTCTCGGCGTTGAATCAATCCGGCCTGGATTTTGTGCGGCTGGATGGCGAGTTCCAATATTACGGTGGGGTCGTCAACGTCAAAAATACGCGGGCATTCGGGTCATCAATCGGCATCACAACCGAAGGCGTGATCGTGACCGATGGCAATATGATCAAGCTGAACGGAACGGTCGTGCCTGCCTATACAATCAACCAGGTCCTGGGGAAAATACCCATACTTGGCCAGATACTGACGGGTGGGAAAAACGAGGGCCTGTTCGCGGCGAATTATGCGCTGAGCGGCAGCTTCGACGATCCACAGGTATCGGTGAACCCGTTATCGGCCCTCGCACCAGGGTTCCTGCGCAACCTTATCAGCGTAGACGTCGCCCCGCTGGACAACACGATCCCGTCGGGCACGGATTAGGCGCACAGCAAGAGACGCCCTTTCCGTCAGACCGGGCGGACCAGCGCATGCCGTTTGCGCCCCGCAGACAGTTTGATAATGCCGTCGTCGGTTACATCGGTCATTGTGACAACCGTCTTTTCGTCGTCGACGCGCTGATCGTTCAGGCGGGCGCCGCCGCCCTTGATGAGACGGCGGGCCTCACCGTTACTCGAAGCCAGCTCCAGTCGCCGCATGAGTTCGTAAAACGGGATACCGGCGCCTAATTCCGCTTTCGGGATATCGACGCTGGGCAGGTCTTCGCCGGTCGTTCCTTCTTCGAAGGTCCGGCGCGCGGTTTCCGCGGCATTGGCAGCTTCCGCGGCGCTGTGGCACATCGTGGTTGCCGCGTTGGCGAGAGTTTTCTTCGCCTCGTTCAATTCGGCACCTTCCAGCGCTTCCAGCCGGGCGATTTCGTCAAGCGGCAGATCAGTGAAAAGCCGCAGGAACCGGCCGACGTCATCGTCATGCGTATTTCGCCAGTACTGCCAGTAATCATACGCGGACAGACGGTCGGCATTCAGCCAGATCGCCCCGGATGCGGTCTTTCCCATCTTGGCGCCGCCGGCTGTCGTCAACAGTGGTGAGGTCAGTCCGTAAAGGTCGGTCTGGTCGACGCGACGACCAAGGTCCACGCCGCTGACGATATTGCCCCATTGGTCCGAACCGCCCATTTGCACCTGGCAGCCATGCCGCCGGGCCAATTCCATGAAGTCATAGGACTGCAGCACCATGTAATTGAATTCGAGGAAGGATAGCGGCTGCTCGCGGTCGAGGCGCAGCTTGACCGAGTCGAAACTCAACATGCGGTTGACGGAGAAATGGCGTCCGTAATCGCGCAGAAAATCGATATAGGCCAGTCCATCCAGCCAATCCGCGTTATTGACCATAACCGCGTCGGTCGGACCATCGCCGAAGGTCAGGTATTTTTCGAAAATACCCCGGATACCTGCAATGTTCGCGTCGATCTGTTCTTCTGTCAGCAATTGGCGCTGGGTGTCCTTGCCGGACGGGTCACCGACTTTTGTGGTGCCGCCCCCCATCAGGACAATCGGTCGATGGCCGGTTCGTTGCAGCAACCGCAGCAGCATGATGGGCACAAGGCTGCCCGCGTGTAATGAGTCCGCCGTCGCGTCGAAACCGATATAGGCGGTCACGATGCCGTTTGATGCCAAGTCGTCCAGCGCATCGGTATCCGTGCACTGGTGGATGAAGCCCCGTTCGCTGGCGGCTCGCAAGAATTCGGATTTAGGTTGTGTCATGTTCTTGTCCTGACCACGCGCAAATTGCGCGGCGGTCGTTTATCACAATCGTACGCCGCCGACAAACGGGTGTAGAATGGACGCATGACTGAGATCAAGAACCAGCAACCGGTATTGGCCCTTGGGCTGATGAGCGGTACGTCCATGGACGGTGTCGACGCGGCCCTGCTGTGGACGGATGGCGAGGGGATTGCCGATCCGCGGGGGACATTGAGTATTTCCTATGACAAGCGTGTGAGCGGCGCGCTGCGGGCGACGGTCGCCCGTGCAGAAATGTTGCCGGGCGTCGATGCGGTGGAGCGTGAGATGACCCTGGCCCATGCGGCGGCGGTTGATGCACTGCTCCGTCAGGAGGATCTGCTGCCCGAAGCGGTCAGAATTATCGGCTTTCATGGTCAGACAATCCTGCATCGGCCGGAAGCCGGCCTGACGTGGCAGATCGGTGATGGCGCATTGCTGGCGGTGGCGACTGAAATCGATGTGGTATCCGATTTTCGCACCGCCGATGTCGATGCTGGCGGCGAAGGCGCGCCACTCGTGCCGGTGTTTCACGCGGCACTTGCGACGCATGAACCCAGGCCCGTTGCATTCCTGAATATCGGTGGTGTGGCAAATGTGACCTGGGTTGGGCCGTCGGGTGCGCTTGTTGCCTTTGATACAGGGCCCGGCAACGCGATGATCGATGACTGGTGCCTGTCGCAAACCGGCGAGCCGCTGGATACGGACGGTCGACTGGCGGCGGCGGGCACGGTCGATGACGCGGTGCTGTCCGCCATGCTGGATAACCCTTATTTTGATCGGAAACCACCCAAGTCGCTGGATCGAAACGCGTTCTTGTCCGCGTCGGTTTCATCACTGTCACCGGCGGATGGGGCGGCGACGCTTGCTGCGTTTACAGCACACGCCGTGGCCCGGGCGGCACGCCATTTTCCGGCCCCGCCGGAACGGTGGCTGGTCTGTGGCGGCGGGCGGCACAATCCGTTTCTCATGGCGATGCTAGCCGAAACGCTGCAGGAACCGGTTCTCCCCGTTGAATCCGCCGGCTGGAACGGCGATGCCCTGGAAGCGCAGGCATTCGCGTATCTTGCCGTTCGCTCCCTCAGGGGATTGCCGCTGACCTTTCCGTCGACAACGGGGGTACCGAACCCCATTGCCGGCGGGCGTCTTGACCGGGCGCTGCTTTAACCGGCTTCTTTCGCGGCGGCTTCAGCTTCGGCCTTGGCTGCCATGGCTGTATCGACATAGCCGCCGACATGACCGATCAGTTCGTCCATCCGGCCGTGGAAGAAGTGGTTCGCGCCCGGCACGATTTCATGACTGATGGTCACGCCCTTTTGCTGGCGCAGCTTGTCGATCAGTTTCTGGACTGAATCCGGCGGGACGATGTCATCCTTGTCACCCTGGATGACCAGCCCGGATGCGGGGCAGGGCGCCAGGAATGAAAAGTCATACATATTGGCCGGGGGCGCGACGGAGATGAACCCGCCAATTTCAGGCCGGCGCATCAGCAATTGCATGCCGATCCAGGCGCCGAAGGAAAAGCCGGCGATCCAGCATTGTGGCGCATCCTGGTTGTTTGCCTGTAGCCAATCCAAGGCCGTGGCAGCGTCGGACATTTCACCTTCGCCGCGTGAAAACGTTCCCTGGGAACGGCCGACACCGCGAAAATTGAACCGCAGGCACGAAAATCCGCGCTGCACGAAGGATTGGTAAAGCGAATAAACGACCTTATTGTTCATCGTCCCGCCATGAAGGGGGTGCGGATGAAGAAACAGGGCAATCGGTGAATTTGGGGTTTTTGCGTGTAAATAACGGCCTTCGATGCGGCCTTCCGGGCCGTTTATCGTAACTTCTGGCATGTGATCTCCAAATGGTTCCGCAGGTCGGATTTGGGACTGTTTAGCCTATTTTCCGTTCCGTACAAGTATCTTTACGTCAAGTCATTGTTAAAAAAAGAGAAAAACAATTCACTGATCTTGACTGTACTAAGTGGCAACATATATTTTGTTTTCAACAGGATCGCGTTGTGCAAGTGCCGTTTCTTATAACATAAGCTTGGAAGCCGATGTTTAAAACGCTTCGTGAAGAAATCAGTGGAATAATGGCGCGTGACCCGGCTGCCCGTTCGGCACTGGAAGTCGTGACGTGTTATCCCGGTTTTCATGCGATTGTCGCGCACCGAATCGCCAGCAGGCTCTGGCGCTATGACTGGCGTATTCCTGCCAGAATGGTGTCCCATCTCGGCCGCTTTCTGACCGGTATTGAAATTCATCCTGGCGCGCGTATCGGCAAACGATTTTTCGTCGATCACGGGATGGGGGTGGTTATCGGGGAAACCGCTGAAATCGGTGATGACGTAACGCTGTATCACGATGTCACCCTGGGTGGGGTGGCGCCGTCTGTCGATTCCGACAGCCAGCGGAACCAGAAACGGCATCCGACGCTGGAAGATGGCGTTATTGTCGGTTCGGGTGCGAATGTTCTGGGGCCGATTACTGTCGGCAAGGGCGCCCGAATCGGTGCGAATGCCGTTGTCACCAAGGATGTTCCTTGCGGGATAACCGTTGTTGGCATTCCCGGACGCGCGCTGGTGCGCCCCGCGGCAGGGGAGGATGAAACCTTTGCACCCTATGGGACGCCGCTTGGTGACCTGCCCGACCCGATTGTCCGGGCAATGGACGGCCTGATGGACCAGGTTACGATGTTGAAAACGCGCGTTGACGAGCTCGAAAATCAATTGGATGAGTCTCGGCAGAGTAGTGCGATAGGCTTTACGACGACCGATGATCACACAACACGATTGACCGAAAAGTAATACTAGGGTACCGCTGCACCACTCATTCTGGCAGAAACGTCTATCAAGATGAAGGGGGCGAATCGTGCGGTTAAGTACCAAAGGACGCTACGCAGTTATGGCGATGGTTGATCTGGCAATGCGCAGCGACGGCAAGCCGATAGTTCTGGCGGATATCGCTGCCCGGCAGGGTATATCGCTTTCCTACCTGGAGCAGTTATTTGCCAAGTTGCGACGTTGCGGCATTGTCCGAAGTGTCCGTGGACCGGGCGGCGGATATCTTCTCGGGCATCCCGCCGAAGAAACAAGGATTTCTGACGTGATCCTCGCGGTGGACGAACCGATGAAAGCGACGCGATGCAAGCCGGGATCGCCGCAAGGCTGCATGCCCGACAAGGGGCGTTGCTGGACCCATGATTTGTGGGACGAACTGGGTAATCAGATTCATCTTTTCCTGAGTTCGGTTACACTCGCCGATGTGTGCAATGGCCGGGTACTCGGCAAAAGTGGCGCGCTGCACCAGCGTGAACTGCCTGAGCCAATATCCAACTGACGAGAACCGTTCGATGAATTTCGCCGATGAGCAACGCAGTCTACCTTGACCACAACGCGACCTCTCCCGTCCGGGAGGAGGTCGCGGAGGCGATGATGTCGGCCATGCGGCAGGTGGGGAACCCGTCTTCGGTGCATGCATTCGGCCGCCGTCAGCGGCAACTTGTCGAAGAGGCTCGTGCCGAAATTGCGGCACTGGTTGGCGCTTTGCCGCAGAATGTCATTTTTGCGGGGAGCGGTACCGAAGCCAATAATCTCGCACTTCGGGGGACGGGCCGCGCGCGGGTTGTCATTTCGGCGATCGAGCATCCATCGATCCTGCAGGCTGTTGATGGCGCGGAACTGGCGCCGGTCACGGCTGAAGGTATCGTCGATATCGATCGTCTGGCGGTCATGCTGGCGGAAAGCGATACGCCGTCGCTGGTGTCGATCATGATGGCGAATAATGAAACCGGTATCGTGCAGCCAATTGCAGAAATTGGCGCGCTAGTCGAAAGCCACGGCGGTATACTGCATTGCGATATGGTCCAGGCGGCGGGACGACTGCCGCTGGATATGGGCCCGGTGGCGATGGCAAGCCTGTCGGCCCATAAAATCGGCGGTCCGCAAGGCGTGGGTGCGCTGGTGTTGCGCGGGAATGTGGACCCTGCGCCGATTTTGCGCGGTGGCGGACAGGAGCGCGGGCGACGGGCCGGAACCGAAAACGTCGCCGGTATTGTCGGGTTCGGTGTCGCGGCGCGCCTGCTGCGCGAACGGTCGGGGACGATGTCGGAAATCGGCGCCTTGCGCGACGGGCTGGAAAAACAGGTACGATCGGCATTTTCCGATGCTGTCATATTCGGCGATTCCGTGCCGCGCTTGCCCAATACAAGCTGTTTCGCCGTCCCGGGCATGCGGGCTGAAACACAGATCATGGCGCTTGATCTGGCCGGGATTGCGGTCAGTGCGGGATCGGCCTGTTCTTCGGGCAAGGTCGTCGTCAGCCATGTTCTGCAGGCGATGGGGGTGCCGGACGACTTGGCCCAATGTGCGATACGGGTGAGTTACGGTCCTGAAAATGCGGAAACGGATGGTGCGCGCCTCATTGAGGTATTAAAAACGCTTCGACGACGCACCGTTCGTGAAAACCCTGAGGCAGCCTGAATCCCGATGCCAAAAATGACTTTCATAGACCAGAAAGGCGCGGCAACCGAAGTTCAGTCGCCGGCCGGTAAATCAATCCTGGAAATAGCCCATTCAAATAATATCGATATCGAAGGGGCCTGCGAGGGTGCAATGGCGTGTTCGACCTGCCATGTGGTCGTCGAAGACGAATGGTATGCGCGCCTGCCCGAGCCGGGAATCGATGAAGAAGACATGCTCGACCTGGCTTTCGGGTTGACCCGGACGTCCCGATTGGGATGCCAGTTGGAGTTGACGGACGATCTGGATGGCCTTGTTGTCCGGTTGCCGTCGGCGACGCGCAACATCATGCTGGCATGAAAATGTCGGCACATGACCTATATGAGCGCCTGAAGGCAACCTGTCCCGCGCAGTGGGATGGATATATCAAGCATGAATTCGTTCGCGGGCTGGGGATGGGCACGCTGCCGCAGCCAGCGTTCCGGTATTATTTGCAGCAGGACTACCTGTTCCTGATCCATTTTGCCCGCGCATACGGGCTTGCGGCTTTCAAGGCCGACAATCTGGCGGATTTGCGCCGGGCGGCGGGGGCCCTGCAGCATATCGCGGAGAACGAGATGGCCCTGCATGTCGGCTATTGTGCGGGCTGGGGCGTGAACGAGGCGGAAATGGCGGCAATGCCGGAAGATCCTGCCAATATGGCCTATACGCGCTATGTGCTGGAACGCGGGCTGGCCGGGGATTCATTAGACCTTGCTGTCGCACTGGCCCCCTGCATCGTCGGGTATGCGGAAGTCGGGGCCTGGCTCAGTTCCGGAGACATTCCGGTTGTGCCGGATAATCCCTATCAGGAATGGATCGATACCTATGCAGCGGACGACTACCAGGAGGTCGCCTGGGCACATGCGTCGCATCTGGACGACCTGATGGCCCGACGTGGCGGTCCGGGACGGTTTGAGCGGCTGGCGCAGACGTTCGAAGAGGCGACCCGGCTGGAGATCGGTTTCTGGCAAATGGGGCTGAATGCGGCTCAATAAGCAGGCTGAATCCATAAATCGAACAAACCGGACAAATTAAATCCACTTTAGACTTGAAATCATGTGTCCGATGAAACAATTTCCAAACCGCACCATTTGAGTACGGATTGGATAGCACGTGCTGAAACTCGGCCGAATGATAGACTATGGCGTCGTTATATTGTCCCAGATGGCTCACCATCGGGATGATCTGATTACGGCGCCAGATCTCGCGGAAGCCACGGGACTGCCTTCGCCAACGGTTTCAAAAATATTGAAATCGCTGGCGCATAGCGATCTTGTGACGTCGCATCGCGGCGTGCATGGCGGCTACACGTTGTCGCGTGCACCGGAAGCGATTTCCGTCGCCGCAATTCTTGAAGCGCTCGAAGGACCGGTCGCCCTGACCGCCTGCGTTGAAGGGTCGGAGGACCACTGTAACGTGGCCAGTCTGTGCCCTATCCGTGGCGGCTGGGAGAAGGTGAATGATGCGATCCGCGCCGCGTTGCAGGCCGTGTCTTTGGCCGACCTCGTGTATGGCGGATACAATTTTGTTGAAAGGCCGGCTGGAACCCAGGTTCCAGCACCGGAACAGGTTTAGGAAATGGTTGCGAACACAGAAACGCTTGAACAGGTCCGTTCCGTCGCCGATGACGGATACAAGCATGGCTTTGTCACGGATATTGAGGAAGAACGCGCGCCCAAGGGGCTGAGCGAAGATACCGTCCGCTATATTTCCGCGCAGAAGAACGAGCCGGAATGGCTGTTGGAATGGCGGTTGAAGGCCTATCGTCACTGGCTGACCATGCCGGAACCGGAATGGGCGAAGGTATCCTTCCCGCCGATCGATTATCAGGATTCGTACTATTATTCCGCGCCGAAATCGGACAAGGACAAGCCGCAGAGTCTCGACGAGGTCGACCCGAAGCTGCTGGAAACCTATGAAAAGCTGGGTATTCCGCTGCGCGAACAGGAAATGCTGGCCGGGGTCGCTGTTGATGCGGTGTTCGACAGCGTGTCGGTGGCGACGACCTACAAGAAAAAGCTCGAAGAAGTCGGTGTCATCTTCGGTTCCTTCTCCGAGGCGGTGCAGAACCATCCGGAACTGGTGCGGGAATATCTCGGTTCCGTCGTGCCCTATGCTGACAACAAGCATGCGGCGTTGAACAGTGCGGTCTTCACGGACGGTTCCTTCGTTTATATCCCCAAGGGCGTGCGCTGCCCGATGGAGCTGTCGACCTATTTCCGGATCAATGCCGAAAATACGGGACAGTTTGAGCGGACCCTGATTATCGCCGATGAAGGTTCATACGTCAGCTACCTGGAAGGTTGCACGGCCCCGCAGCGCGATGAAAATCAGCTGCATGCGGCTGTGGTCGAACTGGTCACGCTGGATGACGCGGAAATCAAATACTCGACGGTGCAGAACTGGTATCCGGGCGACGAGGAAGGTCGCGGCGGTATTTATAATTTCGTGACCAAGCGCGGCGCCTGCCGTGGGCGAAATTCAAAGATTGCCTGGACCCAGGTCGAAACCGGTTCCGCGATCACCTGGAAATACCCGAGCTGCCTGCTGATCGGTGATAATTCCGTCGGCGAGTTCTATTCCGTGGCGATCACAGCAAACTGCCAGCAGGCGGATACCGGCACCAAGATGATCCATATTGGCAAGAACACGCGTTCGACCATTATTTCCAAGGGGATCGCGGCAGGCCGGGCGGATCAGACGTATCGCGGGCTGGTCAAGATCATGGCCGGTGCGGAAGGGGCGCGGAACTATACGCAGTGCGACAGCCTGCTGATCGGCGATCAGTGCGGTGCGCATACGGTGCCCTATATCGAAACCGGCAATCAGACGGCGCATGTCGAACATGAAGCGACGACGGCGAAAATCAGCGAAGACCAGCTTTTCTATTGCCTGCAGCGCGGACTGACGACGGAAGAGGCGGTATCGGTGATCGTCAACGGGTTCTGCAAGGAAGTCATGCGGACACTGCCGATGGAATTCGCCGTTGAGGCGCAGAAGCTGATCGGAATTAGCCTTGAAGGAAGCGTCGGCTAGGCGCGAGGAGAACAAAAATGCCATTGATCGAAATTCGCGATCTGCACGCCACTGTAGGCGGCAAGCCGATCCTGAAAGGGCTCAGCCTTTCAATCGAGCCGGGAGAAGTGCACGCGATCATGGGGCCGAACGGCTCCGGGAAAAGCACGCTGTCCTACGTCCTGTCCGGACGCGACGGATACGAAGTGACGTCCGGTGAAGTAATCTATGACGGGCAGGACCTGTTGGCGCTTGAAGCCGACGAACGTGCCCGCGCTGGTGTTTTCCTGGCGTTCCAGTATCCGGTGGAAATCCCCGGTGTTGCGGGAACCACCTTTTTGCGCGCGGCAATAAACGCGGCACGCAAGCATCGCGGGGAATCGCCGCTCGACGCAATGCAGTTCCTGAAGTTTGTGCGTGAAAAGGCGAGTGCGCTGAACATTACCGATGACATGCTGCGCCGGCCGCTGAATGTCGGCTTTTCCGGCGGTGAGAAGAAGCGCAATGAAGTGCTGCAGATGGCGGTGCTGGAACCGAAACTGGCAATTCTGGACGAAACGGATTCGGGTCTTGATATCGATGCGCTGAAGCTGGTTGCCGAAGGCGTCAACAGCTTGCGCGGCCCGGAACGCAGTATGCTGGTGATCACGCATTATCAGCGCCTGCTGGATTATATCGTGCCGGATCACGTGCATATCCTTGCGAACGGCAAGATCATCCTTTCCGGCGACAAGTCGCTGGCACTGGAGCTTGAGAAAAAGGGTTACGCCGAATTTGTTGGTGAAGAGGCCGCGTGACGATGGCACGCACCGAGACACCCTTCGCTGATTCCTTTGACGCGGCGCTCATGCCGGGCGCGGCCTGGGTTGATTCCCTGCGTCGTGCGGGCTTTGACAGTTACAAGTCGCTGGGTCTGCCGACGCCGCGCAGCGAACAGTGGAAATACACGAACCTGCGCGCGCTGAACCGCATCGGTTTCGCGCCGGCAACGGATTCGGCGCTCGCCGATATTCCCGAAGGTATCGTCCCATTGGAGGATGCCTATGTCGCCGTGGTGCTGAATGGTCGCTTCGATGCTGCCTTGTCGATACTGGGCGGGCTGCCGAAAGGTGCCGAGGTTGGAAGCCTTGCGGATAAGGTCGCGCAGACACCGGCGGACCTGAAGGATGTCTTCGGCAGTCTTGCTGATGTCGAAAAATTGCCCCTCGCGGCGTTGAATACGGCGTCCATGAGCGATGGTCTGTATGTTCGCCTTGCCGACGGCGTGGTGCTGGACAAGCCGCTGCACCTGGTTTCGATTGGTAGCGCCGGGGAGACGCCGGTCCGGTTTAATCCGCGCCATCTGGTCGTCCTGGGCAAGGGCAGCATCGCAACGCTGGTCGAAAGCCATGTCGGCAGGGGTGAGTATTTCGGCAATACGGTTGCTGAAATTGCGGTCGGCGACGGCGCGGTACTGAATCACTACAAGCTTCAGAACGAAAGCACGGATGCCTTCCATGTCGCGTTCACACAGGTGAAACTGGCGGATCGGGCGGTGTATGACAGCTTTGTGCTGCAGGTCGGTGGCAAGCTGGCGCGCAACGAAATCCGCGCGGAACTGGGCGAGCACGTCGAATGCCGGGTGAACGGTGCCTATCTGGCCCGGGGTGAGCAGCATATCGACAACACGACCTTTATCGACCATGCGGCGCCGAACAGCGCGTCCCACGAAGTCTACAAGGGCGTGCTGGACGATTCCGCACGCGGCGTGTTCCAGGGCAAAATTCTGGTTCGCAAGGACGCGCAGAAGACAGACGGAAGGCAGCTGAACAAGACGCTGCTGCTGGCGCCGGGCGCGGAAATGGATTCCAAGCCGGAGCTTGAAATCTACGCCGATGACGTCAAGTGCACGCATGGTGCGACGATCGGTGATCTGTCGGAAGAAGCGATGTTTTACCTGAAGGCCCGTGGCATCGATGCGCGCCAGGCGCAGGCGATGCTGGTTGCGGCCTTTGTTGGTGAAGCGGTAACGGAAATTCAGGCGGCGGGACCGCGCGAGGGGTTCCAGGCAGTCGTCGACGCGTGGCTTGAGGCGAGGGAAGAGACGTAAGCGATGAGCAATCCAGCACAGGCGGCAAGCATCGAAGCCGCGCTACCATACGATGTAGAAGCCTATCGCAAGGATTTTCCGATCCTGTCGGAAACCGTGCATGGCCGCCCGCTTGTCTATCTGGACAACGGGGCGTCGGCGCAGAAACCGCGCCAGGTAATCGACGCGATCACGCATGTGTATGAGCATGAATATGCGAATGTACATCGCGGTGTGCATTACATGTCCGAGCGGGCGACCGACGCATATGAAGGCGCGCGGCGCAAGGTACAGGGCTTTTTGAACGCGAAGCATGAGCGCGAGATTATCTTCACCCGCAACGCGACCGAAGCGTTGAACATGGTTGTCCGGACGCATGGACAGAAATTTCTGCAGCCCGGCGATGAAATCCTGATTTCGATCATGGAGCATCATTCGAACATCGTGCCGTGGCAGATGCTGGCGGCGGAGAAGGGGTTGAAGCTCAAGGCCGTGCCGATCACCGAAGACGGTGAGCTGAATATGGCGACGTTCCGGGAAATGCTGACGCCGGAAACAAAGATGGTCGCGATCACGCATATCTCGAATGCGCTGGGCACTATCAACGATGCGGCGGAGATCACCCGCCTGGCGCATGATGCGGGGGCTGCGGTGCTGCTCGACGGGTCGCAGGCAGCGGTGCATATGCCGGTCGACGTTCAGGCGCTGGACTGTGATTTCTATGTCTTCACGGGACACAAGCTGTACGGCCCATCCGGTGTGGGTGTGTTGTACGGCAAGGAAGCCCGGCTGGAGGCGATGCCGCCATTCCTGGGCGGTGGCGATATGATCGAGACCGTGACGCTGGAAGGCAGTACCTGGGCGGCGCTACCAAACAAGTTCGAGGCCGGCACGCCGATGATCGCGCAGGCGATCGGGCTGGGTGCGGCCGTTGATTATGTTACCAATATCGGGATGGACCGGATTTCGGCGCATGAAGAAGATCTGCGGCGCTATGCAACGCAGCGTCTTTCTTCTATTCCGGGCTTGAAGATCTATGGAACGGCGCCGCGAAAGGCCGCGGTTATTTCATTTACGGTCGAAGGTGTTCACTCGCACGATATCGCGACGATCATCGATCGTGCCGGTGTTGCCTGTCGTGCGGGACATCACTGTGCGCAGCCGCTGATGGAAATGCTGGGCGTGCCGGCGACGACGCGCGCGTCCTTCGGTCTTTACAACACACGTGCCGATGCTGATGCATTGGTCGAGGCACTGGAATCCGCCCGGGAGTTTTTCGGCCTATGATGGACGAACTTCGCGAACTGTATCAGGAAGTGATCCTGGATCACGGCAAGAATCCCCGCAATTTTCGCGATGTGGAGGATGCGACCGGCCATGCGCATGGCAAGAACCCGCTTTGTGGCGATCAGCTTGTCGTCTACCTGAAGGTCGGGCAGGGCAATGTCATTCAGGATGTTTCGTTCGTGGGCAAGGGCTGTGCGATCTCGGTCGCGTCGGCGTCGATGATGACCGAACTGGTCATGGGCAAGACGGTGGAACAGGCGCATGCGCTGTTCGAACGGTTCCACCAGATGTGCACCGGCGAAGGCGAAGCCATTGATGATGCTGATGTCGATCCGGATGACCTGGAGAAACTGACCGTCCTGTCGGGCGTCCGGGCATTTCCGGTTCGGGTCAAATGCGCGACGCTGGCGTGGCATACGCTGAACGCCGCGATCGAAGGCAAGGAAGAATCGAGTAGCGAGTAAAGTGGCAGTGGGGCAGGAAATGAACATGGAATATTCGCCATTCAGCCAGTTCGCGACAACGGCGCCATTGCCCGAAGACGGCATGGCCCGCGCGGGCGAGGCGTTGAAGGACGGTGAGGCAAAGGCCGATGAAGCGGCGGTCGTCGCAGCGATGAAGAGCGTGCACGATCCGGAAATTCCGGTTGATATCTATGAACTCGGTCTCATCTACAAGTGCGAACAGGCGGATGATGGCTCTGTTGCCATCGACATGACGCTGACCGCACCGGCCTGTCCGGTCGCGGGTATACTGCCGGTGCAACTGGCCGAAGCCGTTGCCGCAGTGCCGGGGGTGGGCGAGGTGACGGTCGAAATAGTCTGGGAACCGCCATGGAGCCCGGATTTGATGTCGGAAGCGGCGAAAGTCGAACTGGATATGTTTTGAGGGTGCGCAAGGCAACCGGAGTAGAACGATGAACAGACCACAGGCAATGACCCTGACCGATGCGGCGGTCGAACGGGTAAAGGCGCTGCTGTCCAAGGCGGACAAGCCGGTGATCGGCGTCCGCGTGGGCGTCAAGGCGCAAGGCTGCTCGGGCATGAGCTATTTTGTCGAATATGCCGAAAAGGAACTGCCCTTTGAGGAAGTCGTCGAGGAACAGGGTGTGAAAGTCCTGATCGATCCGGCGGCGACGATGTTCCTGATCGGCTCGAAGATGGATTATCGCGAGGACAAGCTGCAATCCGGCTTCGTCTTTGAAAATCCGAATGCCAAGGGCCATTGCGGCTGCGGCGAATCCTTCCACGTCTAATGGCGACTCCGCGTTCGCGCGGGGATAATACGATGAATTCAATGGGTATCGATAAGCCGGTTTCGGAAACGCGCATCGTTGTCGCGATGTCCGGCGGCGTGGATTCCTCGGTAACCGCGGCACTGGTCGCGGAGGCGGGGTATGAAACGATTGGCGTCACCCTGCAGCTATACGATCATGGTGCCGCTGTCAGCCGCAAAGGGGCGTGCTGCGCGGGGCAGGATATCCATGATGCCCGCAATGTCGCCGACCAGATTGGCATCCCCCATTACGTACTGGATTACGAAAGCCGCTTCCGCGAAGCGGTCATCGACGAATTTGCTGATTCGTACCTGCGCGGGGAAACACCGATCCCCTGCGTGCGCTGTAACCAGACCGTCAAGTTTCAGGACCTGCTGACGACCGCGCGGGATCTTGGCGCCGATGCGCTGGCGACCGGCCATTACGTGCGCCGCGCCGATGGAACCGTCGGTGCGGAACTGCTGCGTGGCGTCGATCCCGACCGCGACCAGAGCTATTTCCTGTTTGCAACGACCCGCAACCAGCTTGATTACCTGCGCTTTCCGCTGGGTGGCATGGACAAGGCGGAAACCCGTGCCCATGCCGAACGCTTCGGCCTGCCGGTCGCGGACAAGCCGGACAGCCAGGATATCTGCTTTGTGCCGGATGGCAATTATGCGCGCATCGTTGAACGGTTACGGCCCGAAGCGCATGCACCGGGCGACATCGTCGATCTGGACGGGCGCGTGCTGGGGCAGCATGAAGGCATCATCAATTTCACCATCGGCCAGCGCCGCGGGCTGGGCCTTGGGGGCCGTCCGGAAGGCGAGGACGCGCTCTATGTGGTCCGGCTCGACCCGGAAGCCCGCCGTGTGGTTGTCGGCCCCCGCCGGGTGCTCGGCGTTGACCGTTTGTCATTGGGCGCGGCCAACTGGATCGGCGCCGGCGAAATGCCGTCTGACGGAATGACCTGTTCGGTGAAGCTGCGATCGACCATGGCGCCGACGCCAGCGCAGATCCAGATTACGCCGGAGGGCGGCGTGACCGTTCAGCTTGAAGAACCCCAATATGGTATCTCGCCCGGTCAGGCCTGCGTCTTTTATGACGGGGATCAGGTGCTGGGTGGCGGCTGGATCCAGCGCGATGCCGCCGAAATCGCGGCCTAGCTTCGAAAATACGTTTTCAGCACATCGTCGATGATGCGTTCCAGATCCTGCACGGTGCTGCAGGTGGTCGCGACATGGCAGAAGGTGCGGTAGCGCTGCATTTCGCTGTCGCCGGTGCCCCAGAATGGTTCGGGTTCCGGATTCAGCCAGATGACTGATTTCGAGCGGTCATGCATGCGGCGCATCAGGTCGATGCGCGGGTCGGTGTTGTTGGTACGGCCGTCGCCAAGGATCATGACCGTAGTGTTCCGGTCCAGGGAATCCATGAACTCGTCGTCGAAATCGGCGAATGCCTGGCCGTAATCGGTCGGGCGGAATCCAATCTTCTCCAGCACTTCCGGGATTGCGACTTCAACTGTCTTATGTTCCAGGATATCGCTGATTTCCATCAGCCGGCCGGAGAAGGCGAAGGATCGCAGCGACGCAATGACCTCGTTCAGTGAATACAGGAACAGCAACAGGAATCGTGCGGCAGCGGCGACTGATTGCGAGACATCGCAGATCACGACAATTTTCGGCTTCTCGATCTTCGTGTCTTTCCAGACGGTTTCGAAGGGGATGCCGTCATAGGCCATGTTGCGCCTGAGCGTGCGGCGGACGTCCAGCACCCCGCGCCTGGTATGCTTGCGGCGGCGGTTGTAGCGGGTCGCCAGCTTGCGGGCCATGCGGCGGACAATCCGGTGCATGCGCTGGAAATCGCGCAGTTCCACGGCGGACAGGCTGGTCTTGACCAGAAATTCTTCGCGCAACTGTTCGCCGGCAAACTGGGCGTAAAGTTCAAACTGGCGTGCCGTATATTGCTGCGCCTGTTCGAACAGGTATTCCCGCGCGGATTCAAGGCGCTGCGCGGCGGCGGTGCCGGCGGATGTTTCGGAACGGTTCAGCGCCGCAATCAATCGCTCCATCTGCCGCAATCCCATCTGGTCCAGCATGCGCCGGTTGAACAGGTTACGTTGTGTCGCATAGCGGATATTGGCGGCGCCGCTGGCGCCGGCGGCCCGTTCCATCGCCTGGGCCAGGTCGCTTTCACTGCCTTCCATCAACAGCTGCGCCAGGGGGCTGTCGGCGATCAGCTCCGGGTCGACCGGGTCTTCGGGCAGTCGGGATTCTTCGTCGCGCCGGTCGCGGAATTCCTCCCGGGTGAAGAACTTGTCGAAACATTCATCGAATTTTCCGACTTCCTCTTCCGATTTGGCCAATGCGACGCAGAGCGAGTCACGCAACAATGTCCGGTTGGCAAAGCCCACGGCATCGACGGTCCGGTGCGCATCAATAGTTTCCGCCGGGGAAATGGGAATTTCCATTGATCGCAGCGCGCGCAGGAAGTTTGTCAGCGTTTGCTGCATTCCTAGTATCGCTTCGCCTTGTTGGTCAGTTCCGGAATGCTTTTGTCGATGGCGGCGAAGTCCTGTTCGTGTTTCAGCAGGACGTTCAAGGTGTTACGGACCATGTCGACGTCCAGCGTGTCCGCATTCAGCAGCATCAGCACCCGGGCCCAGTCGATAGTTTCCGAAATCGACGGCAGCTTCTTCAGGTCCTGTTCCCGCAGCATCTGAACAAAGGAGACGAGTTGCCGTGTCAGCCGTTCGTCAATACCGGGCACGCGGGACGTGACGATTCGGCGTTCGAGCTTTTCGTCCGGCAGGGGGATGAACAGGTGCAGGCAGCGCCGCTTCAGTGCATCACCCATTTCCCGCATGTTGTTGGAGGTGAGGAAGACCAGTGGCGGCACCGTGGCCGAAATGGTGCCGATTTCCGGAATCGAGACCTGATAGGCGGACAGGACCTCCAGCAGGAAGGCTTCGAATTCTTCATCCGATTTGTCAATTTCGTCGATCAGCAGCACCGCACCATGCTTTTGCCGTAGCGCCTTCAGCAGCGGGCGTGGTTCGAGGAATTGTTCAGAGAAGAACAGGTCGCTGAACCCATGCAGTTTCTCCATGGCGGCATCCAGCCCGTCGGTACCGGCCAGGGTGTCGCCCATCTTGTCTTTGAGGATCTGGGTGTACAGAAGCTGCTTGCCGTACTTCCATTCATACAGCGCTTTGGATTCGTCCAATCCTTCGTAACACTGCATGCGGATCAGCGGCAGGCCGAGCCAGTTTGCCGTGGACAGGGCCAGTTCGGTCTTGCCGACACCGGCGGAGCCTTCGACCAGGATCGGTTTGGTCAGGTTCTGAGCGATGAAAACGGAAGTTGCGATGCGGTGTGAGGCAATGTAGCCGACGCTGTCCAATCCCTCGGTGATGGCTTCAACGGACGTGATTTTCTGTGCGGCGGGATCGGTGCTGGCGGTCATGTGGGACGTATTTCCTTTAATGTTTTTCGAATGCCGATGAAGCTAACAGGGCGCGGGCGCGGCGTTGAGACTGTACGATATGCGCGGATCGGGCAATACCAAGCGACTTTTCGATGTCGTGGCATTCAGCGGCGAGGCCGGTTGATAGCGATATGCCCGATTGATCGATCAGGGCGCGTATCCGCTCCTGAATGGTGCGGGCCCAGTCTTTCGCCGCCGCGGCGATGCTGTTGAGCGTTTCCGGGTCGATGTTCTGGTCCAGGCCCTCTGCTGCCTGGCCTGAAAGCGCGGATAAGCCGTCGGGCATGGTTGCCAGCGTGCCCAGTTCCGTCAGGCTCGTTTCGTCGAAGGCGTGCCCCTTGTTTTCGGCGGCCAGTCGCGCAATCTGGTGTCGGGTCGCCCCGGCGATGCTGGCAATGGCGAGGGCGTCTTCGACGCGTCGCATGGGGAGGGATATTTCCTCAAAGGCGCTGCCTTCGCGGCCCAGCAGGTTGCTATGCGGCACGTGGACATCCTTGAAGCGCAACCCGCAATGCGGGGCAGGGTGCAGGAAGTCGATTTTCACGCCTTCCGTCAGGGTCAGCCCGGGGGTGTTACGGGGGACAATCAGAATGGAATAGCGCTTGCGCGATTCGTGCGTTGCGGTGATTGCCATAACAAGAAACACGTCCGCGATCGGGCCATTGGTGACATAGGCTTTTTCGCCATTGAGGATAAAGCCGTCACCCGCCCGTTCGGCCGTGGTTTGCAGGTGCTTGGGATGAGCCCCGGCACCGGGTTCCGAAATCGCGAGACTTGGTGTCAACCGACCGGCGGCGAGGTCTGGCAGGTATTCGCGGCGCTGGGCTTCGTTGCCATGGCCAAGGATCAACAGGCGGGAAATGAGCTGGCGGCCGAGCCAGGAGGTTGTGACGCCCTTGATGCCGCCTTCTGCTGACAGGGTCTCTGCAGCGGATGCCAGATTGCGAAAACCCCCACCGGTGCCGCCATATTCCACTGGCAAGCCAATCTGCGCCAGGCCGGCCGCGCCAATGGCCTGCCACAGGGCAGCCGGCATGATGTCGTGATCCCGCAAATCATCATGGCCATTGAGCTCACGTTGCGCGAATACGGCTATCAGGGGCGTGGAATCGGGGGCGAGGGGCGTTGAAATATCGGACTCCTTGGGTGTCATGCGGTGCAGCATAAGGGGCCTTGTCTGTTGTTTCGAGGCCCGGAGAATGCCTTTGTTACGGGCAATCCCCCGATGGCGATAGGTTTGCGCATGGTTTCAGCAGGTTACCGAAAATAAAACTGACCGTGATGATGCAAGGCCAGTTGACAGCAGCCCCATGAGTGCGTATTTGAACCCGCACTTTGGCGGAGTAGCTCAGCTGGTTAGAGCAGCGGAATCATAATCCGCGTGTCGGGGGTTCGAGTCCCTCCTCCGCTACCAACCGAAAGGTTCAGAAGGACGCTAGGTCCAGCCTTTCGGGGCCACTGCCGTCGGGAGGCAGCAGCGGTTTTGTCCAGTATGTTTGCGGGCCGAGCAAAGTTGTCATCAAGTACGACCGTTCCCCCTGAATATTGGAGTCACCTCACCCGGACATGTCCTGGGGTTATCTAACTTTTCTATTAGGAGGAACGTTATGCAAGGCACTGTGAAATGGTTTAATCATCAGAAGGGTTATGGTTTCATCGCGCCGGATGGCGGCGGCAATGACGCCTTTGTCCATATTTCGGCCGTAGAACGCGCCGGTCTCAGCAGCCTCGATGAAGGCGCGAAGGTCGAGTACGAACTCGCCGAAGGCCGTAACGGCAAGGTCGCAGCGGAAGACCTTCGTCTGATCGACTGATCGCAGAACAGTTCATGCGCGGTGTTTCGCCGACGCGTGGAAATCAGGCCGGGCCGGCAAGGTCCGGCCTTTTTTTATCACTACATTTCAGCCGAGGTGTGTTCGCCCTTCTGTGCAGTGTAAATCGACCCGTAACCGACCTTGTCCCAGTTCGGTGGTACGGGGCAGGGCCGCGGGTCCATATGCGGCATGTCCGCGGGCTTTCCACAGACGATGTCCCCGGTTCGGCTGGTGGGCGAAGGGGCCGGCATCCAGGTAAAGGCATCGGCCGAGGAATAGACATACAGCAGCATTGGTCGGGGTTTAGAGGAACTGTTCTGCTGCGAACCGTGAATGGTCCGGCAATTGATTGCGACAACGGTGCCTGCGGGCCCGGCGGACGCGACGCCGCTGTCCAGGTCGACTTTCGCGGTATCCTCGTCGGAAACCGAACCGGTCCATGCGCCGTCGGGCCCGGTGTGTCGGAAAATTTCGCCTTCATGGCTGCCCGGAATACAGACAAGAGGGCCCATTTCCGGTGTGACGTCGTCCAGATAGACCCCTAGCGTCACCGGGCTGTAGTTTGTGTGTGGCCAGGCGGGAATATCCTGATGCCATTTCACGACCTCACCCTTGCCCGGCCATTTGTAGTTCAGCTTGGCACTGTGAAATTTGACGTCGGGTCCGACCAGGTCGGCGGCGATTTCGGTGAATACGGATTCGCAGGCAAACCGCCAGAAATCCGGATGGCGGTCAATCGCGGCCCTCAGCCGCCGCATGCGCGGTTGTGCGGCGCTGTGACCCGGACCCAGGTCGAAGGCTTCGTTCGACTGGGTGACGTTGCGGCTCTCGTCGAGAAACATCGCAGACAGTTCCTGAAGGCGTTTCAGCCAGGGATCCTTGACGATGCTGTCCAAGACCACGAAGCCATCGGTGAAATAGGCCTCGCGCTGGGATTCGCTCAATGCCCGAAGGGAGTGTTTTCGGATATCAACAGGTGTCATGGAGTCTCTTCCGTAAGATTAGCCCTTGATCGAGAAACCGCCATCGACCGGAATGGCTGTGCCGGTCACAAAATTGGACGCCTGACTGCCGAGAAAGACCGCTATGCCGGAAAAATCATCGATATTGCCCCAGGTCGCGGCAGGGGTCCGGGCGAGCACGTTGTCATGCAGCCCGTCGACAACCTGCCGGGCGGTTTTGGTCATGTCGGTATCGATCCAGCCTGGAAGGATGGAATTGGCCTGGATATTATCCTTGGCCCAGGCGCAGGCGAGGGCGCGCGTCAATTGCACGATGCCGCCCTTGCTGGATGCGTAGGGGGCGGCAAATTCCGCGCCGAAAATCGACATCATCGAACCAATGTTGATGATTTTGCCACCACCGACCTTTTTCATTTCAGGATAGGCAGCCTGGCAACAGGCGAAGGCGCTGTTGAGATTGGTATCAATCACCTTCTTGAATTCCGCCAGATCATACTCTTCGGGCTGCTTGCGGATATTGATCCCGGCATTGTTGACCAGAATATCGAGCCTGCCGAATTTTTCGACTGCCGATGCGACCATGGCATGACAGGATTCCTCATTGTCGACGTCGACCTGAACAAACTCCGCTGTGCCGCCGCTTTCGCGCAATTCGGCAACAGCCTTGGCACCCTTTTCGGCATTTCGCGCGGCGACAATGACCGATGCGCCGGCACCGGCCAGTCCCCGGCACATGCCTAGCCCGATACCGCCATTTCCGCCGGTGACAATTGCAACGCGTCCCTCAAGATTGAAAAGATTCATGATTCCCCCCCTGGAATTTTTATTTCGCTTGCACTTTTATACATGAATTCCCGCGCAAGCTATTCTTTCAGTTCGGAGATCAGCCAGGGCGGTCGCCTTTCAGCATGACCCTTTGATGAATCCGTTTCTGGCCGACAGGGAAGTCCATGTTTACGGAATGGATGACCCCACGGTTGTCCCAGAACAGGATGTCGCCGACACGCCATTCATGTTCATAGCGATAGTCTGGCTGGGTAATTTTTTCATCGACCCAATCCAGCAATGCATCGCTTTCCGATCGCTCCATGCCGACGACCCGGTCCGTGCGATTGAAGTTATAGTAGATCGCCTTTTTCCCTGATTCCGGCTGAGTGATAACCAGTGGATGGGTCACTTCGTGTGTTTCCGCTTTTTCTGCCTTGGTCAGCGCTGTCGGGCGGGCAGGCGCGCGGCGGGTATCGTAATCATGCACCGCTTTCAGGCCTTCCAGTCGCTTCTTTTCGTCGTCTGTCAGCTCTGAATAGGCGCGTGTCACGTTGCAGAACCGCGTATGTCCGCCGGAATCAGGAATCTTGATCGACTGTAATAGTGTGAACCGGCAGGGTTCCTCCATGAAGGAATCATCCGTATGCCAGCCGCTCAGGCGGATCATCTGGATATCGTCCGGTTTGTCTTCGGGCTTCTCGTAAGTAGTCTCGTGGACCGCGACTTCCGGCGCTTCTTCATTGCGTCTGCGACGGACAAGCTGCAATTGCGGTTCACCGAACTGTTTGGAGAATGCGGCAAACTGGGGCGGTGTCAGGGGGGCACTGCGCAGGCACAGGAGGTGGTAATCCATATAGGCCTGTTTGACGGCGGCGAGGTCTTCGTCACTCAGTGGTTTTGTCAGATCCAGACCGGAAATTTCCGCGCCGAGTGCGCTGCTCAACGGTTTGATTTGGAGCGTCATGATACTCTCCCAGAAATGAAACGAGTCAGAATGCTTTTGGATGCGAAAAAAGCATCGCATGTTGAAATCGACAGCGTCAAATCGGTGCTCAACCAGTGGCATCATGGGCGGTCGCGACGCGCCAATTATCGAATTTCCTTGACACTTTTCATCGAAGCGCCCATTTCACCCTTATCAGGGACCTCACGATTGCGCTAGGCGTGCCCGTCTTTCCAGACGGTTGCGCGCTTCTTCGTGGGACTGGTCCAAAAAATCACTGCTTCCATTCGCGCGTGGAATCAGGGCTGAAAGCCAGCAGGTTACGGCGTTTCAAATAGATGCCCGCCTCCAGGTGCAATAAGGAAGTTCAATCAATTGACAATTAACAGTTTCGTCGAACTCGGCTTGGCCGAGCCGCTTCTCCGTGCTCTCAAGAGCGAAAATTACCTCGAACCGACGCCGATCCAGGCCCAGGCCATTCCCTTGCTGCTGGAAGGCGGCGATATTCTGGGCATCGCTCAGACGGGAACCGGGAAAACGGCTGCGTTCGCACTCCCCATTCTTCATCGCCTGGCTGCGGCCGGCAAAAAGGCCCAGTCGCGCCGTCCCTCTGTTCTGGTCATGGCGCCGACGCGCGAGCTTGCGATTCAGATTGGCGAAGGCTTCAAGACCTATGGCAAGAACCTGAATATCCGTCATACCGTCATCTTTGGCGGTGTCGGTCAGAACCCCCAGGTGCAGGCGCTTTCACGCGGCCTGGATGTCCTGGTGGCAACCCCGGGACGTCTGCTCGATCTGATGGGACAGGGGCACCTCAAGCTTGATCAGACCCATACACTGGTTCTCGATGAGGCAGACCGGATGCTCGATATGGGCTTCATCCGCGATGTCCGCCGGATCGTCAACGCCATGCCCGCAAAGCGCCAGTCGCTGCTGTTTTCGGCGACGATGCCGCGCGATGTCTCCAAGCTGGCTGAAGAAATTCTGAACCGGCCGACGCGAATCGAAGTAACGCCGGCGGCGACGCCGGTCGAACTGATCACCCAGTCGGTCTATCATGTTCCGGCCGGAAACAAGCCGGCGCTTCTGGTGAAGCTGCTGGAAGACCCGGAGTTTGCCAGGGTTATTGTCTTTACCCGCACAAAGCATCGCGCCAACCGTGTTGCGGAAAAAATTGGTAAATCCGGCGTTCCGGCTGAGGCCATCCATGGCAACAAGTCGCAGAATGCCCGCCAAAGGGCATTGGAGGATTTCCGCAAGGGCAAGGTCAGGGTTCTGGTCGCGACTGATATCGCGGCGCGGGGTATCGATATCGACGATGTGACGCATGTCGTTAATTTCGAGTTGCCGAACGAGCCGGATAGTTACGTCCATCGAATCGGACGGACGGCACGCGCGGGGGCCAGCGGTATCGCACTGTCCTTCTGTGATTCAGAGGAACGTTCATATCTTCGCGCAATCGAGCGTCTGACCAATCAGCGTCTGGCGGTCGTGGAGGATCATCCTTTTCACAAGGATATCGGTGTTGCCGAGGAACCCCGCAAGCCAAGGCCACCGCAGCAGCAAAAGCGCCGGCGTCCTCGGCGCGGTCCTGCGAAACAGGCCGCGTGACGCGGCGGAAACTTCGCGATACATTAACCACTCACCGAATTCGTACGACCAACAGCCGCTCGAGTTCCGCTATGCTAACCAATGTTTGAGTCCCAAGGAGTAAGGATATGCCAGAAGGCACAGTAAAATGGTTTAACCCGCAAAAAGGCTTCGGCTTTATCGAACCAACCGACGGTGGGAACGATGCGTTCGTTCACATTTCCGCTGTTGAACAGGCCGGTATGTCGACGCTTCGTGAAGGCCAGAAAGTGGAATATGAACTTGTTCCGGGCCGCAACGGTAAATCGTCAGCTGAAAATCTGGTTGCGCTTGACTGACATAGAAAGGGCGCGGCGGTAACGCCGCAATCGCCTTTCTGCGAATGAACCTCGGGCGAAACCATCGTCCGGGGTTCTTGTTTTTTAGTCGGGTCAGGGTCGATGCGTCGCATAGGCGCTTTGCATCCGGCTGTTATTGTGAAGCAGAGCAAATCAGGGTTGAGCGGTTGGCTAAAGGTCTTGCCGGACAGTCATGATTTGCCCTGCTGCATGCGAAAGGAACAAAAATGCCGCGCAAGCCAAATTACAAATTTGAACGCATGGAACGTGATCGCGAAAAAGCAGCAAAGAAAGCCGCGCGTCTGGAAGCCAAGCGCGCCAAAACCGAAGCCCGTAAAGAGGGCGATGATACGCCTGAAGCTGAAGTCCTGGATACGGAAGCGCCGGTCGACTGCTGACCGGGACTACCGTCAGCCGCTGTCGGCGAGGCGTATGCCGCTGAAGGCCCAGCGCTGGTGCGGATAGAAGAAATTTCGATAGGTATGCCTGATATGGCTTGGCGGCGTTGCAAAACTGCCGCCCCTCAGGACCATCTGGTTGACCATGAATTTCCCGTTATATTCGCCGATAGCGCCCGGCGGTGTCTTGAAATTCGGATAGGGCGTGTAGGGGCTGGCCGTCCACTCCCATAAATCACCAATCATCTGGGCCGGTGCATCGGCGTCACGTGCCGGGGTTGGCCCAAAATTTTCGGATGACAGCAGGTTTGCCGTGGTTTCGCATTCTGATGTCAGGTTGAAGGGATCGGCGGCAGCTTCCCATTCGGCTTCAAGCGGCAACCTCTTCCCGGCCCATACGGCATAGGCGGACGCTTCATAGAAGCTCACATGGCTGACCGGCGCGTCCAGATCGATTTCCCGCTCACCGGCAAGCGTAAACATGTGCCAGGCGCCGTCGCGATTCGACCAGTATAGCGGTGCCTCCCAGCCCTCGCGCGTGACCGTGGCCCAGCCGTCCATATGCCAGAATTCCGGCTTGCTGTATCCGCCATCGGTAAGGAAATCGATGTATTCCCGGTTGGTGGTCAGGCGTGTGGCGATGCGGAAGTCCTGCAGCAGGACTTCATGGCGCGGTCCTTCATTGTCGAAAGCAAAACCGTGTTCGTCATGGCCGATGGAAACGATTCCGCCGGCAACTTCCGCCCAGTCCTGCGCGGGGGCATTTGACTTCACGTCGGCGTAGCGATCGCTATAGGCGGGCGCGAGCGGGTTGCATGACAACATATGCTTGATATCCATCAGGACCAGTTCCTGATGCTGTTGTTCGTGGTTCAGGCCGAGTTCGATTCGTGCTTCCGCTGTGCGGAAGTCTTCGTCTTCCGCCGCCTCGATGAAGTTCGACATGGCCTCGTCGACATGGGCGCGATACGCCATGACCCTGGACAGGGTCGGCCGGGTCAACATGCCGCGGTGCGGCCGGGCATGCCGCGGGCCGACAGCTTCATAATACGAATTGAACAGGAAGCCGAATTTTTCGTCGAACAGCGTGTAATCCGGCGCGTAGGGGACCAGCACGAACGTTTCGAAGAACCAGCTTACATGCGCCAGATGCCATTTTGTCGGGCTGGCGTCCGGCATGGACTGGACCTGCTGGTCCTCTGGAGAAAGAGGGGCCGCGATATTTTCCGTTGTCTGCCTGATAAGCCGAAACCGCTGCAGGAGCGCCGAACGGGTGTCATCCGGGTGCTGCTGTGTGCCGTGCATGGGAAAGGTCTCGTAATGATGCCGACAAGCCGCGGGCCAGCTTGCGTTACGCAACGCTAGCCGATGGCATTGCGCTATGCAACGCAAAGACGAAGGAAATATGTGACGGAAAGGCGCTCACTTCGGGTTACGGTGCATGCTATGTCCTAAGCGGAATTTCCAAGGGAGAGAAACATGGCAAGATATCTGAAAACAGGTCGGGCAGCCGAAGATGTGGCTGAAGATGATGCGAAGGTCCGCCAGACCGTTGAGGACATTCTGGCCGACGTTGCCGGACGCGGAGATGTTGCGGTTCGTGAATTGTCGCAGCGGTTTGACGATTGGGCGCCGGAAACCTTCCGGCTTACGGAACAGCAAATCGAAACGGCGATGGGCAAGGTCGCGAAGCGGGACCTGGAGGATATAAAATTCGCCCAGGCGCAGGTTCGCAATTTTGCGCAACATCAGCGCGACAGCATGCAGGATATCGAGGTCGAAACGCTGCCGGGGGTCGTGCTGGGCCACAAGCATATCCCTGTGAACAGCGTCGGCTGCTATGTGCCTGGCGGCAAATACCCGATGGTTGCTTCTGCCCATATGAGTGTCGTGACGGCGAAAGTCGCGGGCGTAAAACGCATCATTGCCACCGCGCCACCGCATCAGGGTGGGCCGCACCCGGCCATTGTTGCCGCGATGCATATGGGCGGCGCCGATGAAATTTACGTATTGGGCGGTATTCAGGCGGTCGCTGCGATGGCGCTGGGAACCCAAACCATCGATTCGGTCGACATGCTGGTCGGGCCGGGCAACATGTTTGTCGCCGAAGCCAAACGGCAGCTCTACGGAAGGGTCGGCATCGATTTGTTTGCCGGTCCGACGGAGACGCTGATTATTGCCGATGACAGCGTGGACGGGGAGCTTTGTGCGACGGATCTACTGGGGCAGGCGGAGCACGGACCGACATCCCCGGCCGTGCTGCTGACCAATTCCGAAGCACTGGCGAAAGACACGCTGGCCGAAATAGATCGTTTGCTTGAAATTCTGCCAACAGCGGAAATCGCACGGGCTTCCTGGGACGCTTATGGTGCCGTCATCGTTTGTGATTCGTATGAAGAAATGGTGCAGGAAGCGGACAGGCTGGCGTATGAGCATGTCCAGATTCTGACCAGCGACCCGGATTACTTCCTGAACAACATGACCAATTTTGGCGCGCTGTTCCTGGGGCCGCGGACGAACGTTTCGTATGGCGACAAGGTGATCGGGACCAACCACACCCTGCCGACCAAGCGCGCGGCGCGGTATACCGGTGGGCTATGGGTCGGCAAGTTCCTCAAGACCTGCACCTATCAGAAGGTTCTGACGGATGAGGCGAGCGCCATGGTCGGTGCCTATTGCTCGCGGCTTTGCATGCTGGAAGGCTTCGCTGGCCATGCCGAGCAGGCCAACATCCGCGTGCGGCGTTATGGTGGCCGCAATGTCGACTACGCAACGGCGGTGGAGTAGCAGCGCATGGATCTGGCGAAAACGCCCTCCTTCCGGCTTGATGGCCGGCGGGCGCTGATTACCGGTGCCGGGCGCGGGATCGGCCTCGCGGCGGCAACGGCGCTGGCCGAAGCCGGCGCCGCGGTCACCCTGATTTCCCGCACAGGATCGGAAATCGAGGCCGCGGCGGATGCTATCGTTGCGACGGGCGGCGTTGCCGATACGCTTGTGCTCGATATCACTGATACGGAAGCGACCGAAGCCGCCATCGCTGCATCGGGGCCTTTCGATATCCTGATCAACAATGCGGGAACCAACCGCCCCAAAACCATGGCGGAAACCTCGACGGATGATTACGACGCGATCATGGACCTGAATGTCCGTGCCGCCTATTTCGTGTCGCGCGCGGTGACGAACGGGCTGATAGCGGCCGGAAAGCCCGGTTCGGTGATCCATGTGTCATCCCAGATGGGGCATGTCGGCGGCCCGAAGCGCACGGTCTATTGCACGTCGAAATTTGCCATCGAAGGGCTGACCAAGGCGATGGCGCTGGAATTCGCGCCAAATAACATCCGGGTAAATTCCATCGGTCCGACCTTCATCGAAACGCCGCTCGCCCGGGTCTCGCTTCAGGACCCTGAAATGAACGCCTATATCATGTCGAAGATCAAGCTGGGCCGGATCGGCCATGTGGAGGACTTGATGGGTGCAATCGTCTTCCTCAGTTCCGATGCGGCGGCGATGATTACCGGCGCGGCGTTACTGATCGACGGTGGCTGGACGATCGGGTAACAGCGCAGTCTAACGTGTCGCCGTGCCGCGGAGGCAGGTCCGGTGCAGGACGCGTGGGTATTTCGTCGTATCGAAATTGCCGTCGGCATGGTGCAGCAGGCAGCGGTTGTCCCACATCAGGACGTCGCCTTCGCGCCAGTTGTGGCGGAATATGAAACGTTCCTGGGTGGCGTGTTCTTCAAGCGCCTCGATCCGTGCCCGCCCGTCTTCCATAGGCATGCCTTCCAGATGCGAAGCATGCATACCCATGAACAAGGCTTTCCGGCCGGTTTCCGGATGCGTCCGGACCAGTGGGTGGGCATTGTCCGGCGCATCGCGCTTTTCCTGTTCCGACATGACCCGGCCGATATTTTCGCGCGACAGTTCCCAGCTATGCACGACCTTGACGTCGGCCAGCTCGGCTTTCGTCGATTCCGGCAAGGCTTCATAACCGGCGTACATATTGGCAAAAACCGTGTCACCACCGGCGGGTGGTAACGTGACCGCGTGCAGGATGGTTGCCATCGACGGTTCCGGACGAAACGATTTGTCGGTGTGCCATTTCTCCGACCTGACCCGTCCCAGCAGCTTGCCGTCATCGTCCATGTTGGTCACGACATGCACCAACGGGATATCGTTGGTGCCCAGATTGCGCAGCGTATGACGTTCCAGCGGTCCGAATTGTTCGGTGAATGTGACCTGCTGCTGCTTGGTCAGTTTCTGATCGCGGAAAACAATCACCTGATACTTCAGGAAGGCATCGTGAACCTGGTCGCGGGTGCGATCGTCCAGTGGCTGGCTAAGGTCAAGCCCGATAATTTCGGCGCCCATGAGGTCCGAAAGCGGCAGGACTTGAAAGACCTCCCGTGCGATTTCATCCGTAACCGTTTGAATCTTTGTCACCTTTGACCTCACCATTGAATGTCGGCAGGGCACAATCGTAGCGAGTTGGCCAAGTGATGGGAAGTGCCTGTCGTACCGGGCTTGGCTATACCAAGTAGTGTTTCCTCTGATACCTTCGCACCCAACAATTGCAACATCGGACCGGCGGGCCTGCTGCCGGGGAGGAAAGAAATATGAAGAACAGCGAGAACCGCATTCTGACGACACATGCGGGCAGCCTGCCACGGCCGCCGGCATTGACGACCCTGTTCGCACGGCGGGCGCGGGGCGAGGCGATCGACCCGGTGGAACTGGATCGTCTGATCGATGAAGCGACCCGCTGGGTTATCCCGCAGCAGGTCGCCTCGGGGGTTGATATTCTCAACAATGGCGAGCAGCCGCGCGAGGCGTTTTTCCTGTATGTCCGTCATCGGATGAGTGGTTTCAAGGGGCTCGGCACGCGCCGGCCGCCAGCCGATGTCACGAAATATCCGGCTTTCGTGGAACAGCGCAAATCCCTGATGGCCGCGAAGGAAGCGATCAATAATTTCGAGGTGCCGACGGTCACGGAGGAGGTTCGCTATCTGGATCCGGCGTTCGTTGCCCGGGAATGCGATGATTTTCGGCGGATACTCGATGCGGAATCGCCACAATATTCCGAAGCCTTTGTGACGGCGCCGTCGCCCGGCATTATCGCGGCGGCAATTCCGAATGAATATTATGACGGCTTCGACCCCTATCTCGACGCCATCGCGACGGCGCTGAAGGTCGAATACGATTCCATCACCCAGCACGGATTCCTGTTGCAGCTCGATTGTCCGGATCTGGCGCTGGAACATCACGTGACCTATGCGGACCGGCCCATGAGCGAATTCCTCGGTTTCGTTGAAAAGGTCGTGGACGCAATCAATCGCAGTCTCGTCGATGTTCCTCGCGACCAGGTGCGGTTGCATGTCTGCTGGGGCAATTATGAAGGCCCGCATGACATGGACGTGCCGCTGAAGGAAATCCTGCCGATCATCCTGCAGGCAGATGTCGGCGCAATCGTGTTGCCCTTTGCGAACCCGCGCCATGCGCATGAATACAAAGTTCTGGCGGATACCAGGCTGGCGGATGACCAGAACCTGATCGCGGGGGTGATCGATACGACCTCGAACTACATCGAACATCCGGAAACCATCGCCGACCGGATCGAGCGGATCGCCCAGGCAGTCGGTGACCCATCGCGGGTTATTGCCGGCACGGATTGCGGTTTCGATACATCTGCCGGGATGGGCAAGGTGGCGGAAGACGTCGTCTGGGCCAAGCTTCGCGCCCTGGCGGACGGTGCGAAGCTGGCCAGTGAGCGGCTCTTTTAGGTAACCCTAGGCCCAGGGGTCGATTGCGTATTTATCGATCACGTCGGGCAGGTAATCGTACCCAAGGCCGGGTTTCTGGGGCAGCAGGACCCGGCCGTTTTCGACCACGGGTTGCGTGTCGATCAGCCGGCGGAAATTCACGATCGTATCGTCATTGAACACCTCGATGAAGGTCGCGTTTGGTGTACTGGCGACAATATGCACGTGCATTTCATGATAGGCGTGCGGGGCGACCGAGACGCCGTAGCTTGCCGCCGTGGCGGCAATGCGGCGGAATTCGGTGATGCCGCCGCAGCAGATCGCATCGGGCTGCAGGATCGTTGCCGCACCCTTTTCCAGAATTTCCTTGAACCGCCAGCGGCCGGCTTCGATTTCGCCGGTGGCGACGGGGACATTGGTGCGCTGGACCAGCCGCGCGTGATTGTCCAGGTCGTCCGGCGAGAACGGTTCCTCGAAGAAATACGGATCGTAGGGTTCGTAGATACGGGCAAATCGCATCGCCGTTTCGATGTCGTTCCACGCATTGGAGATATCCAGCATCAGCAGCACGTCGCCGCCGACATGTTCACGAATGGCGGCAAGGCGGGCTTCTTCTTCCTTCAATCCCAATAGCCCGACCTTGATCTTCACGGCTTCGAAACCAAGGTCAACGAAGCCCTGTACTTCCGCGGCCAGGTCCTCGGGTGTCTTGCCATCGAGGTAGTAACCGCCGCTGGCATAGCCGCGTACGGATTCCTTCTGGAAGCCACCCAGCATCCTGTACAGCGGCATGTTGGCTGCGCGGGCGTTGTGATCCCACAGGGCAATGTCCAGTGCGCTGAGCGCCCGCATTACGGACCCGGCGCGGCCCTGCAGCAGCGCTTCCTGGTACATTTCCGCCCAAAGGCCTTCAACCCGGAACGGATCTTCGCCCATCAGGACAGGTGCCAGCAGATTGCGGACCGCCTCGGTGACGATGCCGCCGCCGGTGCTGCCGCCATAGGTGAAACCAATACCCTTGTGGCCGTCATCGGCCTCGATCTCGACCAGGGTCAGATCACGCGCCAATACCTTTCGGGTGGCAAAGGTCGTCGGGTTGTCCAGTGGGATACGCACCGTGCAGGCACGGACGGATGTAATCTTGGTCATGGTGTTGTCTCCGATTTTCGGTCGGCGGAATGTGACGCGCACCATGTCAATGCGGCGATGGAATCGTCAATAGCGATTGTCGATTAAGGCGAGCGGGTTCGCATCTCAGCGACTATTGCGGGCAGCTGACCCGCGCAATAATCGGCTTGGCTTCCTTGAAAATCGCGTCCCGGCTTTTTGCGTCAGGGGCCGGTGCCCGATTGATCGTGACGTCATGCCGGTCAAGGAATCGGAAAACCACGGGGTTGGAGATCGCGAAGCCGCGGTCGAGGATCAGTTTGCCGCGCGCCTGAAAGGTCTTCACCGTATTGAGCTGCGCATAGACGACGCCGGCGACATACCCGCTTTCGTCAAAGACCGGGCCGCCGCTATTGCCCGGACGCACCGCGGCATCCATCTGAAAGCGGGTGCGTTTGCGATTATGGGACTGATAGGTTCCAGGCGTCAGATGCGGCCGGATTGGCGGCAGTTTTGTTGTCCCATATCCGATGACCGTCAATTCGTTGCCTGGCTTCATTGTGTCAGGGCTGCGGAACACGGCGATTGCCGGCGCCTTCACGGTCGTGGCCAGCAATGCCAGGTCATTTGCCGGATCGGTCCCCAGTACCGAGGCGACGCCTTCCTGACCATCCGTCGTGTTGACCCAGATTACCTTCTGGCATTTTTCGATGACGTGCTGATTGGTGACGACCTTGCCGTCTTTGCTGACGAAAAACCCGGTTCCATGACCCCGGCGACCTTTTTCGCGTTCCGATTTGGGCTTTTGGGCCCGCAGTATTCTGGCCCGGCGTAATTCGGCCTTTTTCTTCCTGGCCTCTTCTTCACTGAGAACCAGGCCATCGCATTTATCCGGGGATTTCGGCTGGATGATCCCCCGGGCCTCGTCGTAGCACTGGACGACGGCGGCGGACACCGGATCCGGGGATACTGTCAGCAGAAACGCTGTCACAATGACAAGCAGGCAGGTGCGGTCCCTGGATTTCGTCACTTGCAGCGTCCTTCAATCAATACCGTTGACCTTGAAGCGGTACTATCGACCGATCTCTATCGTGTTTATACTTAATACAAGATAAATTTTTTTCGTAGCCCGTTTGGGTGAAAGCCCTTGGAACGATCCGGGTTAGAACATATCTCGAATAACAAGGGTCGTTATTCGGTTGAATTGAACGAAAGAACGATTAGGGACTGGTGATGCTGGACCGCGCCTGGAGTTACGGAAAAGATATCGCAACGCGAGGGAACATCTGTGTTTCGCCCTGGGCGGGGTTTGTTGCGGCTGCAGTCATCATTGTGGGTATTCTTGATGTTATTTCGACCAATGCGGGCCTGATTGCCGGTGCGGTAGAGGCAAATCCCCTTATGGCGCTGACACAGGATGTTTTCGGCTGGTGGTGGTTTGCGCCGAAAATGGCCCTGCAGCTGATTACCGTGGCGATTGTGCTGATGCACCCCAAGCGTGCGGTTTTTGCCTGCGTTGGTGCCGTGGTTGCATTCAATGCGTATGTCGTCCTCAATAATTTTTCGCTCGCCGGGGCTATCTAGCGTCGGTTGTAGTTGTGTCCGGTACAGTGACATATTCACTGTCCGTGATGCCTTGACGGGGCCGATGGTTCGACGCATTGAGTTCCAGCACGGAAATGACGCTGCCGCCCGGTAGCCGAAGTCGCAATCAGGAGAGGTCCGCCGGTAGTGCCCAGCAATAATTCAGATCAGAATGATACCCAACGCATGTTGCAGGACAGTGCGCGGGCTTTCGTTTCCCGCAGCGGCGGTGTCGACGGCGCGCGCGAGCGCCGATCCCTGCCGGCAGCGTTTGACCGGGAAACCTGGCAGACGATGGCCGAAAACGGGTGGTTTGGCCTTCTGCTTCCCGAAGAACAGGGGGGGCTTGGCCTTGGTTTCGCTGAGGCGGCGGTGGTTATTGAGGAGCTGGGACGCGTTGTTGCACCCGAGCCCTTTGTTTCGGCAATTGTACTGGCGGGCGCGGTGTTGCGGGATGGTGACAACCCGGATCTGTGCAATGAAAAGATCGAAAACCTGATATCCGGTTCGGTAATTCCGGCGCTGGCCTGGCAGGAAGCCGCGAATGTGTATGACCCTGCTGCGATAACGACCCGGGCTGTTCCGGCAGACGGCGGGTTCCTGATTTCCGGTACAAAGAAATTCATACCGGCGGCGGCCGGGGCGGATGCGTTTATTGTTTCAGCGATGGGGCCGGACGGACTGGCCCTTTACTGGGTTGCCGCTGATGCAAAGGGCCTTGGTCTTTCGTCTGACCGGGCCGTGGATGAAACGGATATCGGGACGTTGACGCTGGACGGGGTTTCTGTTGCAAAGGATCAGGTGCTTGTTGCCAAGGACACGGCGGCGATCATGGCTCGGGCCATTGATGAGGCACGGGTCTGCGCGGCTGCCGAACTGGTCGGCGTTATGAAGGAGGCCTTCGATATCACGCTGGCCTATGTAAAACAGCGTGAACAATTCGGCCGACCAGTCGGCAAATTCCAGGCGCTCCAGCATCGTCTGGTCGATCTCTGGATTCAGCAGGAATTGTCGCGGGATGTCCTGGGGCAGGCGGTACAGTGTTTCGATTCATCCGATGATGTTGCAAACCGCGCATCTGAAGCGAGCGCAGCGAAGGCGCGGTGCAGCGAGGCCGGACTGCTGATCGGTCGGCAATCGATCCAGTTGCATGGTGGTATCGGCTATACCGATGCTTATCATATCGGCATGTATTTGAAACGGGCGCTGGTCCTGTCTGCCTGGCTGGGCAATGCGGATATGCACCGTAAACGGTTTGCGGATGTCGCTCCTGAAGTTGCGGCCTGATAAAGGAACATTCGGATGAGCGAGACACGTGACATGAACGCCCTTGGCGATGACGAATTCCGCGCCGAGATCCGGGAATGGGTCGAAGCGAACTATCCCGAAGAATTACGCTTTTTTCCACGCCGGATCCTGATGGATGAATGTCGGGACTGGTACCATAAGCTTTCGGAGAAAGGTTGGCTCTGCCCGGTCTGGCCGAAGGAATATGGCGGCATGGGTCTCGACCCCGGCAAGTTCATTATCTACACCGAGGAATTCGAACGCCACGGCGTTGCCCGTATGC
>Ga0222651_1000120_pt1 | contig 58953 bp, 55 predicted proteins | sample AntAcemetagen369_FD_179855 | JGI IMG/M metagenome (GOLD analysis project Ga0222651, IMG submission 179855) | Saline water microbial communities from Ace Lake, Antarctica - #369 | ecosystem: Environmental > Aquatic > Non-marine Saline and Alkaline > Saline | place: Antarctica: Ace Lake...
AATAGGTGCTTTTTCAGGGTAAACTTCCACTGCTATTTCTCCGATTTCCGTCACAATTAGGTATCTCTCTACTTGCTGCCCATGTATTGAACTGCTAATTAAAACCAGTAAAATACACTTGAAAAATTTATTCATGGTTTGTGTCTTTTTATAGGTTTAGCCTGACCCACTTACAAAATACGAAAAGTAATTTGACTAGATACAAATTATGCAGCTTATAAAAAAATACAAATAGAACACAGGCTGATGCTCAAATTTTCAAAAACTCAGAAGACACTGGTACAACCCTCAGTAGAACCCGTGCAATTTCGAATGCAAGCTTAAATGTGAAATAGGCAAGATATCATATTATGACATTCAAATATCTCCAAACTTGTCTTTAATCCCCAAGGAAATTTTCATAGAAGTGATAGCGCAGCAAAACGCTGACCGGTATAATAAAAAGCTTAAGCCACTGGCTTATTTTTTCATCACCTTTTAATGATATTTCAGTTTATAAATGTTTTTCATAGTCTACAACAACTCCTTTGGAATATTAAAAACTGCAATTCCTGGATCTTCGTCAGTAGTCAATCCATAGATTTCATTCGTATCTTCATTAATTACGAAATTGTTGATCGACCTATCCAGCATTAACTTCCAGAGTGGTTTTCCTTTGTGATCAAAAACCCAAATCTGTTCAGCCAAAATCGCTGTTTTGTTATATTCAGATGGTCTTACACCTGCATAGGAAGCAAACACATGTTTTTCAGTAACAACAGCGTCTCTATAGTGATAGCTAGGATCCGAACCTAGATACAAATTAGCATCAATTAGTTCAAACGGTGGCAATTCCAAATCTGGCCCATCTATGATGACAAACGTTTTGTCTCTATTATCGAAAATCTCAAGCCTATCTCTTCTAAGGCCAACTCTAATAAATAGCCCTTCATCAGCATTTCCTTTTGGTTTATCATAAGTCCAATTTTTAGAATCGATAATATGAATACGAGGGTGTTGATCCGGAACTCTATATGCTTCAGAAATCAAAATCTTGTTGGCAACTAAGCCAATTGTAGTAGGATTGATGATTTTCTTGAAATAATATTTTTCAGAAGTAATGGACTTTACTTTGAAATCCTCCTCCTTTATAATTCTGTAATTACCTTTCTCAGATTCTTTCTGACAAGAAACTAGTGCAAAAAGAAATAAGACTAGAATTAATTTGTTCATTCTTAAAGATATAGGTAATCTATCACAATTCCACTTTTCAAAAGGAATTTAAACAGATACGGTAGGAAGCCATTGATCGGAAAGCAGAAAGGGGAATATAAGACTTTTTAACCCTGTTTTCGTATATTTAATCGTCCGACATTAAATCTTAATATCCTGAGTTGAACTCAATTTCCGGAAAGAAACGGCATCAGAAGGATTAGAGAGGGCTATGGGTACAGGATGCTGTGACACCCTCGACTAGCTCAGGGAACACTTCAATAATTCTGTAGCCCTGAAAGGGCGATATACCATAGCACAGGGTGATAGCCCTGTGATTGGATAATCCCTGAGCCAAAATCCTAGCCCTAAAAGGGTGACATAAATCCAGAATTAATCCCAAATAGATTTTATATTACGCCCTCACAGGGCTGGTAAGGTTAGGTTGTGGCTGTTTTTAGATGGGCTGCACCCATCCCTAAGAGATTTAGCCCCTTCAGGGCTTGGTTATTTCATAATTGACTCGCCCTGAAAAAAGTTTAAACAAATAATGTGTAAAATGAAAAAATAGAGTAGAGTTAATTTAGGTCAATGGTGTGGGAATCGACTGTATTTTTCAAATCAAGAAAAGAAGCCTAAGTAGCTAAAACATTAATGGCAAATGATTTATTCACAATGAGTGACACGACTATCTAAAAGTTCTACGGCATGAGCAGTTGGTAATCCTAGCTTAGGGCTTAGGTAAGGAATTCCCCAACCCATACCTCTTAAAACAAATAAGACCCCCATAAACATTACAAAATAAGGCATTGCCTTGTTCATCTTCACGCGGAAGTTTAACGAAAAGACATCTTTGGAAAACATCAGTAATAGCATCACTGGAAAAGTACCCAAACCAAAAACAAACATATAAGCCATGCCCATTACAGGACTCTGTAAGGCTAGGGAGGCTACCAAGGCCATGTATACCATACCACAGGGCAAGAATCCATTTAGGACCCCTGTTACAAAAAATGCTTTACTACCACCTCTTTTAATTGATTTTCCTAAATGCGATTTTAATTTTATCAAAGTGGATGATAAGTTAGAACCAGAAATCCATTTTTCGGATTCCTTGTAAAAAAAAGCCAAGCCTATAATCAATAATCCCAATACGATAGAAACCCACTGCTGTATACCTGCGAGAAAAAGGGAGAAACCGACCATACCTACCAAGCCACCCAACAATGAATAAGTCACGGCCCTCCCGGAGTTATACAGTAATTTATTGAAAAGATACCTGTTCCTGTCTTTCCCAGCTAGGGCAAGTGCTATCGGTCCACACATACCTATGCAATGAAAAGAACCAAGTATCCCCCAAATAAAAGCTGTCCAGATCATCTAAAGATCAATTTTCTTTTCTTCATAGAAAGCTATTCCATTGGCTTCCCAAGTCATTTTCATTTTCCAATATCCCGGCTCCAGACCTGAAAGTGGAAAAACTTTAGATTCGTTATTTTTGATCTCCACACTGATCTTTCTATCCAACCTGGCATCCGAAGGCCTAAACAAATGCAATACACCGCTGGCTCCTACAGGCAATTCCAATTGTACCGTTTTCGCTGATGCATCAAAATGCATGACCTTTTCTTCCGTAGCTTTTGCATTACTTACCCTGTCAATATGTTCCTGATATTTGATCTCTTCCGCATAGTAATTCTCGGTGACCAGGTGAATATTATCCTGTTTCATACAGATGGTTACCAGAGTAGCCATAAATCCTACAAAAACTATAATTACCAATAGAATTCCATTTCCCCAATTCATAAAGCTTACAATTAAAGGTGTTAATTATTTACCGGACCCATAAAGCTTGTGGAAATTCTATCAATTGTTTTTCCATTTTGCTGCAATAAAAGCGCAACGTTTTGTTGAGGTACTTTCATATCCTTCTGTGCTTTAACAAGAAAAAATCTACCCTCAAATTTTGACTGTCCCTCAAGTTGCCAATCAGTATTTCCTACTTTTTCTATAGTAAATGTATGATCTTCCGGAACCAGAGTAACTTCCTGCGTATTGAAAGTCTTGTTTATTAGGGTGACTTCATAAAGATTACTGATTTGAGCTCCTTCTCTGGCCTGATAAGTCATCCCTCTAAATCTGGTGACGGTGGCACCAAGGTCTTCTCTGGTAGTTAAGAGTCCCACAAATCCCACAATCAGTACCAAGAGGAGAGCTGAGTATGCTTTAACTCTTCCTGTAATTAATTTTGAGGTACCTTCTTTGATACTCGTCTCTGAGGCATAGCGTATCAAACCTTTGGGACGGTCTACTTTTTCCATTACGTCATCACAGGCATCCATGCAGGCCGTACAATTGACACATTCCATTTGCACCCCATTTCTGATATCTATCCCTGTGGGACAGACTTGCACACACAAGGTACAATCAATGCAGTCTCCGGCTGGATTTTCTTCCTTCTTATTTTTTCTAATTGGTGCTCTTGGTTCTCCACGCTTGTAATCGTAAGTCACATTGATGGATTGGTTATCGAGCAGCACCCCTTGAAGTCGGCCATAGGGACACACCACAATACAGACTTGCTCTCTAAACCATGAAAACACAAAAAGAAAAATTCCGGTAAAAGCCATAAGACCAAGAAATCCGGCTAGATTCTCTGTAGGGGGAGCGGAAACGATTTCTTTGACATTGTCAACACCAATGAGATAAGCCATCACGGTATGCGAAATGACCAGAGAAATCAAAATGAAAATAGACATTTTAATGGTCTTTTTTCTGATTTTTTCTGCATCCCATGGCATAGCATCCAACTTGCGCTGCTGATTGGCATCTCCCTCTATCCAATACTCTACCTTTCGAAATACCATTTCCATGAATAGCGTCTGAGGACAAGCCCAGCCACAGAACACCCTGCCAAAAACAACAGTAAACAAAATGATGAAAACAAAGAAAATCAACAGCAAAAATATCAATAAATGGGTGTCCTGAGGCCAGAAAACGGCACCAAAAATAATGAATTTTCGCTCAAAAATATTGAACAGTAACCAGGGTCTACCATCTACCCTAATGAATGGCCCTGCGAAAAGTAAACCCAGCAATAACCAGGAAAAATAGGTTCTGTACTGATAGAATATACCAGAAACTTTCTTTGGAAAAACCCAATTTCTTCCCCCATCTTGATTCACGCTACTCAGCGCATCTCTGAATTTTTCCGGATTAAGATTTTCGTTTTTGTTAGCCATATCTTTTTGAAGTTTTTTAGTAAAATGTCAGGTTTGGAATAAATTGCCAAACCCGACCTTTAACCCGAAATATGTAATGGACATTCTAATAGGCCATTACGCATCCTATTGCATACCCATTATTTAATGCTTTACTCCACAGGTTCTTCACCTAACTCACCTTCTCCCAAAGCATCTAATGGGTCTTCGATGGCTGGTTCAAATTTCTCTCCCTGAGGTTCTTTAGGATTGGCAGGTGTAATGCCTTGCAATGAAAGCACATAGCTGGACACTTGTTGCATTTCTTCAGCACCAAGCTGGTCCTGCCAAGGAATCATTCCTTTTTCCACTACGCCATACTTTACCACGGAAAACACACTTTTGATATCCCCTCCATGAATCCAATATTCATCGGTAAGGTTTGGACCTATTCCACCTCCGCCATCCATGGCATGACATGCTGCACAGTTGGTCGCAAACAATTCTTCACCAGCTTTGATGGTTGGCGTAGAAGAATCAAATTCCACATTGGTTTCGTCTATGGATACCAGCATGGTTGCCCCCCTTGCTTCTGCTTCCTGAGCTGCTTGCTCAAGGGATGCTTCATATTCTTCGATTTGTGTTTGACCAAGCCCTAAAACTGTATAATTGACAAAATATAACACAGCCACTACAATAGTCAGGTAAAAGACATATTTCAGCCAGGGCGGCATGAAGTTATCCAGCTCTACAATACCATCATAGCTATGATTCAGCTGGATATCCTTTTCCTCTTCAATAGGTTTCACTTTCCCAACTACATATTTGGTCTTAAACGCTTCCCACCAGGAGGGTTGCGACGCTATGGCAGGATTGTCTTTCTTTAAAATACCGACCAGGAAGGAAAGCATATAAAGCATCACCCCTATAATGATTACTATCACCATCAAAACAATGGCAATTATTGCCAAAAGAATTAAAGTGTTGCCGTCCATTTCTTGCATTTGTGTCAAAAAGCTTGCTTCCGTTTCCTGAGCAAAGCCTGGAACTGCCATCAATAAGCACATTAAGGTGACTCCAATCAGTTTAAACGTTTTCATTAGACTTATCATTTTGATGTTCATCATTGAGAGGCATATCTTTCATGTGGTCAATGTATTTTCTATCTACCTTAAAGACCCACCAAAACATTCCGATAAAGAAAATCACAAATATCAATAAGGAAATGATGGGGTAGATTTCAATGTTTTCCATTGAGCTTAAAATATTTTTTTTCATCTCTATTTCAATTTATTGGTTACCAGATGAGGCATTTTTGATATCAGTACCCAGTCGCTGCAGGTAAGCTATCAAAGCGATAATTTCAGTACCTGGTAATACTTCTATTCCAGATTCCTTAAGATTGTTTGCAATCTTCCGGGCCTGATTTTGAATGTCTTCTACGGCTCTGGCATCAAAACCTTCCGTATAAGGCACTCCCAGCTTTTGCATGGTTCTGATTTTAGCACCTATATTACTATGATCCATAATATTAGTGGTCATCCAGGGGTAGGGTGGCATCAGGGAACCAGGAGACATACTTCTCGGATCTACCATGTGGTGGTAGTGCCAGCTGTCGGGATATTTTCCACCTACCCTATGTAAGTCCGGGCCTGTCCGTTTGGAGCCCCACAAGAACGGTCGGTCATAAACAAACTCTCCAGCTTTGGAGTATTCCCCATACCGCTCTATTTCAGATCGGAAAGGACGGATCATCTGAGAGTGACATCCCACACAACCATTTGCAATATACAAATCCCGCCCCTGCAACTCCAGTGGTGTATACGGCAGTACACTGCTGATGGTGGGTACATTGGACTTTACAAGAATGGTAGGAATAATCTCTACTATACCTCCTATCAGGATGGCAATAGTAGCCAATATGGTAAAAAAGACAGGCTTTCTTTCCCATGCCCTGTGCCAGAACTCATTATTTACCGGAACATGTTTGGCTAAGGCAGGTGCTTCATCCTCCTCTTCTTCCTGGAACGATCCGACTGCTGCGGTCTTAATAAGGTTATAAACCATCAAAATGGCTCCAATAAGGTAAAGTAATCCACCAAATGCACGTAATATGTACATAGGTATGATCTGAATAACCGTTTCAAGGAAGTTTGGATATGCCAAACGCCCGGTATCTGCAAATTCTTTCCACATTAAACTCTGGGTAAGTGCAGCAACATACATTGGTAATCCATAAAAAAGGATACCTAAAGTGCCCAGCCAAAAGTGAGTGTTGGCCATTTTTACAGAGTATAATTTTGTTTGCCACATTTTAGGCCATAGCCAATACAACATGGAAAAAGTCAGGAATCCGTTCCATCCCAAACCACCAATGTGAACGTGTGCTATAATCCAATCCGTATAGTGAGCAATGGCATTTACATTTTTAAGTGAAAGCAAAGGTCCCTCAAATGTGGACATACCGTATGCAGTAATAGACACAACCATGAATTTCAAAACAGGATCTACCCTTACTTTGTCCCAGGCACCTCTCAGGGTCAAAAGTCCGTTGACCATGCCTCCCCAACTTGGTGCAAGTAGCATGACTGAAAAAGCCACCCCTAATACCTGCGCCCATTCCGGTAATGCTGTATACAACAAGTGATGCGGCCCTGCCCATATATATAAGAATATCAACGACCAAAAATGTATAATTGAAAGCTTATAGGAATATATAGGTCGATTGGCAGCTTTAGGCAAAAAATAGTACATCAACCCAAGAAACGGGGTCGTTAGAAAAAATGCAACTGCATTGTGTCCATACCACCATTGTACAAGGGCATCTTGTACTCCAGCGTAGGCAGAATAACTTTTGAAAAGAGAAACAGGTAAAGCCAGGGAATTAAAAATGTGCAAAACTGCCACCGTCACAAAGGAAGCCAAATAAAACCAAATGGCCACATACATGTGCTTCTCACGGCGTTTGATCAGTGTTCCAATCATATTGGCTCCAAATGCTACCCATACTATGGCAATGGCAATGTCAATTGGCCATTCCAGTTCTGCATACTCCTTAGAAGAAGTCAAACCCAGTGGGAGGGTAATAACCGCAGATAAGAGGATGGCTTGCCATCCCCAAAAATGAAACCAACTAAGGGTTTTGTTCCACATTGGAGCTTTAAGCAAGCGTGGCATAGAATAATAAACGCCGGCAAAGATGGCGTTACCTACAAAGGCAAAAATTACCGCATTAGTATGTAGCGGCCTTATCCGGCCATAGGTCGTATAAGGATTGCCCATATTAGCTTCGGGTAAGAAAAGCTGAGTAGCAGCAATCAGCCCAATCAGCATTCCAGCAAGTCCCCATATCATGGTGGCTGCACCGAAGAATTTTACGATCTTGTTATCGTAACTAAACTTTTCAAGTGTCGTTCCTGACATATCACTTCTTTTTTTTAGGTGGTTTTTTGTTCGCTTTATTTTTTCTTTTTTGGTCAAATAATATCCTGATGGCCGGGGTGTGCTGGTCGTCAAACTGCCCGTCTTTCATAGCTATGAAAAAAAGCCATAAAAACCCTCCAGCCATCACTAAACTCACCCCGATCAAAATAAAAATTACTTCCATTTTATTATTTGCTTATCGTTTAATCCTATCCTATACGCCTGATAATTGGTGGCTATAGTCGTAAATAATACAACTGAAATACTACTTGCTGGCATAAGAATCGCACTCAAAACCGGGCTTACTAATCCTTGAACTGCAAAAAAGATCCCCACTGCATTGTAGGTAAAACTTAACCCAAAACTTGCTTTAATTATCTTTCTGCCTGTCCTGGCAAAGTTTAGGTACTGTGGTAGCCAGCGGAGCTGTTCGCCGTCCAGGATCGCATCACTAGCAGGGCTGAAATGAGAGATATTATCGGTAACAGCAATCCCCACTTTACCTGCCTTAAGTGCTCCTGCATCATTCAGTCCATCACCAACCATCAAAACATGTTTACCCTGGGCTTGCATGTCTCGAATATGAGACAATTTACTTTTTGGAGACTGCTGGAAAAACATTGCTACCTTATTCCCAAATACTTTCTTTAAGTATTGTTCTTGATGGTTATGATCACCCGAAAGTAATTGGACCTCGTAAGCATCAGTTAAACTCGGAACCATTTTCTCTATTCCTTCTCTGACGCCACTGGCGATGCTGAAAACTCCCCAGTGCATTCCATCAATTTCAAGATAAACCTCATTTCCCGTATGAATAGCTTTATCCTCATCACCTACACCTAGAAAAAGCGCGGACCCCATACCTATGGTTTTAGATTTGTAACTAGCCGTTAATCCTTTTCCGGAAATCTCCTCCACATTATCCAGAATTACTGGCTTCACATTATTTAGCCATTGATTAATCCTGTTGCTTAATGGATGCACAGAAAAATTAACCAACGCCTTAATCATACGCTTTGATTCATCCGTTAGATTTTCTCCTTGATAGGTAACAGTTGCTTTCGACGGGGCTGTGAGGGTTCCCGTCTTGTCAAAAACAAGGGTATCGATACCTGCCAGTTTTTCTATCACCTGAGTGTTTTTCAAATAAAAGCCTCCTTTTCCAAAAATCCGCATCACATTTCCTAAAGTAAAAGGGGTAGACATCGACAAAGCACATGGACAGGTTATAATCAATACAGAGGTAAATGCTTTGACCCCGACTGAAATATCATTAAAACTCCAATACAATAATGCCCCAAATGCAATCAAAAGAACTGTGAAAGTAAACCTTCCACTTATTTGGTTGGACAATGAAGCCAGAGAGTCTTCCTGGTCATCTTTAGCAAAAGTTTCATGGTTCCAAAGGTCAGTAAGGTAACCTTGAGAGGGAGATTTCTGGACAGCTAAGGTAATGGCTGCCCCTTTTTGCCTTCCTCCAGCATACACAAGCTCTCCCTTCTTTACGGGTACGGGCACTTCTTCTCCCGTTACAAAACTGTAATCGATAGAAGCTTCAGGGGCCAAAAGCAGGCTATCTGTTGGTACCAATTCTTCATTTCGAACTCTAATAATATCTCCCACATTAAGCTTTGTTAAAGGGATTACCTCCTCAAGATCTTTAACCATTTTAGTAATGGAAATTGGAAAATAAGCTTTATAATCTCTATCAAAGGATAGGGTGTCAAATGTTTTCTGCTGGTAATATTTCCCTATTAAAAGAAAAAATAATAAACCTCCCATGGTATCCAGATAGCCTTCCTGTCCAGAAACAAAAATTTCAAACAAGCTATAGGTAAATAAACTAATAATCCCCAGCGCTATAGGCACGTCCATATTTACAGAACGATTTTTTATGGCTATCCAGGCAGAACGAAAATAGTCCGTTGCAGAATAAAAAATAACTGGCAAAGCCAAAAGAATGTTCAGGTAATTGAAAAGGCTTTTAAAGCCATTTCCTAACAATTCTGCCTCTGAGAAATATTCAGGAAGACTGAAAAACATCATGTTCCCAAAGCAAAACCCTGCCACTGCCAATTGGTAAATAAGTCTTTTGTTATTCTGTGGCCTTTTTTTCTCACCCAAATCGGAAAGATTGATCCTCGGCTCATAACCTATATGAGCTAGCAAACTAACTACAGATTTAAGACTTTTTTCTTTAAGCAGGTACTTTATTTGTACCTTCTTTTTAATAAAATCTACGCGAGAGGATGCCACTCCGGAATTAAGAACGTAAAGGTTTTCCAAAAGCCAAATACAGGAAGCACAGTGGATCATCGGAATGTAAAAAGTCACATGCACCTGCTCTTCATCCTTAAAGTCTATCAGCTTGTTTAATACCTCTTCATCATCCAAATAGTCAAATCGATTCTCCCTTAGTAGGTTCTTTTTCTGAGTAGTCCCCGGCGTGGCTTCAATGTCATAATAATCACATAAATTATTTTCATTCAACACCTCATAAACAGTAAGGCAACCTGTGCAACAAAAATTTCTTTCGTCACACATAAGCATTTCATCATCACAGCTTTCCCCACAGTGATAACAGCAGATAATTTCGGTTTTTTCTGTTTCGATTGGCATTTCCTGCATTTTCGGACAAGCTAATCCTTTATTATAAGTAAAAACATGACGAATATCATTAAAAACAATAATTTATAAAGCCAGGTAAAATGATAATTTCTCGTACCAAAGTCCACCCTTATAAAAGTGAAACAGTACCTTAGCCAAATCTGCCTGATTGTTTTTTGTGGTTACTAGCATTGTTACCTGGTGATTGACTGCATAGGACCAGAAATCTCCGATTCTATTAAAATTAAATTTAATGAAGGAGGTTTCAGAAGTACAATTGGTGACTTCCTGAATGATTTCTTGTTCTTCTTTTAATTTTGATTTAGGAATAAATGCAGGTGATATAATGGTGGCTTTACTTTCATGAAGGTTATCTGAGAATAAGTACAAGAAATGTTTGATGATCTTGGCTGAAGCAGGACTTCCATCATAATGAAAAAGAAGGTGATCAAAAGAAAGCGTGCTGTCATAAAGTAGTACTGGAATTTCACAAGGGTATTTTTCCAAAGGACTGGGCTGCTCCAGCCTGTGTAGCCAATCTAGGATTTTATGCAAGTGTGCTGTATATAGTACGGGTTGGTCGGCTATATGAAATTGTTTTTTATCTATCGTCTCACCAACACTTTTACCAAAACCCTCTGGTATTGGTATTTCTTGATGTGCAGTGATTAATTCACTAGGAAAAGCGAATTGTGTATCCAGCTTGGTTTGCATATACCTTATATTTTCCACAAAGCTACGCTTGTAAACCCATAGTCGAGTTGACAATAAGAAGGTGGTAATATGATTAAAGTCATGTTTTAAAGACAGAATATACAATGAGAAATAACTTTGGCTAATTTAACCAAGGATATTCCTGAATGATACAAGAGGTGCGCGTTCAAAGAATTCAGTAAAGCTGAAGGCTGAGAATGCGCACCGCTTTTGTATTATCGGAGACAAGAAAGGTTCAATAAAAATATTTACCAATAATTGCGTAATTTTATCTCCATAACCCGTATACCATAAAGTAAATCTTACATTTAACGGCTGCCAATATGGGTATATTCCAAATAACTGGACAAAATTCTGGTGAAGATTACTCATGGGGAGAAACGTTTAATACTGCTTCTAAGGCTAAAACTGCTTCCATTACTATGAAGCTGGACTACAGCATAAAATAAATGCCAAAAGAAAATAAGCTTCCACCAACCCACTTACTTAAAGATGGGATCCATTACTATTTTGAGAATGGCTTCATGGTTTTTACCAAGCATTACCACCTTCTCAGAGGGAAATGCTGTGGAAGCGGTTGCCGGCATTGTCCCTATCCTGAAAAAGGTGTGAAAAAATAAACAAATAGTTACTTATCTAAAGGTCCCTAATTCCTCAACTTTATATCCCTCGGGGTAAGTTTTTCGCTTGCGAAGCGTTCCCAGACTCGGCCTTTTCCTTTCAGGAAGCCAGCGTAATAATTTGGCGCGTAAAAACATGGATTGCTTTATTGTTTTTATCAACCAGTCTGCTGGCTTGCGGTAACCCATCGCCTCCCTTAAAGGCGTATCCATCAGGCACAATGCTACAGGCTTCCCCAAAGGGAATAACCATGTAGGCAGATAAAAGCCCAACAAAAGATCAAGCGTCTTATTGCCAACCGTGGCATTGGAGGGTTGAAATTCAAAATGCTGTTGCTCATAAGCCAAATTAAAAGCTTCAAATTCAGCAAGGGTTTGGGGAATCTCAGTGATATGCATTCTTTCACCCAGTTTTTGGTAATTGTTAAGAATGGCTTCTTTTTCTTCGGTAGAAAAAGGCCGCCAGCCCCATTGATCCATCCAGCGAATTGGTTCGAAAATAAAGGTGGAAAGTACATAGAGGTAATCCCTATTGGCAATTTTATACCTGCCATGCATATTATTTATCCGGTCAACTGCTGTCGTCCCCCGGTCACTGTCTATTCCATTTTCCAGAATCTCGTACAATAGGAGCTCCGTATCATCGTAGCGTTTGCGGGTATGCTTGATAAACGCACCCGTCGCATCGAGCAAACGGGAAACGGACGGAACCGCAAAAGTTCTGAACAAGGCAAATTCAAGTGCTTTCTCCATGTCCCATGGGAAACAGTGAAAAGTGAGCAGGAAAGCAATCTTTTCAAAATCCTCAGATGGATCCAACTCCTCAATTTTCTTAGAAAATGGCTTAATATTCATTTACCCTAAATGTACAATTTAGGAAGGAGCTCTGGAAGGGTTTAAGAAGAAAATTGAAGCAAATAGCTTTCTTTATGTATGGAGAAAGATAGTTCCAATCAACCTTTTCTTATATTTTTTAATCTTGAAATTACCACTATTTGGAGAAAAACAAACGTGTAATAAAGATACCCTGTATATCATCTGCTCCTGAATTACTCTCTACCCCACTGGTCACATAAGTTAGGTTCCACCCGTCGGCCAGCATGGTGTTTATCTTAGAGGCAATCACCGCATCATTGGAGGCAATATTTTGAAAATTGATGCCTGTAGCACTGAAAAAGTTTAGAAGTTTGGTTTCTTCTAATTCATCCACTTTAATATCTGATCTTTTGATTTCCTTTTGGTTACTTTTCTTACCATCCGTCCTGTCGGTTGTAAATTTCTCATAATTATTTTCTGTCTGGCTATCAATGATACGAGATCTACCTATTCCCATAGGAACAATAGATTCAACAACGGTAACAATTTTAAATTCTTGCTGGGCTTTGGCCTCCATTTGAAGTGCTCCTACAATGAGCAGGAGAATGATCATACCTTTTTTCATCATCTTTAAAATAACATTAATAATAAATTTTAGAAAACAAACATAAACTTAACACGCAATTGCCTTAAAAAATGTTGCCCGATTCTTCAATTATATTAGACCTCTACTTGGAACAGTTTATTGTATCCGTTCAACTGCAACTAATAACTATTTAGCACTTTACAGCAAAAAATGGGAAGGCATTGCCCAAAATTCCTCAACCGTAACTTAAAAATAAATTCAACCATGACCATTAATTTTTTGAGGAAATTAAAAATGGTTATTGATCGTTTTTAAAAAAGATAAAGGCCACCTCAATTCTTGCTAATTGCAAATAGAAATACGTTTTGGCACCTCATTTTTATACTTTAATACTAGCAAATTACATTTTTATATTCTAATTCGCCGTAGGTAAAATTTCCTTCAGGTTTCTGATAAATTAGTTTTGCCTTACTTGGCAATAAATATCCGTTTAACATTCGATAGTCTTCAACCGGGGTTGTAAGCATACTTTAAAAAATCCAAGCGATTGGAGCGATTCATAAAAAAAATTGTTATAAATAATATCCTCTTATTATTTGACCTTCATTTTAAGTTCCTGACCATCAATCCTCAAAATCATTAAATCCCAGCCCTTTTAATAGTCGCAAGCCACCAGCGCTAAACCTAGGAACAAACCCAAAAGAAGTAAATCAATAGCACTTGAGTTAAACGCCTCTTCTCGACGAAGTTTTGATCAATATCGCCAGTCGCTCCTTAATTAGGTTTTGTTGGAGCGTATAGCGCTACTTCATCTCGTATTTCTGAATGTCTGATTTCTCCCCCTGTTGTGCCTGTTCTCTGTGCAAAAAACAAAGTCAACAAGGCAAAAATGATGGTCAAAACTGAAACAATATTAGCAAAAGACTTTTTTGTAAAACTTGCCCAAAGTCCAAAAAGTGAAATGCCACCAAGTATATAACTTAGAATAGCGAAGGTCTCAGCTGCTTCCTCGTGACTTTCTATATAGGTTTCTGTAACTTCGACCAGGTCTTCAACAACTTCTTCTGCTTCTTCTCCGCTCGTCATTGCTAAAATAGAAATGCTTGAGCCTCCCGTTTTAGCGGCAATTGCTCTCAATATGGATAATAACAAAATTGATAGGCGATATAAATAGTATTCTAAATAATGAATAGGTAAAAAAAGTGCGCCTAAAAGTGGCATAATTCCGCCGACAAAAAATGCTGCCCCAGAAGCAGTTGAAGCTTGTATTGGTTTGGCTTGATTTACTACATTAATCCCAAGTTCATCTCTAACATGAGCTTCCAATACATCAATAGCTATCAATTCTTTTGCAACAAGTATTGCAGTTTCTCTTTAAAGCCTCTCCAAGAAAAACACCCTATTATATTACCACCTTAACTTAATAATCAGGATACCAGTGATTTAAAAATGGTTTTAGTAGCTTACTTATGCTTCAAAAACATAATTTTTACACTATAGCAGAGAACCATGCAAAAGAATATCTGGGGAGTGGTGAAATGACTAGTTAAACAGTATAATTGGAACAGCGGTATATCAACACTATTCTTTAATCGAAAACAACAATAAATGCACCGTTTTGAAGGAATTTCAGCAATTAATAATGTAGATTTTCACTATTTTAAATCAATCAAATAATAGCTTAGTCTTTTACTTTCTTGAAATTTAAGCCCTCACCTTGAGAGCACTTTCATTTGAAAACCCTAAAGATTTTTTTAATTTACCTTTCTAAATCCTCATCTAATGTACCTATCCATCCCTGCCCTATTTTTACTCCTATTACAAACTGTACTCCCACCCAAAGTTCTCAACCAAAGAGACTATACAATTTACGAAAGTGCTACAGGAAATAGGCTCAGCCTTGATGCATTGATAAAAAAAGCAGACGATGCGGACGTAATTATTTTTGGTGAGGAACATGATGATAGCCTTGGACATGTTCTTCAATACCAACTGTACAAAGGATTGCTGGAAAGCCATAAATCCGTGACCCTAAGCATGGAGATGTTTGAAAGAGATGTGCAAATGGTCTTGAATGAATACCTGGCAGGACTGATTACGGAAAGTAAACTGCTCCATGCAGGAAAAGCATGGAGCAATTATTCGGATTACGCCCCATTGGTAAATCTGGCAAAGAATCATGGACAACAGGTAATCGCAGCCAATGTTCCCGGTAGGTACGCCAACATGGTCAGCCGGGAAGGGCTTGGTTCTTTGGACCAACTTCATAGAAAAGCCCGCCACCTGTATGCAAAAGTGGAAATACCAGACAATGACGATGCCTACCTTGCCAAATTCAATGCGGCCATGGGAACACATGCGCATAGCATGGGGCCGACTGTTTTTCATGCCCAACTGCTAAGAGATGCCACAATGGCAGAAAATATCCTGAAGGCACACCGGAAAAACCGGAAAACAAAAATCCTTCACCTAACGGGCAGGTTTCACAGTGATGAACGACTCGGGACTGTAGCTGCATTGAAAAAGAAAAAACGAAAACTAAAGGTCATTACCATTTCTTGCTTTGCCACGCCGGAAGGAGCCGCGAAGGATTGGAGCACAAACAAAGGGCTCGCTGATTTTATCATCCTGACAAAATAACAGAACTTATCTTTGGCTATCCATTGCAAGTAATACAGACAAGATGAAAGCCCGGTTGGATGGTTTTGCTTGATTATAGGACAAAAAAAGTCTTTGTCGGGTAAATGTCGGGTCAAATAAAATATTGCCATACTTTCGATGATCAGAAGCCTTTCTTACTTCAACTGTATCCAAAAGCTAGGCACATCAGTTTGTACCATCGTTGCTCCTTTGTTAAGCCATTCTCTGGCCCATTTTTGGTCAGGATTGGCTAGCATTTTTCTATCCGTATCACCCAATGCATTGATCCAAAGCCTCACCCCATATTTCTTCGCGATTGCCACTGTTTTGGGTGTATAGAAACTCGGATCGATATGAACTACCCTAGGGTTAAATTTCTTTACGGCCTTTTTTATCTCTCTTGCTTTATAGGTTCTAGGCATGATAAAAGCATCTGGAAGCCTCAATTGAAAAGCTGCCAATACATCCCAGTCTGAATCAAAAAACAGCAACTCATCCACTACATCCATGGCATTGACCACCTCAAGCACCTCTTCAACCTTATCTGTTTTCATGTCCATGTCCACCATAATGCGCCCTTTTGTTGCCTTTAGCGCTTCTTCTAGGGTAGGGATTTTTTCATTCGTAAGCTCACCTTTATGTAACAAGCGCAAGGTTTGCAAATAGCTATAATCCAATGTTTCGACATCTCCTGTACCAGTGGTAGTTCGGTCTACGGTCTGGTCATGCATCAGAACCACTACACCGTCTAAAGTCACCCTGATGTCAAGTTCTATAATATCTACTCCCATGCGGATAGCTTCTTCGATAGCGATAATACTATTTTCCGGGAAATTTTGATTGGCTGCCCGATGTGCGATCACCATTAAATCATACGAATTAAGAAACTTGTCTTTAATTTCATCGACTTGGGCCTGCCCCAATTGAATGAATAAGAAAAACAATAAAAATGGCGCTAAAATCCTTTTTGTAATCAGGTGCATACGTTTTTTTCTAATCTATTAGTAAAGTATCATTTAACTATACCTCAAAATGTAAAGGCAGGCCATTATATTTTTAAGAAATTAAGTTCATCACAAAGATTGAGCTGAAACATTAACAAATTTCTTACTAAGATGATAATTTAACGGTTGAAGCCTATGGAAGCTTGGCACATTTATTATTTCCGAAGTCCTCCAAAGTAGGATTATAACCATTCAATAGTATGACAAAAGTATTGGCTTCCTCCTTCTTTTCCACAAAATTCGTCAATGCACAAAAATCCACCAAGGAATCATTGGAATAAATCCTTATATCGGAAGAATTGCTTAAATTCTCTAAGCCATTCATGCTCTTTAGGTTGATGTTATTGGTGATTAATACCTGATGGGCTTCCTGCAAGTTTTCAAGGCCATTAAGATTGCTCAGGGATAGGTTATCAAACAGAACAAATTGCTCATTTAAGGTAGTCAATGCTTTTAAACCTCCTAAGGAAATCAATTTATCATTGTTTTTGATTGACAGAATCCTTGATACCGATTTTAAATTTTCCAAACCGGTCAATTCCTTCAACTGGAGGTTGCTGTCAATTTCTAAAAAATCAATATTTTTTATATTCTCCAAGCCTTTTAAAGTTTTCAGGTCATCATTGTACCGAATGATAAGCCCAGACACCTCCTTAAGGTTTTTCAAGTAAGAAAAGTCTTCCACTTCACTGGTATAATGAATGGCCAAGATGCCATTTATTTTCGTATAACCTCTATCAGCAATATCCTCAAGATCCAAAAGGGAGCGCACCTCCAGATTACCTTCATAGATGACGGGCTGTAAAGGCACTTCCTCCTCGGTACAGGCTAGCATAATATACAAACATGCCACCAAAAGTAAATTTCTCATTTCATGGGAATTAGGCGAGCCAAAGTAATGAATTTTACGCTGTGAGCCAAAGGATTCAGCCTTATTGAGGTTCCCTATGACTTCTCCCGTGTATTTCTTATGGCTTCCCGTGCATTCCTCACGCCTTCCCATGCGTTCCTCATGGATTCCCGTGGTTTCATGATGGATAGTTATCACTTCCGTATCCTGAGCTTGTCCATTCAGGTAACCCGCAAAATCCTGTCCATCTTTCGTCCTTTCGCCAGTTCATCTACCAACTTGTCTAGCCACCTTACTTCTTGTGTCAATGGATTTGGGATTTCCTCCACGCAATAACCACATATTGCCCTTTTAATCAAATGAAGATTTGGGTTTAATGTGACCTGCTGAAAAAACGTTTCAAAAGTAACTTTGCTTTCAATAAGTTTCTGCTGCTTTTTTTCATCAAAACCAGTTAGCCACTCAATTACTTGCTGCAATTCATCTTTGGTTCTGCCTTTCCGCTCAACTTTTGTGAGGTAGTGTGGGTAAACCGAGACGAATGTCATTTTGGCAATCCGCTCATCATGATGACTTGTGTCGTTCCTATTTTATTCCTGATAGCCTTTCTCTACAAGGCGTTTTGAAATCCACCAATAATTTCCGCAGGGGTCTACTATCCCCGATTGTCTGTCTCCATAGTCCATATTTGCTGGTTCAAATTCCACCCTTGCCCCATTTTTGACTGCTCTTTTGTGAATTTCATCAACATTGTCGACATACAAATAAAAGGCCGATCGCATATTTAAAAATTCACCCCTTGCTCGACTGATCATAAAGCATAAACTATCGATTTTCAGAATGACATTGGCAATGTCACCAGTTTGAGGGTGAGTAGAACGGTTGATTTCCACTGCATAAAAAGCAGCTTTCAGAAAACCGATCAGTTCACCTGGGTTTTCCACGAATAAATACCCGTTGACCGTTCCAAATCCTTCTGGTCTGTAAGTATCAAATATCTTGTTCATTTTGGTTTCATTTTTAATTTATATAAGCCAAGTGAATTGTCATGTTCTCATTCATTTTATTTCCCTCATCCCCTATCTAAATGTTTTTGGTTTAAGGCTTTTGCATTTTCGGCTATCTCTAGTACTCGCTTTTCTCTGGTCGCTGATCTTTTAGCCAGCACTATCCATTGCAACAAGCTTTTCCTGACCGATTTACTTAGGCTCTCAAAGAATGCCTTGGAACCGGGATATTTCTTGAATTTACTTTCTTAATCTTTAGGAATCACTAGCGCTTCAACGGTGTCTAAAATCGACCATGAACCATAGCTTTTAGCGATTTCAATTGTTCTGATACCTCCTTCCGACATCAGTCCATTTTCTATTAATTCTTTTACTTTGTCCTTATTTGTTTTTGACCAAGAACTGACTGCTTTCCTTTTACTGAAATAATGCCGATACTCCTCTCCATCTATCTGCCTTTTCACACTGTCTATCCACCCAAAACGCAAGGCTTCATCCACAGATTCACTCCAGTTGAGGTTAGGTGTTGGCGAACTTTTTTTATGAATAATTAGCCATATCGATCGCCGTCTCTGAAATCTCTATACCAGTTACTTCAAAGCCATTGTCCGTAAAAACCTTAGCATTCCTACCATACCCAAAGCCGGTACTAAAAATGTTATCCAGTCCATGCTCCTTAAACAGCCTTACAGCATCAATGGCAGCATCAGCCAGCGCATAGCCCCACATAGACTGCTTGTCCTTAAAGCTAGCTTCCCAAAATTCCGTCATGGATTTCTAATTTTATTGTTCAAGAACCTCACTACGATTACATATTGTAAAAGTTTCACCCCCATTGGGGCTTGGGATTATTCCCGAACTTAGTGCTACAAAAATAAAACTCCTACAGAGCTTTGGACATAAGTTATTCTTAATCTACAAAAGTTTTAGCCCTATTGGATCTAATCAAACCATTCTGAAATTAATTTGAAATTTCCGGTAATAAATGAGACAATTGCATTCAAAATAAAGAAAAGCCATACCAATTTAAATTGGAAAATACTACCTTTTAAATCCTTAATGGATAGGTCTTTTATCAAATCATCTTTAATTTCTTTTAATTCTATATTCCTTAGATATTCACGAACTCTCCCATCAAAGTCAAGCACTTTCAGGCCCTTGTTTGTAAGTTCATAGATGCGCTTACCTTTAGGCTGTATTAATCCTAAAGTTCTCGCGTCTTGAATGGCCTTAACCCTTATATTGGAAGTGTTGTCATTAATTGATATCATACCATTCTTATGGCAATCAGCCAAGACTAGATTAATTTCATCTTCGATTTGTTTTTCCATGATTTTATAGAGTTAAAGTCTAAAAGAAGTAGTTTAGGGAGGGTTTAAGATGATAGTTTAATTAATATTTACTGATATTTATTTGAAAATCTTAATGCTCCAGCGGAGCAATATCTTTGTAGCATTTTAAATCGTCAATGATTTTAAGCTCTGTAGGAGCGGCACCTCATTCCAACCAATCAAACATGTATTGATCTTCAAAAGGGACATTGAATAGCTGTAGAAATCTACCTGCAAAAAACCCTTTGCATCTTATCTCATATTTCTCTTATTTGGGAAAATAACTGTAAATTGGTTGCATTAAACTCATTGGTCGGATAAGGCCTAGCCATCGAATCAAAATAACAACTTACCCATGAAACAAATTCTCCTGACCCTCAGCTTTTACCTCGTATTTACTGGGATAATCGTCGCTCAAAGCAGCTACCGTCCTGAGCTCTTTTTTAGGGAAGACTGGAAAGAAACGCCTGCAGAAATACCCGTCAACCAAAACCATGTTCAAAATGAGAATTTGACCGTACATTTGTATGGACCAGGGAAGGATGTAATCAAAAAAAGCAACCATGAAAAACCCGTGGATGACCCATTTTACATCTGGTCAGGATTATGTGAGGGCAACTGGATGCTCAGCCTAAAGCACCGCCAACAAAACATGGACCTTACAGGATTTGCTAAAGTAAAAATCCGCACCAAACAAGTAGGACTTAGAGAACTTAGGATTGCCCTGAAACTGGCCGATGGCAAGTGGCTCGTAAGTGATCAATCTGCCAGTGCCTCCAAAGACTGGCGTATCTGGGAGTTCAATATCCAAGACATCAACTGGCACCACCTAGACCCTACAGGTATAGTAGCCATGGGTCCGGCAACTGATCCAGACTTATCGAATGTAGAAGAAATCGGCTTTACTGATTTGATGCCCGGCGGACAATCCAAAGCCTGCTCACGACTGGACTGGATAGAAGTTCATGGTCGCCCGGTGACAAGGTAATTCTTGACTTAAGCTTATACCCAATATCATAGGAAAATCGTCATTCCGAGGCTTAGAGAGGGCTTTGAGCCGAGAAAGCCGAAGGAATCCCTAGTTAGGAGAGACTGCCACACCCTTGCCCAGCACTAAAACCCACAAAAAAGGGTTCGCAGTGACGATTCAGCAGGTTTTTAAGACGATCTTAGCTCGAAGTCAAATTTATATAGGAAAGGTTACTGATGCAGTTGGGAATAAAAAAGAGGTCAACAGTGGTAGTTTCAACCCCATTCGGGGTTGGGACGACGGGATTTCACGTTTTCCGTGAGTAAAAACCACGGTTATGACTGTTCAGGCCCTTTAGGCCTGGGAACTTTTGGGCTTAAAAAAGTTGACTGAAGTAGGAAAACGAAGATAAAAACTTAAATGGAGCTAAAAGAAAACTTTTCCTATCACTATTGTTATCAATTGATTTTGGTAGCCGGATAAAACGTTCTATACAATGCTTTCAAGGAGAGTAATTATTTTCAAGATGATTTATTTTACACTCACTTTACATGAAAGTAAGTCCAATTTTCTTGTTCAACCCTTGTTCAAAAATTCGGATTAGTGTGGAGAGTTGAATATTTACTTTTCCATTTTCAAGCTTAGAAATGTAACTCTTCTTTGTTCCTGATCTCTCAGCCAATTGTTCCTGTGTCAGTTTTGCTTCTTTGCGCGCAGTTTTTAACATTTCGCTCACGATAAACATTTGTGCACCTTCCTCGTATTTATTTCGACTTTTAGTACCAATCTTCCCATGTTCAAGTTCGATTAGCTCGTCAAATGTCTTTATATTAATATAGTCTTTCATTATTTTATTTTTTTTGATCAAAATACTGATGCATTAACCTACTTGCTTTGTCTATTTCTTTTTTCGGTGTTTTTTGGGTCTTTTTCTGAAAAGCATTGAAAAGAACCACTAGCTGGCCCTTGTCAAAACAGCAGAAAATCCGATAAATATTTGATTGGTATTCGATTCGGACTTCATATAATCCATCTGTTACTGTTAAGTTTTTCAAGAATTTTTCGGGAACATGGTCTACTTGCCTAATCAGCTCGAAAACGTACTAAATTTTTCCTTTTATCTTTTGATCCTGTTCTTGATAAAATTTTATAAAATGGTTTTCATAGAAGATTATTTTTCTACCCATACAGTAAAGTTATCTTAAAAGATAACATTTTCAGATTTCAATGTCAATTTATTTAAAATGTACTACGGCGATAAATAGTCTAGCTGACAATGGAGATTTGTTCAAAAACTCAAATGGAGGTACCGTAAATGAAATGCACCCTTACAACTAGTTGCATCAATTGAATTAAAATTTTCAGAGAGAGCAATCACCACTAAAATAAAGTTGAAAAAAGCATTGTAATGGCTGTTTTAACCTGAAAACTCAGTACCAGGAAAACCCAATATCACCTCTTCCAAATTGAAAAATATTCACACCAAACCCTGAGAATTGATTCATTTTGTTTATATTATTAACCAGTAAATGTTAATTATATAAACAAAATGCACCTTAACTGCCACAGTCACTACAGCTTCAAGTACGGTACACTCTCTGTAGAGGAGCTGGTAGGAGAAGCCAAGAAGCAAAAACTCGATGCCCTGGCACTGACGGATATCAACAGTTGTTCGGGGGTGTTTCCTTTTATCAGGGAAGCCCAGAAAAATGGCATTCATCCGGTCATCGGAATAGATTTTCGCAATGGCAGCAAACAGCAATTTATCGGTCTGGCCAAAAACCAGGAAGGCTTTTATGAGCTGAACAGGTATCTCTCTCATCACCTGATGAACAAATTGCCTTTCCCTGAAAGGGCACCGGAATTCGACCACAGTGTGGTGATCTACCCTTTTACGGAAACTTTCTTTGACCTGAAGGAGAATGAGTATCTTGGCATACGTCCCGCCTTACTCAACCGACTACCCTACAGCCCTTGGGCCAAATACAAAGAACGATTGGTACTTTTGCAGCCGGTTTCCTTTGCCAGCAAAACCGCCTTTAATGCCCATCGTCTGCTTCGGGCCATGGATGGCAATACCCTCCTCAGCAAGCTTCCGCTTAGCGAACAGGGAGATCCTACAGATCGGTTTTATGGCTATGCCGATATGGTCGGGCGTTGTGAAGGACACAGTTACCTGATCTACAATTCCCAAAAGCTTCTGGAACAGTGCCAGTTTTCCTTTTATTTTCAGGCTGTAAAAAACCGCCGGGATATTCTGGGATCTGATTGGGAAGACTTTGACTACTTGAGGCAGGAAACTTACAAAGGAGCCATTCGCCGCTATGGCAGCCTGGATGAAACCAAAGAAAAGCGCATCATCAAAGAGCTGGAGATTATCCAGCAGAAAGGCTTTGTTTCTTACTTTTTGATCAATTATGACATTGTTAATTTTGCGCAGCACAAAAACTTCTTCTATGTAGGCCGGGGCAGTGGTGCCAACAGTATTGTGGCTTATTGCCTGGCCATCACAGATGTGGATCCCATCGAGCTAGACCTGTATTTCGAACGTTTCATTAACCTCTACCGGGAAAACCCACCGGATTTTGACCTTGATTTCTCCTGGAAAGACCGGGATGAAATCATCCGATATATTTTCAATACATATAACCGTCCCGAACAGAGTCATGTCTGCCTGTTGGCGACATTTAACACCTTCCAGTACAATTCCGTACTGAGGGAATTGGGAAAGGTCTTTGGGCTACCCAAATCGGAAATAGAGTCCCTGATCTACTATGGTGACAAGCTGGAGAGTAGCAATTACATTCCCGACCAATACGGCAAACTGATTTATCAATACGCCAAAGTGATCCGCAACATGCCTTCACATTTGAGCATCCATGCCGGTGGAATACTGATTGCTCACAAGCCCATACACTATTACACCGCTACCGAGTTGCCACCGAAGGGCTTCGCTACTTCCCAGTTTGACATGCATGTGGCTGAAGATATCGGCTTGCATAAATTTGACATTCTCAGCCAAAGAGGACTTGGACATATCAAAAGTGCACTGGAGCTGATCCATACAAACCAAGGGAAAACGGTGGATATCCGCCAGGTGGCTGCATTTAAAAAAGACCCCACCATCAAAGCGCACCTTCGCGAGGGGCGTACCATCGGGGCATTCTATGTAGAATCTCCCGCCATGCGAATGCTACTGGCCAAAATGAAAGCCGATGAATACCTGGAGTTGGTAGCTGCCAGTTCCATCATCCGGCCGGGTGTAGCCCGATCGGGCATGATGCGGGAATACATTCTGAGACACGTAAATCCCGCACGCCGGGAAAGGGCCCATCCTGTTTTGAAAGACATCATGCCTGAAACTTATGGCATTATGGTCTACCAGGAAGATGTGATCAAAGTCGCCCACCATTTTGCGGGGCTCACACTGAGTGAAGCAGATGTGCTTCGCCGGGGAATGAGTGGCAAATCCCGTTCTAAAGGAGCCATACAAAAGGTCAAAGAGCGCTTCTTTAGCAACTGCCAGGAAATGGGTCGAGATACAACTGTAACAGGAGAAGTATGGCACCAGATCGAAAGTTTTGCTGGTTATTCCTTTGCCAAAGGGCATTCGGCATCTTTTGCCGTGGAAAGCTACCAAAGCCTGTACCTGAAGGCTCATTATCCACTTGAGTTTATGGTGGCGGTTATCAATAATTTTGGTGGGTTTTATCATACAGAATTTTACATCCACGAACTGCGAATGAATGGGGCGGATGTCCAAGCTCCACACCTAAACGAAAGTGACTATTTTACCAACATCAAGGGAAAAACAGTTTACCTGGGCTTTGTGCACATGAAATACCTGCAACAGGAGACATCCAACAGGCTATTGGCTGAAAGGCAAAAAGCTGGCACCTATGCAGGCCTGACTGATTTCATCTCCAGGGTGGACATCAGCCTGGAGCAAATACTGATCCTGATCCGTATCGGCTGTTTTCGCTTTACTGGCAAGAGCAAACAAGAGAGTCTATGGGAAGCCCATTTTATCATGCACCGCAAAAAAAGCCCTGTTGGTGGAAGTCAGCGCTTATTTGCCAGTGCTGGTTTCCGTGAACTGGAGGCACCAGCTCTGGAAGATTTAGACCTGAGGCAGGAAATTATCGATCAACTTGAAATATTGGAATTTCCACTGATCAGCCCTTTCCACTTGGTGAAAGATCAGAAGACTTCAGGAATTCCCGCATTGGAAATGAAGCAATTCCTTGGCAAGCGCGTACAGCTTATCGGCTACCTGGTTACGGTCAAGTATACGCGTACCGTTAAGGGGGATGTCATGAATTTTGGCACTTTTATAGACAAGGATGGGCACTGGATAGACACTGTACACTTTCCTCCCGTGGTAAAAAAAACACCCTTGAAAGGCCGGGGAATCTACCTTCTCAAAGGCAAGGTAACTGAGGAATTTGATTTTTACAGCATAGAGGTGAGTAGTTGCGAAAGAATGGCGTATTGGAATGCAGATGATTAAAGCCTAAATTAAAGTCGTTTAATGAGTGGATAAAGTGGGGATTTCAAAAATATAATAGTATGCAAGCAAACTTATTTTCCACAATTATATTGATCTGTTAAAGCATAAATGTCCAGGCACAAAATTCAGTAACGGATTGTAACCACACATGGGAAAATATAAAGCTATCAAAAGGCGTCCTATTACCTAATGAAAGTAACACTACATACCAATTCCCCAACCCTAGATGGGATTGGGGAATTGGTATTTTTCGTTTTCCGTAGGTATCCACGGTTATTGTTGTTAAGGAAATGAATGCAGGAATGAAATCAATTACTCACTGCAATCGGCTTGACTTCGACGGTTAGAGAATCTATCATATTGACTTCATACCCAAGATTAACCTCTATTAAACTTGCTTCCTCCATGAATTTGGTAGCACCTTCCTTGCTCACTTGCGTACCCCAGGCATACAAGCGTCTCAGATTGGGTAATTTAGACAGGTGTTCAAGTCCTGTATCCGTAATTTTAGTACCGTAAAGGTTAAGCGATTCTAAAAAATTCAATCCTGCCAAATGGGTCAAACCTGCATCTGTGACGGTCGTTTTTTCAGCCCTCAATCGGGTAAGGCTCTTTAATTTCCCCACGGCCACCAATCCTTCATCGGTCAATTGCGTATCTTTAACGTCTAACCATGTAATCTGGTCAGGAAAGTCTATAGCCAATCTCCCAAGTAAGGCATCTACTGAATCCTTTCGATACAAAGTCACCTGAAGCCAATTGTCTTCATTTGAAAGGCGCTTGACAGCAATACCTTCATTCACATAAGCATTTAATTTTTCTTCGTCAAAGGGAGTGGTACCTTCTGCCAGTAGTATCTCTACAGCTGTTTTATTTGCATTGGGATCAGATAGAGTAAGCAAAACGGTTTTCACTTCATCATCTGCCTGAAGTTCGGCAACTTTCTTGTCGAAAGAAGCCCCTTCATTTATCCACCATTCAAGCAAAAGCACTTGATCATCGGTCAACTGAGATTTTCCTTTAGGGGGCATGTGGTCGTCATGGTTGTCCTCCAGGTGAACCCTTCTGATCATCTCACTTTCTGCCGCACTTCCTGCTTCAAATATGGCCCCATTTTCACCACCTTTCATCAGCACTTCCTGTGTATGCATCTGTAGGTCTCCCTTCTTCTTGCTGGAATTGTGACATGAATTGCAACGCTGTTCCATGATGGGATGGATGATATCCACATACACTACCGCTTCATCCAAGTTTTCTATCAATTTCGGGCCCTTGGCTTGTACAGGTATGCCCGCCAGTTTTTTCATGGTATCAGGCATGTACTGTGTAAGGTAGGTGGAGCCGTGTGTAAGGGATCCTCCATAGTGACCCGCACCGGCTAGAAATAACATCATTAAAGAAAGTGTTCCTAGATAAGCCCTTTTGATTTGGAGGGTAGGTTTTCTTTCTCTTTGAAAATGCAGCCACCAGGTGCCAAAAGCAAAAAGCACCAATAATATCCCTGCCCATTTGTGGATAAAAAGCAGGTCTTCACCATAATCACCAGCCTGCGCCAGCATCAAGCCTAGAATGGCTGTTAACAATGCGGACAAGGCACCGAGTGCCAACACAAAACCTACGGCTGGTTTCAAGTAGGAAAACTGATCCTTCCGGGACAGTAATTCCATAAGAAATCCCAAGGCCAAAAACCCTATTGGTAAGTGTAAAAACAGGGGGTGAAACCTGCCAAAGAAAATAATAATGTCTGATCCTTGCTCCATTTAACTTATGCGATAATTTTACTAACTACTTTACCGGACACGTCCGTCAATCTAAAATCTCTTCCTTGTGCAAAATAGGTAAATTTTTCATGATCCATACCCATTAAATGCAGAATTGTTGCTTGCAAATCATGAACATGTACTTTATCCTGGATGCCATAATAACCTATTTCATCGGTTTCTCCAAAGGTAAAACCACCTTTTACTCCACCGCCAGCCATCCACACAGGGAAGGCTTCCGTATGGTGATCTCTACCTTTATATGGCCATTCCTTCCCTCCCCTATTCTCCTGCATCGGCGTACGTCCAAACTCTCCTCCCCAAACGACCAGGGTGTCATCTAACAATCCTCTTTGTTTCAGGTCTTTGATTAAAGCGGTCATGGCTTTGTCCACTGGCTTACATTTTATAGGCAAGCCATTGTCCAGGGATTCTCTCTCGGCTACACCATGCATGTCCCATCCCCAATCAAACAATTGGACGAAACGAACGCCCTTTTCTACCAGCCTTCTGGCCAGCAGACAGTTATTGGCAAACGAAGTCTTGCCCGGTTCTGTCCCATACATTTCATGAATATAATCTGGTTCATCATTTATGTCCATTACTTCAGGTACCGAAGTTTGCATGCGGTAAGCCATTTCATATTGAGAGATTCTGGTCAGGGTCTCAGGATCTCCAAATTCCTTGTATTCATTCTCATTAATATGGTTGATGGCATCTATAGTTTGTTTGCGGAGGCCCCCATCTATACCTGATGGATTGGAAACAAAAAGAACCGGGTCACCTTCGGACCGACATTGCACACCTTGATAAACAGAAGGTAAAAACCCGCTTCCCCAGACCGATTTCCCTGCATCCGGGGTGTTTCCCCCAGAAACCAAAACCATAAATCCCGGTAAATCTTCATTTTCAGAACCTAACCCGTAGGTTACCCAACTCCCCATGCTTGGTCGACCAAGCCGTGGTGAACCTGTTTGCAAAAGCAATTGTGCCGGTGCATGGTTAAATTGGTCCGTATGCATGGTTTTGATTAAAGTCACGTCATCCACTACCGACGAAAAATGAGGCAAATTGTCTGAAACTACCATGCCTGAATTCCCTCTTGGGGAAAAAGCGGCTTGTGGCCCCAACATTTTTGGAACCCCCTGAATGAAGGCAAACTTCTTCCCCTCCAAAAGGGACTGCGGACAATCCTTCCCATCCAATTTTGCTAATTCCGGTTTGTAATCAAAAAGCTCCAGCTGAGAAGGAGCTCCTGCCATGTGCAGATAAATGATCCTTTTGGCGCTGGGAGCAAAATGAGGAACTTGCTGACGAATGTAAGATTCCAGATCTGGTTCAGGTTTCACTGTGGCATTCCTGTCGCAACCCAATAGGCCTCCCAAAGCAATGCTTCCTAACCCTGTGGTGCATTGTTTGATAAAATGCCTTCTGGTCCGGCTTTGCATTTCCCGGTATTGGTATTCATTGGTTAAATCGATCCTTCTACTCATGATTTCATCAGAAATTCGTCCAAATTCATTACAACATTGGCCATCACTGTATATACAGCAAGGGCCTTATCCTCTTCTCCGGTTAGTTTACAAATCTCCTCCGGGCTATTTTCAAAATAGGTTATTGTTTGCTGGTAAATATTTCGCAAGGCCTCCAGTTTTTCTTCACTAATACCTTTTACCATCGCCATACTATAAAGAAGTGAAAGCCGCTCTTCCTCATCGATATTCGAAGAAAGGAGGACTTTCCTACCTAAAGCAATGGCAGCATCGAGGTAAACCGGATCATTTAGCGTAACCAAAGCCTGAAGAGGTGTATTGGTCGCTATCCTTTTGGGCAGACAAAACTCCCTGCTGGGTGCATCAAAGGAAATAATGGATGGATAAGGACTAGTCCTGCGCCAAAAAGTATACAATGCCCTTCTGTATTTTTCACTCCCCTTACTCGTCTCCCACTTTGTGCCACTGTATACTACCTGCCAGATACCATCTGGCTGTTCGGGCATCACGCTTTTGCCTAACATTTTTTTACTTAATAAACCAGAAACAGCCAAAGACTGATCTCTTATCTGCTCCGCGCTCAACCTAATCCGAGGACCTCTTGCCAGCCATTCGTTCAAAAGATCCTTTTCCTTACCCTCCTCCGTAAAATGGGAGGACTGCCTGTAAGTAGCCGACATGACCATCTCTTTGATCAATTTCTTTATGTTCCATTCAAAATCAGTACTGAACCTAATCGCCAGCCAATCAAGTAGCTCCGGATGTGTGGGCGCAAAACCTTGTGAGCCAAAATCCTCTAGGGATGAGACAATCCCTCTACCGAAAAATTGTTCCCAGATTCTGTTCACCATCACTCTGGAGGTGAGAGGGTTTTCTTCATTAAACAACCATTTGGCAAGACCCATTCGGTTTTTAGAGTATTCATTGAAAGAATTCCAAATCTCAGGTACACCTACATCTACTTCCTCTCCTGGCACCATCCAACTCCCCTTCTCAAATACCCTTGACACCCTGTGGAGTTTATTAGGCAGATCAATCATTACCGGAGTGGTTTCCATCTCATTCTCGGAATTCAAAAGCGCATTCATGGCTTTCTCAATCTCTGGAAATTTTTTATCCTCTTCTCCTGGTAGCGCATGATGAAGCATTATCCATTCAAAGGAACTTGCCTGCTCCAAATCTACTTTTCCTTCCCAAACAATATAAAGGTCATGATTTCCCTTTACAGGTTTCATCGGTAAGGAGATGACTTCATTGAGATAATAGGTTACCTCTTTTTTTTCCTCCTCACTGTACTCCTTTTTAAACTTGGCTTTTACCTTCCATTCGGCGATTTGTTGCCCATTGATACTGTCCAGATGAAAAGAAATTTTACCCTCACTTCCATTAGTTCTCGCCTTAAATACCAATCTATCCTCTCTATCAAATGGTAAATCTTTCGTGAAAGAATAAACTTCCTGATCCACCTTAAATGTTGCTGTTCCTTTTATAGGAAGGCCTTTGTCCATTTGGTAAAAATAATGCGCATATAATTTGGGAACGCCCAATCTTAGCAAGCGATCATAATAATGGCCTTTTCTTGAATCTGTACCATGATCTTTGGCCCAGTTTTTTATCAACTCCAACTTTTCTATGTCCTCTTCCTCTTTATATGAGATAAGCACTGGGGCTTCGCTAGGTACATCAGCATCTGCCGTTTGATTAAAAAATGCCAGACTTCGGTAAAAGTCTTCGTGTCTGATAGGGTCGTATGGATGGCTATGGCACTGAACACATTCCATCGTAGTGCCTTGCAAGACCGTCCATGTGGTACTGACTCGGTCTAGCACCGCTGCCACCCGAAACTCCTCATTGTCAGTACCTCCTTCATCGTTGTTCATTGTATTGCGGTGGAAAGCTGTCGCGATAAAATCCTGATCTGTAGCGGATGGCTTAAGGTCCCCTGCCAATTGTGTAATTACAAACTGGTCGTAGGGGAGGTTTTCATTAAATGCATTGATCAACCAGTCTCTATATTTCCAGATTTCTCTTGGTCTGTCTGCTTCATACCCTTTCGAATCAGCATACCTGGCCAAGTCCATCCACATAGCAGCCCAACGCTCACCATAAGCGGGCGAAGCCAATAAGCTGTCCACTACTTTTTCGTAAGCATTATTAGAGCTGTCATTGATGAAATCATTCATTTCCGTTATTGTCGGAGGTAGACCTGTAAGGTCAAGGCTAAGTCTCCGGAGTAGGGATTGCTTGTCCGAAGTTGGATTTGGGCTAAGCTGCTTTTCTTCTAATTTTGCCTGAACAAAACGGTCTATATCATTTCTGATCCATTCATTATCCGTTCCAGGCACAGTTTGTTTTTTAGGCACTTTATAGGCCCAATGATCATCCCACTGTGCTCCTTGGTTGATCCAACGAGAAAATAAGGCTATTTCTTCATCGGAAAGCGGAGTGGATTCCAAAGGCATTCGGTACTCCGGGTTTTTATGAGAAATTCTTTGGATCAACTCACTTTTGCTAACATTTCCGGGAACAATGGCCCTTTTTCCAGACTCATTGGCTTCCAATGCTTCTTCCTCAAACAATAAACTGAATCCACCTGAACGCTTCACGCCACCATGACAAGCAATGCATTTATTGTTGATTATAGGCCTAATGTCATGATTGAAATCGACCCTTTCTCCAAGCACTACCTCTGGCAAAAACTTATGTTTATTCTCCAAGGGAACTACCCGAACTATCCACCATAATAACCCTAAAATAAATGTGGATGATAAAATATATACCAATGCTTTTTTCCGGCCGACCATATTCAATTTTTGCCCTATCAATCTAATCACGAAACAAAGTAATTAAAAACGTTCTTAATTCAAATACAAGATGATACGAAAGGGTTTAATCAATGGTTTCGAGATCAAAAAAAAAGGTAAGCGCCGAACACTTACCTTTACCAAAAAGAACGTTTAAAAAATCACCAACTAGTCTTCCAAAACCTTCGCTTTTAACCCAGCAAGATGTTCGGTAATGTTATCTTTCATGGTTTCCCAAACCATTTTGTTGTTATTCTTGTCTCTTATGAGGATGTTTTTTTCAGCTTTTATGGTTGAAATTACCATTTCACCATTCGTTCCAAATTGTTTGTCGCGTAACTCATGACGCTCGCAAGCAATGCAGATGAATAACAGCAATAAAACATCCGGTAGAAACAATAATTTACTTTTCATTTCAATAATTGGATAGTGGGTTCTTAGTCCTTACGGTACCTTTTTATACTTTGTCCTGGAAATGCGAAAAAATTATTGTTTTTTTATTTTGTCATTGCCAATAAATAGAGTCCTCCCCCACAGTTCAGACAATTAAACAGGTTTTTAAAGCACTAAATTTTCATTAAACGCATGCTATGTGGAAACAAAAGCATAAAATTACTATGACCCAGTCGAAAATAGCAGCAAAGTGGTTTATTTCGAAGGTGTTTCAGTGGGTAATAGATTATCAATTGCCTATTTCGGATTTATGTTTACAGAAATTTTCTTTCCTCAACTTTATTTGCGCCCATTGCAAAAATGAATGGATAGACTCCAAGGGCCTCTCACCACCATTAATCCGGAACCCTTCTTCAGGGTGTCATCACTGACCAGCTCCTGACCTGCTTCCAAAAGACTGGTTTTATACTCTACAGCGTTTTCCCTACACAAATGACAGATGCGGCATCAGCGAACCCAGATAGCCATCATACCTACCAATGCTTTGGAGTTTGGGTAAAGTTTGACCATGACTTTTATGTTGTCATCTGCAAAAGGTCAGGCAAGGGGGGGGGGATATTTTTAAAATATAAAAATTTAGGGTGCGAAGCATTGAAAGAGGTAATTCATTTTTTCAGCCACCACAACTTTTAAATACAATATGGATTGAATTAATTCAAAATGTTGAAATATTATTCGGTTAAACATTTACGGAGAGAAATTAAATTCATGTAAATTAGTTTCTCCCACGCAACCTATTAATATCCTTTGTTGTATAGACGGATACAAACTCAGTAAATGGAAAAATACCTTTCAAAAAAACTTTTAAATGGAATTCCCAGAGGTGACCGAAGGTGTCAGGAGGTGTTGTATAAACAATTTTACAGTTATGGAATGAGTATTTGCCTCCGTTATACAACTAATCGAGAAGAAAGTTTGGAAATCCTTCACGATGGTTATCTGAATGTATTTCAATACTTTGACCGGTATGATCCCCATCGCCCTTTTACCCTCTGGTTCAGAAGAATATTGATCAATGGTTCCATAAATTATTACAGAAAAAACTTGAATTATTCTAAAAATATTGGTTTAGAGAATATTCCGGAAATCCCAGATCTTGAAAACAGCGCGTCAAATGACATAAAATACAGTGAAATTATCCAAATCATACAAGCGCTACCGATAAGGTACAGAACGGTATTTAACCTTTTTGCCATTGAAGGTTACGACCACCAGGAAATTTCTGATTTGCTGGGCATTTCTGTAGGAACGTCAAAGTCAAACCTCCACAGGGCAAGACAAAAGTTGAGGACCATGTTAACAATTAGAAATCATGAAGAAGCAAGTATCAAAGATGAATGATAAGGAGCTGGATGATTTCTTTAATAAATTGTCCTCCTCACCTGAGATCCCTTATGTTCCTCAAGACTGGAACAGTTTCAAAAAAATATTAGGCAAAAATAAGTTGGCTCATCCTTTAAATGGATTTAAGTGGATCCTATTGGGATCGTTAGTGATGGTTGGCTTTCTTTTAGCTATTTGGATGACGGTTACCAGTAGCCAAATTCAGACAGAAGTTAACAGCAATTCGTCAATTGACTCTTCCTCAACACAACCGGAATCGGATGTTTTAAATAAGAAGGAAGTAGCTGTTCTTGGTTTTAATATCGCTTCAAATGAGTTATCTAAGCACAATGAGGAGCAAGTTGGTTCTATACATTTTATTAAACTTATCCAATCCAAAACTAATCTGCCAATCTCCAACGAAACCGTGAAAGTTGAAAAACATCAAATTCCTCATCTTAATTGGGATTATGGTTCAAAATGGGAAATATTTGAGGAATTTAATCGATCGTGGCCAATGGATAAAAATTTCAAAATTCAGGATAATTCCTTGGTCCAGATCCGTGATAAATCAACTCTTATCCGCAAAAATAGAATTGCCCTATTGCTGATGGCATCACCTGATTTTAGCGCTATACAGTTTAATCATATTCCATCTTCGGGTAGAAATTTGGGTGCTAGTTTGGAATATTTCCTTGATGAAAGCTGGAGCATTTCCTTAGGAGTGATCCATGATAAAAAAACATATCGTCAAGGTGAAGGGTATTGGGAAGGATATAATAAAGTCCATAAGTCTTTGGTTGGAGACTGTTGGATAATAGAAGTTCCCTTGAACTTCAGGTATTATCCTATAAAAAGATTAAAGCATAATTGGTTTATCGGTTCAGGCTTGTCTTCCTATTTCATGTTGAAAGAAAAATATTCTTTGCTGTATGAAAATTATAACGGAAATGCCTATTCAAAGGACATTGAGATTATTGGAAATAACCAACATGTTTTTGGGATATGGAATATTGGGTTGGGTTATGAGCAAAAATTAGGTAAAAAATTTGCTCTTCAGGCCGAACCCTATTTCCGATTGCCCTTGGTGGGGATTGGAGAAGGAAACCTAGATCTAAAAAGTATGGGTATATTTTTTGGTGTTAAATATTATCCATCAATCCGCATTAATAAATTTTAGAAATTATGAAGACGATCAAATCATCCATTAAAATCTTTTCACTGTTCGGCCTTTTCACAGGTGTTTATAAAAAGGATAATGAAAGCCCTCAAGTTATCCAAGAAAACTATGATATGAATCCTGTAACAGAGCCCCCATGATCCATGGTAGGACTATCACTTTCACCAAAGAAAGTGAGACAAACCCCCTTGTTAGGATTGAATTGGAAGGAACGGAAATAAGTAATTCCCATTCGTTTCCTATTCATGTTAATGCAGCCATCGGTGGCCGAGGTAATGCTATTATGGCATTAAATGATGTAACAGGTGCCACAGGAATCAGTAAAACCATAGTTTCAAAAATGGGAGACAATACTCCCTTCAATTATGGAGAGGTGCTTGATTTTGATGGTCATGCCAACGTCCATTCAAGTTCCACGACTAAGTCAACATTAATTTCACAGGGAAATATAGGTAGCAATGTTCAGACAATGAATACCAATACCCCCAAAACCAAAATAACTATGACTATTAAAAATTACTTATTTGCAACATTGTTGGTGATAATTTCCTACACTTTTTCCTCCTGCTCAAGTGACAATGAAGATGATTTGCTACCGAAAGATGAACGATGTGGAGAGCAGGCAGCAACGTTATCTGGTGATATTATACCAATTATCAACCAAAACTGTGCGGTATCAGGTTGTCATGTATCAGGTACAAGTCGAGTAAACTTTACTATTGAAGAAAATATAATTTCACGTGCGAATACGATTAGAAGTTATACAGAAAGTAGTTTTATGCCCCCCAGTGCGTCTGGGAAACAACTTAGCGACAAAGAAAAAGACCTCATTTTCTGCTGGGTAGATCAAGGCGCTTTGGACAATTGAAATACCATGAAAAAAATCGTACTTATTTTCATCTGTATGCTTTCCCTTGGCAACCTAAATGCACAGGGCTATAAAACGATAGAAGGAAAAGTTACATTTTTTAGTAGCGCTCCTGTTGAAGACATCAAAGCTGAAAACTATGATGTTTCGGGATTATTCAATGCTCAAACCGGAAGTTTTGCTTTCTTAGTTCCTATTAATGGTTTTCGTTTTGCAAAATCTTTAATGCAGGAGCATTTTAATGAAAAATTCTTGGAATCTCATAAATTCCCTGAAGCCACATTCGAGGGGGAACTTATCGGTTTTAACACCTCTAAAGCAGGGACTCAAATTGTCCAAGCCAAAGGAAATTTTACAATTCATGGTTTAACAGTTAATACTTACATATCTGGCAACATTGAATTCCAGGAAGATCAAATACTTATGGAGGCAATTTTCCCGGTAAAATTAGTTGATCACGCTATTCAGATACCCAAAGTTCTCTTTTATAATATTGCAGAAGAAGTGGAGGTAACTGTCAAATTTGTTTTAAAAAAAATAGAAAAATAATGGATAAATTCCTTATCATATTTAGCCTCTTTTTCCCATTCCTATTATCCGTACAGGCCCAGGAAAATTTATTGGATCAACTCAAGAAAGAAAATAATACAGAATGGACTCCCTCTTCTTCCACCTTTAAAGCCATAAGGTTGATCAATGGCCACACAGTGGAAACCAGAAAAAAGGGGAATTTGGAATTTTTGATTTCCCATCGTTTTGGAAGGATCAATACTGGTGCTTATGAATTTTTCGGCATGGATGAGGCAAACATGAGGTTAGGGTTGGATTATTCCATTGTGGATTGGTTAACCATTGGAGCTGGGAGAAGTTCCTTCCGGAAAACATATGATGGATTTTTTAAAATCAACCTTTACCGACAGAATCAGAATAAATCCAGGATGCCAATTTCCATAGTCTGGCTTTCGAATACAGCTATCAATACGTTAAAACGGCCAGAATTACCTATGAACTTCCAAAGAAGGTTGAGTTTTACTCACCAAGTTTTGTTGGCCCGCAAATTGAATCACAAGGCTTCAGTTCAGTTGATGCCTACCTATATCCACCGAAACTTAGTACAGGGGAGGGAAGAAAACAATGATTTATTTGCTTTAGGGGCAGGATTAAGTTATGAAATCACTAAAAGTATGCACCTAACTATGGAATCTTATCATCGGTTATCTGACCATAACAAGAATTATTCGAACCCTCTATCTTTAGGGGTAGATATAGAGACAGGTGGTCACGTATTTCAGCTACACATTACAAATGCCCAAGAAATGACAGAAACTGGTTTTATTCCCGCTACTACGGGTGATATTTTCAATGGGGATATTCATTTCGGTTTTAATATTACCCGTAATTTCCAATTGACTAAGGCCAATTAAGGCGTTCATTTAAGCATGGGGTGCGCTCTTTTGCAAAACTGAATAGCGAGTCCCCATGGGTCTCTCATCATTAATAACCTAGTACCATCTTCCAGGGTATCGTCACTTACCAATACAGCCCCTGCTTTTTGCAACCTTTCTTTTTCTTCTTCTGGATTTTCTGACACGAAAGCCAAGTGTACTATTAATGGGTTCAAATTGGCATAATCCAATATTTCGGCATCGGGATTATTGTACAATTCTATCATTGCTTTACCGCTGTCATCCGCCAAAAAAGTCATGTACGGAGAGGTGGTCATTTTCTTTACCACTTTCATACCCAAATGCTCCTCATACCAATCTGATACGGCTAAGGGATGTTTTACATTCAAAGCGATGTGTTCAATTTTCATGCGTCTTTATTTTTCTATAAAATGAATTGTTAACTATTTATTTGTGCTTTTACACAAAAAACCCCTCCATGGATCGTGAAACCTTTATGGAGGGGAAAAATAAAAATAATCTTTGATGATTCGTTAAGTGTTATTTATATATCAGCGCAACATTTGTTCGATTTTCGAATCGTTACAATAAAGCACAACAAATATAGAGAAATACCTGAATGAAAACTTGAAAACTTATTTTTCAAGGAGATAACTACTTACTAATAATTAGCGTCCATCTCGTAATTTTAAATTTATATATTAATTTACATATTTAACCATTAATTACAAAATAATCAAATTTTCACTATGAGAAATGCGTTTTTCGTCTCCTAACCTGCCTCTCGAATAGGGGCTGAAGTGATGGCTGAATTCAGACCTTTGGAGATGGACCACTCAACCAATGAGTCATGTGATGACGTTGAAATCGAAAACTTTTGATTCCCTTTTAAGGTATTTCAGCTTTTGAAAGAAAAGCAATTGAATATTATTGGTTCAAACAATTACTTGGCAGAAAGAAGACTGCCTTCCTTTTGGCTTTGGAAAACAATACTATTAAATTGCTTCAATAAACGCTCCCCTAGGATTAGGGGATAATAATTGTAAATTTTCTTTAAACTCGAACACCAATGAAAAAAAAACTGAAGTGGGGAGTACTTAGTACTGCCAAAATCGCCAGGGAAAAGGTCATTCCTGCAATGGCAAATAGTGATTTGTATGAGATTTATGGCATCGCTTCCAGAAACTTTGATAGCGCTAAAGAAACAGCAAAAAGTCTGGGAATTCCTAAAGCTTATGGCTCCTATGATGAACTTATCAATGATCCTGAAATAGATGTCATCTATAATCCCCTGCCAAATGACATGCATGTACCCTATACACTCAAATGTATTGAGGCAGGGAAGCATGTACTTTGTGAGAAACCTTTGACATTGAATAGTGAGGAAATAGATGGGCTAATCGCAGCAAGAGATAAATTCAATGTAAAAGTAGGTGAAGCCTTTATGGTAGCTTCAAATCCTCAATGGTTAAAAGCCAGGGAACTGGTAAGAAGTGGGTATTTGGGCAAGATAAAAGCGGTTCAAGGTTTTTTTAGTTATTTTAATAACGACAAGGATAACATTAGGAATATCGAAGCAATGGGAGGTGGTGGCGTTTGGGACATAGGTTGCTATCCTGTTTTTACTTCTAGGTTTGTTCTGGATAAAGAGCCTGGCAGACTGGTATCAATGCTGGAATTTGACCCTCAGTTTCGTACCGATAAAGTAGGCTCTGTGCTAATAGATTTTCATGAAATCCAAATGACCTTCACGATTAGCACACAGCTGACTGCTTATCAGCGGATGCTCTTCTTTGGTGAGAAAAAAATTATGGAAATCAGGATCCCTTTCAATGCTCCTTCGGATCAACCCAATGAAATTTATATTCATGAGGGTGATTTCTCCAAAGCAAACGCTGAAAAGATTGTCCTTCCTTTAAGCAATCAATATACCCAGCAGGCCATAGATTTTTCAAAAGCGGTTCTTGAAGACAAAGAAGTCCCTGTTTCTTTAGAAAATGCCAAGGCCAATACTTTGGTGCTACAAGCTATTTTTGAATCTGCCAGCAGCGAAAAATGGGTGAATATAAATTGATTCTCAATCAATATTGAAATCCTTTTTATAGCTAAATGGGCTACAAAAAGTAGACAGGTTAAGATAAAGACCAATTTACTTTTTGTAGTTTTTTTTATATGTTTTTTACTTGGGGCTAAACCCGAAATAGGTGATTCCATCTAGCTCATTAAAGTTGTGTAAGTTCCCACTGGAAATTGTTGACTGTTTTATAATACTTTTAAAGCAATAGCTACTATTTTATCGGTATTTTCTCCTTTCCATTTTTGGACCCGATTTGCTATCCTGTTTGGGACAGGCTCTGATTCACTCTATAACACAGGATAGGCTATACAGCAAAGACGACCCAAAAAGATCAAGATGCTATGAAAATATTAATGCAAAATGAATAACCATACCTTTTTGCATATCCATCTTAGCTACATGACCTTACTTTTTCCACGTTTTCAAATTCTGGTTAAAATTGAACCGGTATTTTATAGTAGTTTATGGGTTTTAAAAGCCTAGTTTTCAGAATAAAAAGTAGGTAAAACCTAAGTTTTATTTATTAGTATAATTTAATTTAATATTCTAATATTTATTTTTTTAAAACCGTAGGAAATCTCATTTCCGCCAGCTACGTTTTGGAAAAAAATAAGCTTGATAAAACTTTTTATAACAGGCCTGTTGCTGACAGGATTTTGTGGACTTGCTATAGGGCAAAAGAGTACAACATCGGAGGGAAGGCAAGTTTTTCTACCTGATAAAGCCTATAGCTTGGGCATAAACAGCCAGTTTGCTATTGATGGATTACTGGATGTGGAGACATTCACACCCATTGAGTTTTTGTTACGCAGGGGTTTGCCTGACAACCGCAGTCTCAGGCTAAGGGCCAGGGGCTGGGTGGAAAATACCAATAAAATAGAAGGGGAAGAAAACCGGAAAATCCAGCAATCCCGCTTTGCCATTGCCCTGGGACATGAATGGCACCATCCCATCAATAACAAGCTCGGTTATTATTTTGGAACAGATCTGGAGAAGGGCTGGGATATCCACAATACTACAAGAAATTATTCCGATTACTCCGATACCTACGGGAATCTTAAAGTAAGGAGATATGATTTTATTACTACACAATCTTTAGGTTTGCTTCCTTTTGTGGGCTTTACCTATTCTCCCAAGCCAAACTTGTCAGTATCCTATGAAATGCGGGCGGAATTAAATTATTTAAGCACCAAATTTAAGAAGGATTCCTACTCTAGCCAAGTAATTAATCCAGATGAATGTTGTGGCCATTCCATTGGGCGATATGATTCGAAGACCTATGTTTTTAATTTCCAACCCTATTCCGGAATTTTTATTAACCTCAAATTTTAAAACGATGAAAATAGGAATGATGCTTCCCAAAATACTTTTGCTTCTTTTTTTAATAATGAACTTTACACCTGTTTCTGCCCAAAACGATCCTTCGACATGGAGCCTGTTAGACTCCACAAGCAGGTATGCGCTTGGGCTCAATACTTATTTTGCTATGGATCAGTTGATGGATCAAAATCAGCGGTACCCTTTGGAATTGATGCTTAGGAAAAAGATTCATGAACAAAACAGGATACGATTACGGGTCTTTGGAAGCATCGGCAGATCTAAGAAGATAGAGGGAGACTTTACCAACATAGATCGCACAGGGACCTTAGGCCTGGCGATAGGTTATGAATGGATCAAACCCCTGGCCAAAAGATGGGAGGGATATTATGGTATGGAACTGGAAGGAAGTAAGATTGACAGCAGATCGTTTTTTGAGCAGCCTGACACGGACCCTGAAGAGGAATATTTTGAAAGTCGGGACGAGTATGACAGGGAAATAAGGCTTTCGCTTTCCCCCTTGGCAGGCCTTCGTTTTAGGCTCAGTGCCCGCTTGCTGCTAAGTACGGAATTTCGATTGTCAGGGTATGTGGGAGAGCAGCTATTTACCGAGAAAATATCCATAAGGCCTAAAGTAGAAGGGAGTCAAAATCAAATCCAGTCTTCTGAAGGCTACACCCTGAAGATAAATGGCCTGCGCTTTCAGCCCTATACCGGGGTTTTTCTAAACTACAGGTTTTAATGTTTTTCCAAGCTGGGTGTAAGTGCACTTACTCTTTTGCTATGGTTGGTGAATTGGGCTTATATCAAGATAGAATCTAGATAAAAACTTGTTCTAATTTCCTTTTTTCAAGACAGAAATTACTTGTAGCTGTTCAACCCTGTAGGGTTGGATGAGGAGGTTGAGGTGCTATGCAGTGGGTTGACACCCACGGTTATTTAATACTCGAAAAAATCAATTCATTTGGCAGCAATTGTGAAATCCAGAAACAATTACGCCCCTGCTTTGAGAAAAACAGAGGCGTAATATAAATTTGAATGGATGCCTTTAATCTTTAAACAATCAACCAACGGTTCCATATGTAATTTTAATTATTCATTGACTTTAAGGTCAGTAACAATGCGCTTTTCACTGGTCAGGTAAATACCTATTGCGGAGATTCCAAGAACAATAAATAGTAACAGGTCTAGCCGGATTCCAAAATACATGTTAGGGATTATTCCAGGCAAAGACATTAGGAATATGGCCAGTCCGGTTAATGAGAGGTAGATCATCACTGGTGAAATTTTTCTATCGCTCAAAATTCCTAGTAAAATCATTGGCCCCATAATTCCGGTACCTGCAAAACTTACCCTTGCGAGCAACACCAACTGATCGAAAACGATGATTGAGAAGATAAAAGCAATGAATGAGAAAACGAATATCCCAATTTTTGTTCGCTTCATAATCACATTTTCAGCTCCTGTAAGAAGCCCTCTTAATTCTGATCCCATTGCAAAAATCATTGCATTGGTAGTAGACAAACCTGCAGCAATCAAACCAATAATGGCAAGGGCAGCAACGGCTTCATGTTGGTCATTAAGGAATGCCATAGCAAAGAACTCTTGACTACTATACTCACCATAAAGATCAGCTCCATACATACCGATAAAAATAGTTGGAATGATCACCAAGATAGCAAATGCTCCCAATGACACTGCCATCAATTTCATCGTTTTCATACTTTTCATCACCACAATTCTGGTAGTAAATTGAGGTTGGGTGACAGGAATCATCAATATTGCGATTAGGGAAGCAAGCAGAAACTGGGGAGTTAGCAGTCCTTTTGGTCCTGGTGTTGAAAGTAATTCTTCTTTTACTGAACCTACTTTTTCAAACATTTGTCCTATGCCTCCAAAGTGATCGAGACAAGCCCATCCGATGATCCAAATCACGGCTAGCAAAAGTACGCCTTGAATGGCATCACTAAAGATAATCGCTTTTAATCCACCAATCTCGCTATAGGTCAACATGATTAATACGATGCCTAATGACCAACCCCAGGCTGGTAAAGATTCAGGAAAGGCTGCATCCATAAATATGGCAATCCCTTGGATTTGAATCCCTACATAAGGAATCAAAAACAAAAAGGCACTAAGAAAAAAGGTGTATCCTGCTAATTTATTTTCATAACAGCGCGAAATTAGCCCTGAAACCCCTCTAAACTCCATTCCTCTGACTTTTTTACGGATTTCATAACCAAACCAAAGTAGTACAAACACCATGGCACCATCCGAAACCGCTAGGAAAATCCATGCCCCTATTCCGTTTATCCGGAAGAAGTCAGGCATTCCCAAGAATGTAAATGTGCTAAAAAGTGCTGCAGCAAAAGTCAGCACCCCCAAAGACAGGCCAATATTTCCGCCGGCCATCATAAATTCTTCAGAAGATCTCCCTTTCTTATAAGACTTGAGAGAAGCAAAAACCAAAAGGCCTGCGTATATCAGACCAAAAATCCAAACCCAGAAAATCATAATTTGTCCTCCTCATCTTGCATGCCTGGATGTACTCTGGTACCTATATAAGTAAGAACAACCAAAAGCACTGTAATAATAAAACTCGTCCAAAGACTGTAAGGAATTCCTCCCAACATAGGTTTAAACGCTCCTTGAGGAATCACCAAGGGTGTATAGGTTATGATGCATAAGAAAACAGCTGCAATGCAACAAATTCTCCAGTATAATTTGTTTTTTTTCATTTTGAATTGGGTTTAATATCTTTAATTGACAATATACAATTGTCGGATGATTCTGTGCAAATATTTATTAAAAAGGCCAAATGGTCGGAATAAACGCCGACCATTTGATAAAATTTAAAGTCGAGGAAGCGTCAAGCCACCATCCACCATGATCACCTGACCTGTGGAATAAGGAAAATCGCCTATAGCTAAAGCGGTCACAGCTAAACCTACGTCTTCGGGTAAGCCCCACCGGGGTTGAACCATTAACCCTTCACCGATCAACTTGTCATATTTCTCTTTTACTCCTGAAGTCATATCTGTAGCAATCACTCCAGGTCTGACTTCATAAACAGGGATATTAAATTCCCCAAGCCTTACTGCAAACAATTGGGTGGCCATACTCATTCCAGCTTTGGCAACACAGTACTCGCCGCGGTTTACGGAGGCTACTGTTGCAGAAATTGAAGAAACATTAATGATGGAACCAGCAAAATCATCTGTTTTACCTTTCTGTTCAATCATCCAATTTGCCGCCAATTGAGAGAGGAAATAAGCTGAGTTCAGGTTGGTTTTCAACACATAATCAAAACTCTCTTCGGTGGCTTCCAAAATGTCCTTTCTCTCTTTGGGTGCTACACCTGCATTATTTACCAAAACATTCAATCGACCATAATGGGATTTGATCTTGTCCATAATCCCCTGTCTTTCTTCAGCACTACCAACATCTCCTCGGCAATAAAGAACTTCTGCTCCCAAAGCCTTCAATTCTTCTAGACTGGAAAGGGTATCCTCTTCCTTCCTCATGCCATTGATGGCCAAGTCAAAATTTTGCTTGGCCAGGCATTTTGCTATTCCTAATCCTATTCCTCGAGATCCTCCTGTGATTAAGGCTATTCTTTTCATGGGTTTAGCTATTTATAGTTCCGGTATATCCAACCAGGCTCTTTGTTTCCAACTTTCCAATCCTTTTTCCGCCAACTGAACGCCTTTGGCGCCCTCCATCATGTCCCAAGGGAATGGTGAATCAGTAACGATATGCTTTAAAAACAATTCCCACTGTACTTTAAAGGCATTGTCCATAGGCTCTTGTTCAGGCACTTTAGACCATCCTTCATAAAATTCAATCGGCTGAGCAATATCTGGATTCCACACTGGCTTGGGAGTATTGCCATAATGCTGAATGTAGCACTCTCTAAGACCCGCTACTGCAGAACCTTTGGTGCCATCCACTTGTACAGTAAGTAGATCATCCCTTCTTACCCTTACGGTCCAGGAAGAATTGAATTGGGCAATAACTCCTCCTTCTAATTCAAATGTGGCATAAGCAGCGTCATCTGCTGTACATTTGTAAGGCTTTCCTTCCTCATCTACTCGCTCCTTAATATGCGTGGCTCCCATACAAGAAACCGCTTTCACTTTGCCGAAAATATTGTCCAGAACATACCTCCAATGACACAACATATCCACAATGATCCCGCCATCATCTTCCTTACGGTAGTTCCAGGATGGTCTTTGAGCAGGTATAGAATGTCCTTCAAATACCCAATAACCAAATTCCCCCCTTACAGAAAGAATTTCTCCGAAGAATCCGTTTTCAATTAATCGCTGTAGTTTTCTTAAACCCGGCAACCATAATTTATCCTGTACGACACCATTTTTAACACCTGCTTTTTTACAGATTTCATGCAATTCCAAAGCAGTTGCGGTATCTACAGCTACTGGTTTTTCACAGTAAATATGTTTACCTGCTTTTACCGCCTGCTTTACTGCATCTGCTCTTCTACCAGTAGTTTGGGCATCAAAATAAACGCTGTACTGGTCATCATTCATGACGCTGTCCAAATCAGTTGTGTATTTGGCCACACCAGAACGCTTGCTTAATGCTTTTAACTTGGCTTCGTTTCTCCCCACCAAAACCGGATCCGGCATAATAGTATCTCCATTGTCAAGTTTTACTCCACCTTGTTTGATAATTTCTGCGATGCTACGCATCAAATGTTGATTGGTACCCATCCTTCCGGTGACACCGTTCATGATAATTCCTACCCTGTGTTCCATTTTTATCTTTTTTAACTCTTATAATAACTTTCTACAATCTTGTCCAAAAACTCCTTCTGATCTCCAGCCCAATGCCTGTCAGAAAAAATTTCCACTTCATTAAATCCTGAAAACCCTGCTTCCTCGGCCCATCCTCTGATGTTAGGGATGTCGATACATCCTTCTCCCATCAAGCCTCTGTCATTCAAGAAATCTACTGTAGGACACATCCAGTCACAGATATGAAAAGCATAAAGATTTCCATTGCGCCCACATCTTAACAGTTCCTCTCTCAAATCAGGATCCCACCACAAGTGATAGACATCTGCTGCAACACCTACATGGTCCGATCCAATTGCCTCGGCCATTTCATTGGCCTGACGCATGGTATTGACTGCGGACCTAGTGTCAGCATACATAGGATGCAAAGGTTCAATGGCAAGCTTTACCCCATGCTCAATTGCAAAGGGCAATATCTTTTCAATGCCTTCTAGGATTTGCTCACGTGATTTAACTAAAGATTGGCCTGGATCTGCACCACAAACCAATACAATCATGGGAGCACCTAGAGCAGCTGCCTCTTCTATGGCGATATAATTATCCTGAATGGCCTGGTCTCTGTTCTTAGGCGAAATGGAGGGGAAAAACCCACCTCTTACCAAGGATACAATTTCCAGTCCATGACTCCGCAATCTATCTCCGGAAGCAGTTATGTCCCTACCTCCAAGATATTGACGCCAAACTGAGATACCCTTTACCCCTACTCTTTCGTAGTTTTCAGCGGATTCTTCCAAGCTCCATGGCTTTGTTGTAATTGTGTGTATACAGAGTTTACTAAGATCTTTTATCGGTTTTTCACTCATGATAGACAGTTAAAAAAAGTATAATAAGTATCCTTATCTATGATTCTTTGAACATACAAGGCCAATTCCCTGGCATGGTAATCTCCCCACATACTGGATTCATTGCAAGCGATTTTTTGTCCTGCAGGAACATTGTCCCATCCATTTGGCTCATGGTAGATGGAGTGTAGGATCAATCCCTGATGGTTTTTATCTGTACTAAGATAAGGTTCTCCCAATAAGGTCTTTAATACCGTAAGGCCTGCTTTCCAATACTTATCTCCTTTTACTGAGTCACCCTTTTTCTTTAGGTAATGACCAAGTCTCAATAAGCCCTGTGCACCAATGGCTGCTGCAGAACTATCAACCGGCTCAAAGTCATTGTAAGGGTCTGATGGACGAGACAAGTAATCTCCCAGTTTATGAAGGTTTGGTGCTCCAGTATCCCAGTAAGGGATACCATCCGTTGGTGTATGTTCGATGTAAAAGTCACAAGATGCAGTGGCAGCTTTCAACATAAAAGCTTTTATTTCGGCCGGATCACCAAAGGCTTTTAGAGAAGCATCTGATAAAGTCTCAAGATATTCTAACTCCTCTGCAAAACCACACATGGCCCAAGCCAATCCACGGGTCCAAGTAGAAAATCCTGTGTAACCTTGTTGCGAATTAGGGCATCGATAATTGCCATCCTTGGTATTGAAGACACTCTCATGGGCAGTTCGTCCCCAGAGGTCATACCTGTCTCTCCCTTCTCCATAATACACAGCGTAATCTGCAGTAGCTTTCGCATGTTGCAATCCCCTTACCAATAGGTTAACTTTTTTGTCATTTTCTTCCTGAAGAACGTGCCCCAGGCTATGGCTTAGCATTAGGATTCTGACAGTACGAATAGTGTCCACAAATAGTGAATGCGGTCCATTAAAGGAATACATATACCCTCCATCCTTTATAGAAGACCATCTACTAGCCTGAACAGCACCAGAAATCTTCAAGGCCAATTCGTAATAATTCTTTTCCCATTCCACATAAGGAATTTTCTCCTCCACCATTAGTCTCAGTAGATTGCCATAGGTACTGACATTATTGAAGCCATGATCGTGAACACCGGTATGACTAATGTGAGGTGCCATATACTGGTGCGTTTTTAGCTTTCCTTTTTCCAGAAAACTTTTCTCACCTGTAGCGTCAAACTGTAATATGGAAGACCCAAATTGAAAGCCTTGTGTCCATTCGGTCCATCCTCTGGTAGCGTATTTACCATCAACAGTAAAAACTGGAGAACCTTGATTTTGGGGATATTCCTTTTCAATTGCGGAGATTTTCTCAGCAGAAAGTTGCCAAAATTTATCCAAAGCCGATTTCAGATCTTTAGCTTGAATTTCAGAATCAATTGCAATCATACATTTAATAGGTTTAAGTTTATTTTGGAATTGAGATTTTCATCCTTAAATACAGAATTATTGTCTGAATTTTAGACGGTCAAACCATGCACTTTTTGTTTTTGATGATAAAGATATCTTAAATATCATTAAATATAAAGGCATTATTCAATCTATTGCTGGTACTTTTGGTTTTCCAACCATCTAAACTTGGATGGTGAAACACCTGTTTTCTTTTTAAAAATCCTGCTAAAGTAGGACGGATCCGGGTAATTTAATTGATAGGCAATTTCCTTATTCGAAAGGTCTGAATGGATAAGATATCTTTTTGCCTGAAGCATCAAACGTTCCAAAATTACCTCCCCAGCAGTCATGCCGGTTATTTTCTTTACATGTTTGTTTAGAATACTCGGTGCAAGTTTCATCATTTCTGCAAAATCCTGAACCTGATGCACCTGCCTAAACTTGTGCTCAACCAATGCATTAAACTGCTGAACCAGTGTAAAATTAGGATCAAGGGTATTTTTTTTATCTGCAAAATACCTAAGGTAATATTGTTTGCATTTGATCAAGAAAATCTGAAGGTAATTGTTCAAAATAGCCGTAGTAAAACTATTCCATTGCTTGTATTCTTTGCTAATGGCCTTTATCAAATCGGTTAGGTCTTTGAAATCAACCGAATTCAAGTTGAGAATTGGAACTAAGGTAGGATTATTAAAATAGGGAAGTTGAAAAAGAAATTCTTCATTCGTGGTGTCCAAGGCATAAAATTCTCTCGAAAAAACCATCAAATATCCATGATAATCATTTTCTCTGCTGATTTTATGAACTTGTCCGGGAGAAAGGAAATGTACACTTTGTGAATGAATAGAATGGGCATTAAAGTCAATCTCATGTTTTCCCGCACCATTTACAAAAACACATATTTCATAATATTTATGCCGATGTGGCCTATCAGTCTCGTGAGGATACGTTCTGTTTTGGATGGTTTTCCCCTGTACCTCATAAATTTGAAATGCCCTTTTGTTGGTTATTTCAGGCATTTCGTACGTTTTGATAGGTTCTTCCATGGCAGTCTTTACATTCAACTCCCAAGATAACCAAAATAATAAAACCTGTCTTTTAAATATCGTCAATAAAACCAGATAAAAATCAAGTCAAATTATTTTATTTTTATTTATATAGCTATTTTATTAAAAATAATGTATTTTTTTAAATTATTTATTGTCATATTTTTAAAAACCAAGGTTATATACTACCTTTGATGTACAAAATAGAGATATATGGTCTCTAATACTGTAGGATGATGAAACTGGCAGACATGCCCTCCTGTCTCGAGGGTGGAGATCACAGAACAAAGAAAATAGCGAGCTCGTATTTTTCCTAACTGCTCCGTGGAGGTTCGACTCCTTCTCCTACAGCAGGTTATTTTGGGTTTATTGTTAATTGACTAAAGCTATGAGACATTGTTTCATAGCTTTTTTTGTGTGCAAAAAAGAAAAATAGGCTTTAGCTTTACTTTAGGCATATATTTCAGCTAATTATTAGTTCCTTTTTTAAAAAAACTAGCTTTAAAATAAAAAAGCAGGAGAATATCCCCTGCTTTTTATTTTGAAAACTAAACCAACTATTATTTAACTACCATAATACAAACAAAATTAACAATAACTGATTAAAAACCAAATTTAGCAGGTAAAATATGGTCAATTATCTATTTTTTGTTACCTACTTTATACAATATACCTAATGACAGCCCCTGACTATATTGAATTGCAGCATCCTGATCGATATCATAAAGGGAAATTCCGGTGAAGGTTACGTTCATGATGTTTGATATTTTGGCAGTAAGCGTTAAATCCAGTCTATGGTCTATATTTTCCATTGAAAGGGTCTCGTAATTCGCAAACATTGTGTACCGAGACTTGAGATTAAAATTTAATCCAGTACTAAATTCAGATTGCCAATAAGTGGTGTCAACAGGTATTTGCTCCAGTGAATCTGAAACCACCTGGGCTGTTATAACATTGGTTGTTATCACAAAAACCAATAAGGTCAGTAGAAAAATTTTCATGCGTTGTTTATTAGATTATAATAATTCTGTTTTTTTTATTCGAAATTATTTCAATACTTAACATTTAATTTGAATAAATTCTAACCTAAAAGATGAAAAAAAAAATTAAATTAAATGGAAAATAAAAACGAGGCGCAAATTTATGGAAAATCAAACAGAAGAAACACTGATTGTTAGAGATTTTTTAGCGAGGCAACGAACGAAATTAGCCAATGACCGAACCTTACTCGCATATATAAGAACGAGTTTATACTTTATTGTTAGCGGTACGGCTTTAATTAAGGTTAATGACCTTCAAAATGTAAAAGGCCTGGGTTATCTCTCATTTATGATAAGTGTTATTTTATTGATTGTGGGATTTATTAATTTTTTTAATCTTAAAAGAAAATTGTCAAAGGGGAAATACGAAAAAATGTAGGGCCATTGAAATTAAGCGCTGACAAAGAACAAAGCGTCAACTGGCCACCCTATGCTGGAGGAATAGCTGTAATTGCTGGTTTTGTTTTATTGGCTGTTGGCAAAAAGAAATAACCGGCTTACCCATACGATGCAATGAGGCCTATTAACAAGCTGAAATGTGCGATGCCCAATCTTTTGAGGTAATGGATCTACTTCCTGAAAAAAAATCTCCAAAACCTATAGATTGTGGCGATTTAAAAACCCATGACTTATTGATTGCTTCAATCAATCAATTTCACATTTTCGATCATTGCCGGTTCTAGTTCAAAAAACCTTTGGTGAATATTAAAGATCTCTTCTCCTTCTTTTGGTTCTTTACTAATGTATTTTCCATCCTCCTGCATCACATAGGCATTTACATTGTCCAAAAGGTTAAACTTTAGGATATTCATCAGTTGTTTCTGAAGGAATTGATTCTCTACCTTAAATAAGGATTCAAGGCGCTTATCAAAACTCCTGACCATGGCATCAGCACTACCTACATAGATTGTAGGATCACCATTATTATGAAAATGATAAATTCTGGAATGCTCAAGAAAATCTCCCACAATTGAGATTACCTCTATATTTTCACTCAGGCCTTTCCTTCCAGGCCTTAAGCAACAAATACCTCGGACTATCAACTTGACAGGAACTCCCGCCCGAGAAGCACTATAGAGGGCATGGATAAATTCAGAATCTTCCAGGGAATTAATTTTTATAAATATACCAGAAGGCAGTCCTTTGCTTGCATTTTCTGATTCGATATTAATAAATTCTATCAGATTATTTCTCATATCACGTGGTGAGGTGATAAGGTTTTGATAGCTCGTAGGTGCTGAATGCCCTGTAATAACATTGAAGAATTCAGAAACATCATTTGCCAGTGTTTCATCTGTTGTCAAAAGCCCAATATCCGTATAGATACGACTTGTTTCTTCATTATAATTCCCTGAACCCAGATGAACGTACCGAGTTACTCTATTTTCTTCTTTCTTAACGATTAAAAGTAATTTGGTGTGCGTTTTGAAATTACTGACACCATAGATCACGAAACAGCCTGCTTTCTGCATTTTCTTTGCTTCCCTGATATTGTTTTCCTCATCAAAACGAGCTTTAACTTCAAACAATACAGAAACGTGCTTGCCATTTTCTACCGCTCTGAGTAAAGCACCAACAATTCTTGAATTTTTTGCCAAGCGATAAATTGTCATTTTGATGGCCATCACATGGGGATCATCTGCAGCCTTATCAAGAAGTTCCAGAATAGGCTCCATGTCATTGTAAGGATGATGGAGCAATACATCCTTGTTCTTGAGTACTTGGAAAATATCTTCAGATGCTGCTTCAGGGTAAGACAATGGTGGGATTGGATCATGAATAGCCGGCATTCTGTCTTTAAATCGCTTGTTACCAATCACCTGCCATAAGCCAGTAAAATCCATTAGGCTTTCACGCTCAATTTTAAATATACTGTCATCATTAAGTGTCCAGCGCTGTTTCAGCAAATTGACCATCCACTTGCTATAGCCTTCTTCGATTTCAATTCGGACCACTCTTCCCGTTTTTCGCTCATTGAGTTTTCGCTTCACTTCCTCCAGGAAATTGGAGTCCATGTCCTCACTTTCCTCTAAGGTAAAATCTCCATTTCTGGTTATCCTAAAAAGATTAATTGATTCAATGTTTACATTTCTAAACAAGGACACAATATGCTCCCGTATCATTTCTTCTATCGGTACAAAGATGATCAAGTCTTCCCTTTCCAACTCGAAAAACCGTGGAATATTGGAAGGTATCTGTACAAAAGAAAGTTTCTTGTTGTCTTTTTTCTCCCCAGGACCTATTGTTACCACCCCAAAAATCAACAATTTATTCATCAAAATGGGAAAGGTATGGTAGCCATCAAAGACCATGGGCGTCAACATAGGGTAAACTGCCTTATAAAAATAGTCTTCAATTGTCTTTTGCTCTTCAGCTAAAAGATTACGCACATTGCTTAATTGGAAACCCGATGCTTTGGTAGTATAGAGTAATTCACCGACAAAATGTCGCTGAAGGTTAATATGGAAATTCTGGGATTCGATCATTAGCTTCTTTTTAAAGCTATCTTCTCGTAAGCCAGAATAGTCTATTCTTACCTTGTCATAGTCAAGGTAATTATACAAAGAACCAACCCTGATCATGAAAAACTCATCAAGATTAGATGCTGCAATTGCGAGAAACTTAAATTTCTCAAAAATATTCCGTTTGTCTTTTTTAATCTGATCAACAACCCGGTCATTAAATTTTAACCAGCTAAGGTCTCTGCTGATTAATTTACTACTATTAATGGTTTCTTCAATTTTATCGAGTTGGATCAATTTCATATTTATTTCATTAAAATGGGAAAAAGTAGTTAAATGATACTAAATTATTTAGAGAATAAAAAAAGGGCTAAATGCCCTTTTTTTATTCTCTATGGAAAACAATTTGGCAACCATTAGGTATCAATTTTGGCATACTTAGCATTTTTTTCAATAAACTCTCTCCGAGGAGCCACCTCATCACCCATTAGCATGCTAAAAAGATGATCAGCTTCTGCAGCGGAATCTATGGTTACTCTTTTCAAAGTTCTGGTCTCTGGGTCCATAGTAGTAGTCCAAAGTTGCTCAGGGTTCATTTCACCAAGTCCTTTGTACCTTTGAATACCCACACTATCTTCTTTCCCATCAGGTGCCATCTCCTTGATAGCCCTTTGTCTTTCTTCTTCAGTCCAGATATATCTTTCTTCTTTTCCTCTTTTCAAAAGATAAAATGGTGGAAGAGCAATGTAAAGGTACCCATGTTCAATCAGGGTTCTCATGTACCTAAAAAACAAGGTAAGAATCAGTGTTCTAATGTGAGAACCATCAATATCAGCATCCGTCATAATGATGATTTTATGATAGCGGAGTTTAGATAAATCCAATTCTTTTTCATCATCCACGGTACCGAATTTGACTCCTAATGCCGTCAATATATTTTTGATTTCCTCATTGTCGTAGATTTTATGCTCATGAGCTTTTTCTACGTTTAATATTTTTCCTTTTAATGGTAAAATCGCTTGGAAATCTCTATCTCTCCCCTGTTTGGCTGACCCTCCAGCCGAGTCCCCTTCGACTAGGTACAATTCGCAAACAGCCGGGTCTGAATTGGCACAATCGGCCAATTTACCGGGAAGTCCGCCTCCGCCAAGCACACTCTTACGCTGAACCATCTCACGGGCTTTTTTGGCTGCGTGCCTGGCCTGAGCTGCCAGCACTACTTTGCCAATTATTATTTTAGCCTCTTTAGGATGTTCTAACAGCCAAAATTGCAACGTTTCTGAAACTGAAGCATCCACTGCTCCTGTCACCTCAGAGTTACCCAACTTGGTTTTGGTTTGTCCCTCGAACTGTGGCTCTGCCACTTTAACGGAAATTACAGCTGTAAGCCCCTCTCGGAAATCATCACCTGAAATTTCTAGTTTCAGCTTATCAAGCATTCCTGACTTATCAGCATAGCTTTTAAGGGTCCTGGTAAGGGCTCTTCTAAAACCCGAAACATGGGTTCCACCCTCATAAGTATTAATGGTGTTGACATAGGAAACCACATTCTCTGTATAGGAGTTATTGTAGCCCATGGCAACCTGAACAGGCACACCATTCTTCTCCGATTCTATAAATATCGGCTTATCTATTATCTTCTGTTTGTTTTCATCCAAGTACTCAACAAACTCAACCAAACCACCTTCGGAATAAAAATCATCAGTTCTAAAATTTCCGTCATCATCCTTTTCTCTAAGATCTGTTAAAGAAATCCTAATACCGGCATTTAAGAAGGCCATCTCCCGCAAACGGGTAGCAATTGTTTCATACTTGTATTCCAATACCTGAAATATTTCATGATCAGGCTTAAAATGCACATGGGTGCCACGTGCATCAGTTTTCCCTACTTCCCTAACTACGTATTGAGGAACACCTCGAACATATTCTTGCTCATGTACTTTCCCTTCTCTTTTCACGGTTACCTTCAAGAGAGAGGAAAGGGCATTTACACATGAGACCCCCACTCCGTGAAGTCCACCTGATACTTTGTAGGTATCTTTATCAAACTTACCACCAGCATGTAAAACGGTCATTACCACTTCTAGTGCTGACCTGTTTTCTTTCTTGTGAAACTCCGTAGGGATCCCCCTACCATTATCCTGTACCGAAACAGAATTGTCCTCATGAACAGTGACTGAAATGGTGTCACATTGACCGGCTAGTGCTTCATCAATGGAATTATCTACTACCTCCCAAATCAAATGATGTAACCCTTTAAAACCTATATCACCGATATACATGGCGGGCCTTTTTCTAACAGCTTCCAACCCTTCCAACACCTGAATATTCTGGGCTGAATAATCGTTCCGATTTCCTTCTTTTTTTTCGCTCATAACATGTATCAAATGCTTTTTTTACAAGAAAAAAGCAATTTTTTCATTCAATAATCAACCTACAATATTACGCAAAAATTTCGAGAGCACATACCTTTTTGAAGAAGTATATTCAGCCACCATTTTAATTTCTACTGAACAACTCAATCATGAGTCCGAAAATTTTATTTCAGGATTCCACCTAAAATCACAATCGGTTCTTACAATTTTAAGTTACAAATTCAAAAATATCCTTATTAATTTTGTTTACTTTTATTTTACATAATTTAAACAATTTATATTATGTAACAGTTAGCCAATTGAATTTTACAAAACAATTTAATCCATCTCTAATTAAAAATTAAAAACTATGAAAACCGTTTTAACTGCTGATCTTGCCGGTCTTGATAAAATCATCAACGGCGATCCAATAGCGATTACATTCTTTATCGGATATATGGCTATGTTAGCTTCCGCTATATTTTTCCTTGTTGAAAGAGGTTCTGTGGATGGAAAGTGGAAAACATCCCTTTTGGTTTCTGCATTGATCACTGGAATCGCAGCCGTACACTATTATTACATGAGGGATTTTTACCTGCAAACAGGTCAAAGTCCAACTGCATTTAGATATGTCGATTGGACCCTGACAGTTCCATTGATGTGTGTGGAGTTTTATTTACTTACCAAACCTTTTGGAGCAAAGGGAAATACTTTATTCAAATTAATTCTTGCCTCACTCTTGATGCTAGTAGCAGGATTTATTGGTGAGACTTCAGGGATTGCAAACAACATTATGTGGGGAATTATTTCTACATTGGGTTATTTGTATATTGTTTATGAGGTGTTCGCAGGTGACGTGGCTAAACTTGCCAAAACATCTGACAGCCCTGCTTTAGGCCGAGCAATGTTTCTTTTGAAAATTTTCATCACCTTAGGTTGGTCTATTTATCCAATCGGATACATGGTACTACCTGGAAATTTACTGTCAGGAGCTTTTGAAGTGAGTAGCATTGATCTGTTTTACAACCTGGCAGATGCTATCAATAAAATTGGATTTGGACTAGTAATTTATTACGTAGCCATTTCTGAAACAGCTAAAAGTAGGAAATCAGTAGCTGCTTAAAATTTAAAAAACTGCCCTAGTCTTTTGGGCAGTTTTTTTTTATTTCTGGTATGTAAATCAACCTACTAATATCGTAAACCATGAGTGCTCCAAATTTGACGCATGACTTCATAATTACTGGATTTGGCTGTGCAGGTATGAGTTTAGTATATTATCTGCTGAATAGCCATCAACTTCAAAACTGTAAAATACTTGTAATTGATAATTCAAAAAAGACATTCAACGATAGAACTTGGTGTTATTGGGCTGAAAAGCCATTAGCCATTCACCCTAAAAAAGCCCCATTGGTTTTTTGGGAGAAAATAGAAATTTGTCTCGGAGAAAAGCGGGTGGAAAAACAACTCGGTAAGTTGAAATATTTTCATGTCAAATCCTCCGATTTCTACTCGGAAATTAAAGAGCAAGTCATTTCATTTCCCAATGTTCATTTTGTTTGCGATTCGGTTATTTCTATTAATGAAAAAGATGAGGATATTGTATCAGTTTTAACTTCAAAAAATGGCATCTATTTTGGAAAAAAGGTATTCAATAGTATTCCTGATAAATCGTCAGCGCAAGATGAAAACAAGATTCTGAAGCAGGTTTTCGTAGGGTGGAAAATTAAAACTACGAAACCCCGTTTTAAAGCAGATACGGCTGTTTTAATGAACTTTTTACAGGAATCGAAAGAAAAAACAGATTTTTTCTATCTTTTGCCATTTAGCGCAACAGAAGCATTGATAGAATATACTGTATTTACTACCCAGCATTTAGATTTCCAGGATATGGAAATACCTATTCAACAATTCATATCACAAAAGATCGGTCAGGAGTCCTTTGAAATAACATTTAAGGAGGAAGGAATAATTCCTATGACGACTTTATTTCTTCAAAAAGCAAAAAGTCCCAATATTATCTATCTGGGAACACTGGCAGGCTGTAGCAAACCAAGTACCGGATATACCTTTCAATTCATACAAAAGCATTGCAAATCTATTGTACAAAAACTTGAAATCAGTAATTCCTCTAAAGATTTAATTTGGAAAAGAAAAAGAAGGTTTACTTTCTATGACAATATCATCCTCAATGTTGCTAAAAAGTGGCCATATGACTTGCCTAAAATCTTTTTTAACCTTTTTGAAAGTAATACTGGACCAGAAATCTTTAAATTTCTAAACGAGGAAACCGGATTTTTAAATGAACTAAAGCTTCTTTCCCGATTAAAATTCTCAATTTTCATAAAATCGCTACTTCACTATGAAAAGCATTGAAAATATAGGAAAAACAATTGGTCTGCTGATTGCAGGGCTTTATCTCATTTTCTTTCAGGGAAATTCAGTATTCGAGTGGGTGTTTATTGGAATCGTACTTATAACCGTAGGTATACCACACGGATCCATTGACCATCTACTGCTCAATCCTACTATTAGCAAAAACAGCCTCATGAGATTCATTGGCAAATACCTTGTAATCATCCTTGTGTATTTAGTCATTTGGGTCCTCATGCCTGTCCCTGCACTTATTTTATTTCTTAGTATGTCTGCGTACCATTTTGGTCAAAGTCACTTCATACAATCTCCACTGACTTACTATAAAAAATCAACCTACTTTCTCACAGGGGCTTTTTACCTTAGTGTGATTTTTTGGGGAGACTTCGATGATACGGCTTTGATTTTGAAAGGTATTGTTCCTATCGGAAAAATGGCCACTTATGGATGGTCTATTATTTTGGGAAGTTTTCTAATCAGTAATCTTTCGGTAATCAAAAATCAGCCTGAAAGGTCGCCCCGTTTTCTAGTAGAAATGGTACTATTGGGCACTTTACTCTACCACTTACCGCTATTAATGGGTTTTGTATTATACTTTGGATTTTGGCATGCACTACCCAGCATGAGCGCTGAATACACGTCTTTAAAACAGCATTTTTCAAAACAACCGTTAAAACGATTTGTCACTGAGATGATTCCGTTTACAGCTGTAAGCATAGCAGGTATTGGAGTATTATTGGCAATCCTTTATCCCCGAAGCGAAACTGAAGAATTGATTCTATTATTTTTTGTATTAATATCCCTAATCTCTGCTCCACACATTTGGTTCATGAATCGCTTTCTAGAAGCAAGAAAGAGTTAAAACTGTCCCGTGCTCAACAAAACTAGCGTACAAGCAGGAACAATCTCTATGTCTTTACTTTTAGCCAAATCCATTAATTCCTGGTTTTCAGTCCCAGGATTAAAAATTATTCTTTTGGGCTTAAGGGATAGTATATAATCATACCACTCCGCTTGGTTTTGAGGCCCTATATAGAGTGTAACCGTATGGACATCTGACAGGACTGGTTTTTCCCATAAATTTAGGATTTTCTCACCTGAGGTTTCACCGGCTTTGATCCCCACAGGAACGAAATCTATGTCTCTTTCTTTCAGCATAATAGCTGCAGTGTGTGCATATCTCGAAGGATTTGGACTTGCACCTAAAACCACCGTTTTTTTACTTTTTTCCATCTTTCACCTCTTCTTTAAAAACTAGGTCTTATGGCTGCCTGTATTGCCATACTTTTCAATCAATTTCTCAGCACATCGTTCACCATCCATGGCCGCCGAAACGATGCCTCCTGCATAGCCTGCACCTTCGCCACATGGATAAAGCCGGCTAATTTGTGGGTGTTCAAACCCCTCCTTACTTCTTGGTATTCTCACTGGCGATGAAGTCCTGCTTTCCACACCTATTATCTGGGCTTCATTGGTATAATACCCCTTCATTTTTTTATCCAAAAGCGGTAAGGCCATGGCCAAACGTTTTGCAATAAAATCGGGGAGAAAATCGTGCATATTTACATTTTTTAGTCCCGGCTGGTAGGAAGTATCCAGTAAGTCTTTACTTTGTTTGTTATTAACAAAATCCACCATTCTCTGTGCCGGAGCCACCTGCGATTCCCCTCCTGCCATCCATGCGGCCTTCTCTACCTCTTGTTGAAAGACCAAAGCTGCAAGCGGGCCAAATTTCTGATAAGTCGGTAGGTCTTCCAACTCCACTGCCACAACCATACCAGAATTGGCAAATTTACCATCTCTTCTACTTGGGCTCATTCCATTGACGACGATTTCTCCCGGTGATGAAGCCGAGGGCACGATAAAACCTCCAGGGCACATACAAAAAGAGAAAACGCCTCTCTGCTTTCCATCAAGGACGGTTTGTTGTACCAAGCTATAGGAAGATGCAGGCAAAAATGGGCCTCTTTCTGATTGACAATGGTATTGAATCCTATCTATTAGTTTTTGGTCATGTTCTATTCGGACTCCCAAGGCAAAAGGCTTTGCCTCTATCAACACTTTCTGTCTGGTGAGGAGTTGAAAAACATCTCTAGCGGAATGGCCAGTTGCTAAAATCACGCCTATGCCCGTAATTTTTTCACCATCACTTGTAGTAACGCCCTTTATGGTATCTTTTTCCAACAGGAAGTCAGTAACTTTTGTGTTAAATAAAACTTCACCTCCAGCTTCAATAATGCTTTCACGAAGTCGCATAATAAGTAAGGGCAACTTGTTGGTGCCAATGTGTGGGTGCGCATCCACCAGGATATCTTCATTTGCTCCATGCGCTACCAAAATCTCCATAATCCGCCGTAAATCGCCCCTTTTCTTGGATCTAGTATATAATTTACCATCAGAATAGGTTCCTGCACCACCTTCTCCAAAACAATAGTTGGACTCTGGATTTACTATATGTTCTTTATTTAATGCCGCAAGATCTCTTCGTCTGGCCCGGACGTCTTTTCCCGCTCCAGAATTATGGGCTTT